>SAMEA3663023__coassemble_1267_pt1 | contig 15050 bp, 11 predicted proteins | sample SAMEA3663023__metabat2_low_PE_038 | metagenome-assembled genome bin SAMEA3663023 (sample SAMEA3663023) | pig gut metagenome | biome: pig gut; feature: pig-associated habitat; material: faeces | place: France | collected 2012
GCGCACCCCAATGCCATGCTTCCTTATTATCGATAGCAGGTTGGAAACCATGTCCTTTCTCCGTATGAATGTGTACGACCGTTGGCTTGTCTGTATCCTTGACCGATTGGAACACCTCGATCAGTTTCTGCAGGTCATTGCCTTCTTCCAGGTATTTGTATTCAAATCCCCACGCCTTGAACCAGTTGTGCTGGCACTCGCCATTGCTTTCCCTAAGGGCACGAAGATTCTTGTAGATGCCACCATGATTCTCTGCAATTGACATCTCGTTGTCATTCACCACGATGATGATGCCTGTGCCCAATTCCGATGCCTCATCAAGCCCCTCAAAAGCCTCGCCGCCTGAGAGCGAACCGTCACCTATGATGGCAATGATGTTCTCACTGGTTCCCTTGATGTCGCGAGCCTTCTGCAAGCCTGTAGCCAGACTTACGGATGTGGAAGTATGACCCACTTCAAAGTTGTCATACACAGGACTTTCGGCTGGCGAAGAATATCCGCTGATGGCGTTCATGTCGTCCACGTCGCCCAGAAAACCCGATGCACGACCAGTAAGCACCTTGTGAGGATAGCATTGGTGTGAAACGTCAAACACAAACTTGTCCTCTGGTGCGTTGAATACATAATGCAGAGCCACCGTTGCCTCCACGAAACCCAGGTTAGGTCCTACATGTCCACCATGCTTACTAACACGGTTCAATACGGCAGTACGTGTCTCTTCTGCCACAACTTTCAATGCCTCCAAATCCAGCTGTTTCAAGTCGGCTGGCGACTGTATCTTCTCTATATACATTGTATTTTGGTTTAAATTCGAGTGCAAAGGTACTCACATACGAAGACTGGTGGAAATAACTATAACCTTTTTCATTTTTTGCTAATGCGAAAAAATATTGTACTCATTTCATGTTCTTTTTGATGAAATCAACTAGCTTATCCCACGGTATCATGTTTTTCGCCTTGCCCTTGCCTTCCAGTTCGGTATAGCCTCCATCGTAGAGGTCGCAATGGCTGGCATTGGGGATAATGAGCAACTCCTTGTTTTCAGGTACTGGATTAGGTTTGCGAACCGCATCATATCCAGTGGCCTTACCCTCTACCATATACTTGTAAGCTGCCTCGCCGAAGTAACGGGAGTGGGCTTTCTCGCCGTGCATGATGAGTACCGCCGAACGTATCTCATTGATATAATAAAGGAAACGCGCATTGGAATATGCCTGACAGCCAAAGGTGTGCCAACCGTCGTTGCTGTTGCCCGAACGAGGATGATAGCCACGACTCGTCTTGTAGTAGTCATAATAGTCCTTGACAAACTGCGGGGCATCGGCAGGCAACGGATCTACCACGCCTCCCGCCTGCGTCAACTTGCCACTCCGCGCAGCCTTGGTGCGTTCGGCAGCCATCGCCTTGCGAGCGGTATAACGGGCTTCCTCACTGTCGTTCTCATCAAAATAGCCGTTGCCGTTCACTCGGCACATATCGTACATAGTGCTCGCCAACGTGACTTTGATGCGAGGGTCTGCTGCAGCCGCATTCAGAGCAATTCCACCCCATCCGCAAATACCGATAATGCCTATCTTCTCCTCGTCCACATCGGGCAGGCTGGAAAGAAAATCCACCGCTGCCAAGAAGTCCTCGGTATTGATGTCTGGTGAAGAAGTGCGTCGAGGTTCACCGCTGCTTTCCCCTGTAAAAGAAGGGTCGAAAGCACAAGTGACAAATCCTCTTTCCGCCATCTTCATAGCATATAGTCCGCTCGACTGTTCCTTTGACGCACCAAAAGGCCCACACACAGCAAGAGCCATCCTGTTGCTTCCACTTTTGGGAGTATATAAATCTCCCACAAGTGTGATGCCATATTGATTCTTGAACTCCACCTTCCGGTGATTTACTGTCTCGCTCAACGGGAACACCTTGTCCCATTTTTCTTCTGTTCTTTTGTCCTGCACATCTTGTGCTGACGCATTGGTTGTAAGTGCCATTGCCATCGAAATTACTATTAATAAAAATACTTTCTTTTTCATAATCACTTAGTAAATGAATTTTCGGGTGCAAAATTACAACAAACGGAACAAAGTAGCTATACCTGAATTGTGGTAATAATTACCATTAGCCATTTTTTGTTGTCAAAGCCCAAAAGGAACCGTGACCACGGAACACGATCTCCAGGCCTTATAAGGGAAATAGTAGAGGAAGAACAATAGTCATGACAATTCCCATTATTATCTGTAAGGGCAACCCCACCTTGACATAGTCGCCGAAGGTGTAGCCTCCGGCTTGCATGACAAGCGCATTGGGAGGTGTGGAAAACGGTGAGGCAAAACACATGCTGGCACCAAGAGTTACTGCAAAGAGGAATGCCAGCGGACTTACATTGAGTTCCGTGGCGGCACTCATGGCTATAGGTGCCATCAGCACTGCCGTTGCAGTGTTGCTGATAAACATTGTCAGCAACGATGTGGTGAAATAGATGCCGCAGAGCAAAGCTATCGGTCCTATACTGCCAAGTGCTGCCACTAGTCCATGGCTTACCATAGCCGAAACACCGGTCTTCTCAAGTGCCGTTGCCATGGGCATCATGGCTGCAATGAGAACAATACTCTCCCAGTTGATGGTCTTGTAAGCGGCATCAACACTTCGGAAACAACCTGACACCACCATCAGCAAACCAGCGGCAATGACTGCCGTGACAGGGGCAACAGGAATGAAATCGAACACCATTACGGCAATCATGGCAAGCATGATTATTGCTGCCAGCGGTGCCTTATATGTAAGGGTTACTCGTTCCGCCATTTCCTTCGGTTGTCCTATCAGCAGCCAGTCTTCCTCCTCGGAATCAATCTTCGATATGTTCTCCCACTGACCTTGTATTAGCAGTGTGTCGCCAACTTTCAGCTTCACCTCGGGCAGGTTCTCTGTTATATATTCGTGGCTTCGCTTCACACCGAGAACATTTATTTGATATTGTTCGCGCAGTCGCGACTGCCGCAGCAACTGGCCAACAAGGCGCGACTCCGGCATTACCACAATCTCCGCAATGCCAATGTCGTAGAAGTCGATGGTGTTGGCATTCTGTTTTATCAGACATGCATCGGAGGCAAAGCGTTCTATCTCATCCTTGGGTCCTTGCAGATACAGGATGTCGGCTGCGGCAATGACACGCTCTTGTGTGGGCAACGACTGTGTAATGTTTCTTATCAACCCACGATGACGCAATGTCTCGTTGCGTATTTCCATAATCGAAATATTGTGTTCTGCACGAAGGTTTAGCTCTGCTACTGACTTCCCTACAATGCAGCTTCTTCCGTCCACTCGGTAAGCTTCCACATTGTTGTCCAACCGATAGTCCTCCACGAGTTTTTCCAACGATTTCTCACTCTTTTTCCCTTCTTCCACCCCAGTCTTCACAAGCAACTTGCTGAGTGGCAGCATTACTGTTATGCCCACGGCAAGACAGATAATGCCGACGGGGAAAAACGAGAAGAAGGAAAGACCGTCGTAGCCTGCCTCTTGCAGTACCTCGTCTATCACGAGGTTAGGCGGTGTACCGATGAGTGTCAGCATTCCGCCCATACTGCTTGCAAACGCCAATGGCATAAGCAGCCGCGACGGACTCTTCTTGCTCTCCATTGCCATCGACACGATTATCGGCATCATAAGTGCCACGGTCCCCGTATTGCTGACAAAAGCTCCGATGAGAGCCGTTACAACCACCACAAGCAAAAACATAGCAGTATCGTTGCTGCCTGCCAGTTGCATAATCCTATGGCTCGCCGCCTTGGCAAGTCCTGTCTGCAATATGGCTCCACCCACTACAAATAGCCCCACCATCATTACTACCACCGGATTTGAGAATCCCGACAGTGCTTCCGCTGGTGACAATATTCCGCAAAGTATAAGAATCGTCAGTGCGCAGAGCGCAACAATATCGGCCCTTATCTTGCCTATTATGAACATGGCTACCGTAGCTAAAAGAACAAGAATTGTTATTATCATATTTTCAATCGTTTTTGGGTGGAACATGTGTTATCTGAGGGCAAAGATACAAAAATAATATTGGATATGCAAATAATTCAAGAGCATTTTTATTTTCGAATACAAAATAGAGCAAAACAAGGTATTCATATAGTTAATAATGGTTAATATTGCAGTTCGTTAATAATTTATTTCACATTGTAATAATCTAAATCAAAAAATAATCTTATCTTTGCGCAAGTAAAAATAACTTTATTTCCATATATATGAACGTTATTATTAAGTCATATGAGCAGAGTTCAAACTTGTTTAAATACTCTGCCATGGTGAGAAGAGGCAGGATGAAATCCAATCTTTTAGCACTTGCCCTATGCTTAGCCTTGCTGTGTTCTTGCGATGACGCCAACACCTGCAAAGCAGTCGAGCGACCAAAAATCATTTTTGACACAGACATAGTCGGAAGTACTGACGATTTGGTCGCCCTTTGTGCCCTATACAAATATATGGATGAAGGAAAATGTGATGTCATAGGCATTGTTGTGGATCGTGAAGGCGAAAAGAACGCAGCTTGCGTTGATGTATTCAATACCTATTACGGACATCCCGACATTCCGATAGGTCTCGTAAGAAACGGAATCAACAATCCTGTCGTATGGAATGATTACTCAGGCATAGCACAATGGAAAGATTCTGCTGGTAATTGCCTCTTCCACCATACCATAAAAGATTACTCCACTCTCCCCGACGGATGGGAATTATACCGCACACAGCTCCTTTCCGCTCCCTACAAGTCAGTGACCATTGTCTCTGTGGGGTTTGTTACAGCCCTTTCACAGCTTCTCGAAAGTGAAGGAGGACAGCAACTGGTTGCCGACAAGGTAAGGGCATTGTACATTATGGGTGGCAACTTTGCAGTAAGCTCCCCTGATTACAACTTCGCACAAGGTCCGGAGTTTGCGCAGAATTTTATCATGCGATGGCCAGAAAACACGCCTATCTATTTCTCGTCAACTGAGGTGGGCAATGACATCTATTACAGTAAGCAGCAGCTACTTGATGACTTATCGGACATAGAGGTGAATCCGCTGAAAGAAATATATTTGAGAAACGGAGAAGACGAAGCACTTAGGATGTGGGATCCTCTCACGGTGATCCATGCAGTGGAAGGTGATGAATGGTTCTTGCTTTCGGAATGGGGCAACGTAACGATTGACAGCGAGGGGAACACCAAATTCACCGCATCACCCAATGGCAATTGCCGTTACCAGAAGCCAAGAGATGCCTCGTGGAATTCAGCAACTCTAAATAAGATTCGCAATTTAATAAAACAATAAACTGCTCGCGTTCGGGTGTTGAGCCACTGAAATTCTGGTGGCTGCTTAAGACCGTTGGCATAAAAGGCTGGACAGAACAAGCCACGGCAATAATGGAGAATACCGCCTATCTCGTGTCGGAACTCACCCGTATAGGTTGGCCGTGCTGGAACAACAAATACAGCAACACCGTGTTTTTTAAGCGTCCCTCCGACGATATAGTGTCGAAATACAATCTTGCCAATAGCTATGACGAACGCTTCGGCGGCAACCTCTCCCATGTGGTAGTGATGCAGCATGTCAAGAAGGAAGTCATCGACAAGTTTATCGCCGAGCTCGAAGGCATCATGACTTCCACTGTCAATGTTAAGGGATACCGTATTCGTCTATGACCAACTGCCCTTCCATGTTGACCGATAAAATATCAGAAGAAAACCGAAAATCTCTAGTCGGCCGATGAGCATCAGAGAAGAGAGTATCCATTTAGCAGCATCAGGCAGTGCAGCCCAAGAGAAGGCTGGACCGAAACTGCCCAATCCCGGGCCTACATTGCCCATTGACGAGATCACGGTGCTCATAGCCTCGGTGAATCCCACTCCGAATGCCATCAACAGTGTCCAACCTATAAAGGCAACCGACAGATAGGCTGCAAAGAATACCAGAACCATTGTCAACAATTTATTGTCAAAGAGCCCTCCCACTTTCACCGGCAGAACGGCACGCGGATGGAGTATCTGCCGGAACTGGTTGCGTATGCAATTGGCGATGATTATGAGTCTGAGATTCTTTACTCCTCCACTTGTTGACCCGGTACAACCGCCCGACAACATTGCAAAAATAAGCAGCATCCACGTGAATGGCGGCCACAGGTTGTAGTCATCAGTGGCAAAACCGCACGAGGTATGACAGGTAGCCACTTGGAACAGCGACTTGCGGAATGCCTCCTCTGCACTATAGCCGTTATTCAGGAAGAGCACCGCCGAGATAATAAGGGTTAGCAGACCAACGGAGCAAGCAAACCATTTCAATTCCACAAATTCCCGTAGTTTTTTCCATTTACTCTTGAAGGCAACGATATATAGTGAGAAATTGATGGCAGAAAGCAACATGAATATCGACACCACATATTCCATATATGGCGAATGCCAATAGGCTATACTCTCCTGCTTGGTCGAGAAACCTCCTGTGGCAGTGGTAGTCATCGAATGGCACAAGGCGTCAAACAGTCCCATGCCGCCCGCCATCAGCAGTGCGCTCTCTATAGCTGTCAACAATATATACACCATAAAGATATACCGCGCCATCACACGGGTCTTGGGATAAATCTTATTATGGGTCACGCCCGTTGCCTCCGACAGGTAGAGCATCTGGCTACTCGCCCCGAAACCAGGCAAAAGGACTATGGTGAAACATACAATTCCCAAACCGCCTATCCATTGCGTCAGACTTCGCCAGAACAATATACCATGGGGCATGCTTTCAATATTGTCCAATATGGTGGCTCCTGTAGTAGTGAAGCCAGACATGGTCTCAAAGAAAGCGTCAGTGATATTTGGGATGAAACCGCCCCATAGGTAGGGAACCATTCCGAAAACCGAGAAAAACACCCAGGAAAGAGCCACCACTATATACCCCTCATTGCGCGACATGGCACACTTCCTTCTACGACCATATACCAACAGAATGGCACTTACTGATAGACATAAGGCAAAAGAAACTACAAATGACATCAAATCACTTTCGCCATATATCATTGACACACAGCAGCATGCCAACAACAGCATAGATTCAAATGCCAACAGCAAACCTATCAGATATGCAACGAACCGATAGCTTACTTCATCTTCAATATTATGAGTTACCCCGTATTGCATTAAATCCATTTCCTATGCTCCTTAGAACCTACGTTGATATTTTAGTCCGCCGGTGGAGTAACTGAGGTTGATGTCCAGTTCCTGAACGTCACGGTCGGCATTGTTTGTCAGGCTCTGGCTACCCCATGCCGAGAGGGATAATCCTTTGTATGACAAGCCGAGAGTAGGCTGCACAGAAACACCTGAGTTTTGGTCCATACCGCGCCATACGTAGTTATTTACCAAGTCAATGTTGCCATTCACTGTTACTTTCTCTTGAGCAGAAGCGGCTGACGATAATGTCACAGCCGCTCCCAAAATAGATGCGATAATAAATTTTGTCTTCATAATGAATATTTATTATAATCCAGGATTGATTTTATCAAGTGCTACATTTAATTTCAATACATTTACTTTTGCCGGACCAAAAAGTCCTAAGAGAGGACACTCGATGGATTTCTCTACAAGATTTGCAACGAAATGTTCGTCGAGATGCCTTGCGGCTGCCACTCTCTTCACCTGCACACGTGCCGACTCAGCAGTGATGTCGGGATCGAGTCCCGAACCGCTTGCAGTAACCATCTCAGCAGGCACATCCTCGCGTTTGAGATAAGGATGGTGCACCAAGAATGTATCGATACGTGTCTCCACCTCTGCCAAATATTCGGGATTCGTTGGTCCCTTGTTACTACCGCATGAGTTGGCTGCATCATAACCGTCACCGGCACATGAGGGACGTCCCCAAAAATATATATCCTTGGTGAACTGCTGCCCCACATTGGCAGCACCCACAATTTTTCCGTTCAGTTCCACTACTTCGGCATTGCCCTTTCCCGGACCAGCCACCTTGGCAAAAAGCCACAATGCAGCCACATAGCCGAAGCTCAGAACAACACACATTACAATTGTCAGCCTGAAGGCCACTTTTAAATTTTTCATAATCTTCTACTTAAAAGAATAATCCTATTAACAAATCAATCAATTTAATACCCACAAAAGGAGCGACGATACCTCCCACGCCATATATCAGCAGATTGCGGCGAAGCAATGCACTTGCACCTATAGGTTTGTACTTCACTCCACGCAAAGCCAATGGGATAAGCAGCGGGATGATGATGGCATTGAAGATGACTGCCGACAGGATGGCACTCTCGGGAGAGTGAAGTCCCATGATGTTAAGCGCAGCCAACTGTGGTATGGACACCATGAAGAGGGCCGGCACAATGGCAAAATACTTCGCCACATCGTTGGCGATGGAGAAGGTGGTGAGTGTGCCACGGGTCATGAGCAGCTGCTTGCCTATCTCCACAATCTCGATGAGTTTTGTCGGGTCGTTGTCGAGATCCACCATATTACCTGCCTCCTTGGCTGCTTGCGTACCGCTGTTCATTGCCACACCTACATCTGCCTGTGCCAAAGCCGGTGCATCATTGGTTCCGTCACCCATCATGGCAACGAGTTTACCGTTCTTCTGCTCAGCCTTAATGTAGTTCATCTTGTCCTCCGGCTTAGCCTCGGCGATGAAATCATCCACTCCTGCTTTCTCTGCTATATATTTGGCAGTCAGAGGATTGTCACCAGTCACCATAACTGTCTTCACACCCATCTTATGAAGGCGCTCAAAACGCTCACGGATTCCTTGTTTGATGATGTCCTGGAGTTCGATTACTCCAACAACTTTTTTGTTGACAGTCACTACAAGAGGTGTACCGCCGTTGCCCGTTATGGCAGTCACGAGACAAGAGATATGCTCGGGGAAGGTGTAGCCGGCTTCCTCTGTTATATGGCGCATGGTATCAAAGGCTCCCTTGCGAATCTCTGTGCCGTCCTTCAGGATGATGCCCGACGACTTTGTCTCGGCTGTAAACTTAATCATACGTGCACCCTCGGTGTGCAATGCCCTCATCTTAAATCCGTCGTTGCGTCCCAACTCTACAATCGACTTTCCCTCGGGAGTGTCGTCGGAAATAGACGAAAGAAGGCATGCCTGTTCAAATTCGGCCTTATCCACACCTTCGGCAGGAAAGAACGCCGTAGCCTTACGGTTGCCTATGGTGATTGTTCCTGTCTTGTCGAGCAAGAGAGTATCCACATCACCCGCTGTCTCCACAGCCTTACCGCTCTTGGTAATGACATTGGCACGCAAGGCACGGTCCATACCGGCAATACCGATAGCAGAGAGAAGTCCGCCGATGGTGGTAGGTATCAGACATACGAATAATGAGAGGAACGAGGCAATGGTGATGACAGTGCCGGTATAGTCGGCAAAGGGTTTCAATGTGATGCAGACAATCAGGAATACCAAGGTGAACACTGCCAGCAGAATTGTCAGGGCTATCTCGTTAGGAGTCTTCTGGCGCGATGCACCTTCCACGAGGGCAATCATCTTGTCGAGGAAACTCTCGCCTGGCTGTGTAGTGACAACCACACGGATATGGTCGCTAAGCACTTTTGTTCCACCCGTCACACTGCTTTTGTCGCCACCTGCCTCACGGATGACAGGGGCAGACTCACCAGTGATGGCACTCTCGTCGATAGAGGCAAGTCCCTCTACAATCTCGCCATCGGCTGGTATCACATCACCGGCATCACATATAAACTCGTCACCCTTCTTCAGCAAAGAACTGCTCACGGTCTTGATATTACCATTCACATAGAGCTTTGCAGGTGTCTCCTCGCGTGTCTTGCGCAGACTGTCTGCCTGAGCCTTACCACGTGCTTCGGCAATTGCCTCTGCAAAGTTTGCAAACAACAGGGTTACGAAGAGAATAAGCAAAACCCATGCGTTGTAGGCGAAAGAGCCTTGCGCGCTGCTGAATGCTGAATATACTGTTACGGGCAGCATTACGGCGGTACAAATCTCCACCGTGAACATGATAGGGTTCTTTATCATCTGCCTCGGGTCAAGCTTCACAAACGACTGCTTGACACTTTCTATTACTTGGCTTCGTTCAAAAAGCGTGTTCATATCTCTTTTAAAATTGAAATTTATAAACTTAAATGTTCTGCAATTGTGCTCAACGCATGTACGGGGAAGAACGACAAGGCAGCCACAATGAAGATGACGGCGAAGGTCATCACACCAAAGGTCACGGTATCAGTCTTCAGTGTTCCTGCACTTTCGGGAATATATTTTTTCTTTGCAAGAATACCTGCTATTGCCACTTGTCCTACGATAGGCACGAAGCGACCAAGGATAAGCACGATACCACAGGAATAGTTCCAAAACCATGTGTTGTCGCCCAATCCCTCAAAACCAGAACCATTGTTGGCTGCCGATGATGTGTATTCATACAACATCTCGCTCAATCCATGATATCCTGGATTGTTAAGCCATCCTCCCTCACTTGCCACGAACTCTGGTGCATGGGCAAAGAGATAGGCTGCCAATGCAGTGCCCACAAGGATGATAAACGGATGGAGCAACGCAACTATCGAGGCTATCTTCATCTCGCGACCCTCCACCTTGTGACCTAAGAACTCAGGTGTTCGTCCCACCATCAGTCCGCTGATGAACACTGCGATGATGATAAAGGTGAAGTAGTTCATCCATCCTACACCAACACCGCCAAACCATGTGTTTATCTGCATATTGAGCATCTCTATCATTCCCGACAATGGCATGGTGGAATCGTGCATCGAGTTGACCGAACCATTGGATGTGACTGTGGTGGCAACACTCCACAGCGCTCCTGCAGCCGAACCAATACGCACTTCCTTGCCTTCCATAGATCCACCGTCCTGAGCAATACCCATAGAGTCGATTCTTGGGTTGCCTTGCATTTCCTGGCCCACGTTGATAGCCACTCCTATGAGGAATGCAAAGAGCATCACTCCAAAAATGCTATAGCCCAACTTGCGTCGTTTTAGATAGAATCCGAAAGCGAATGCCAATGCCACCGGGATAATCAGAATACTCCAACACTCTACTATATTAGTAAGGTAAGAGGGATTCTCAAGCGGATGTGACGAGTTGACTCCGAAGTAACCGCCACCATTCGTTCCGAGCTGCTTGATGGGCACTATGGCTGCCGTAGGACCTTGCGACACCTGTTGTGTCTGTCCCTCAAGGGTTGTCAGTTCCATCTTTCCGTCAAAGCCCATCGGTGTACCTTCCACAATCAATATCATACCCACAACTAAAGATAGCGGCAGAAGCACGCGAGTGGTGCTCAACACAAGATAGCGCCAGAAGTTGCCAATCGTCTGTGTCGTCTTTGCAGCCAGTGCCTTCATAATACCTGCCATGGCAGCCATACCAGTAGCGGCAGTGATAAACTGGAAGAGCATGATGACGAAGAGCTGCGTGAAATAGGTCAGACCGCTCTCACCGCTATAGTGCTGCAGGTTGCAGTTCACCATAAACGAGATACAGGTGTTGAATGCCTGATGGCATGTCTGTCCGATGTTGCCGTCAGGGTTGAGCGGCAATACACCTTGTGCCACCAAGAGCACCATACCCCATACAAACCAAAACAAGTTAACCACGAGCAATGCACGTAGGAACTTTTTCCAGTCCATCTCCTCTTCGGGATTCACACCGCTCAACTTGTACATCCAACGTTCCACCGGCTTCAAAAAGTCGAGACACGTCCTTTCGCCTTTATACACCTTGGCAATGTATTTACCAAGCGGAAAGGCAAGTCCTACCATAAGGACAATCTGTAGTATAACTCCCAAAATTTCCGTATTCATACGTAACTAAAATTTTTCGGGCTTGATGAGCACGTACATCAGATACGCAAAAGCCACCAAGCTGATAATAAACAATGTTGTGTACATAATCTCTACCTCCTCTTTCTTTAGATTTTCTCAAACCAATCGATACATTTGAAAAACAGCCAGAAGCAGCCCAAGCCGCTCAGCAGGCAAATTGCAAATCCAATTGTAAACAAATCCATTTTCTTTCTTTTTTATAAGTTATACATAAATGTTGTCATCTTTATGTATCGCAATGGGCGTGCCAAATATGCATAAAACCTAGTAAAAGGTTGTATATCAACACTATACAGACATAGCGGTTAAATACAAGGCAAATAAAAACCCTTCCAAAATGAAATAATAACATTCACTTTGGAAGGGCAGATATGACAGGTTGAAGCACTCAAACAGTTATTCCATATTCCTCTATCTTGCGATAGAGCGTGGTAAGTCCTATTTTGAGCAGGCGGGCCGTTTCTGTCTTGTTGCCGTGGGTATGGTGAAGCACCTTGATGATGTGGTTGCGCTCCACACTCTTCAGGTCAAAGGCATCATCGTCAGCTGTGGAGGTATCGCCCGAAAGCATGTCTATGGGCAGGTCATGACGAGTAATTTCGCCGTCGCAGACAATCAGTGCGTGTTCAACGGCGTTCATCATCTCACGCACATTGCCTGGCCATGGATAAGATAAGAACAGACTCTTTGCTTCGGAAGACAATACCGGGGCAGGACGACCTATCTGCTTAGCATAACGCTCAATGAACTGCCGGGCAAGCAGCAGTATGTCTTCCTTGCGCTGGCGCAGAGGGGGCAGCATAATGCGGAACACGGAAAGGCGGAAGTAGAGGTCCTCGCGGAAGCGACCACTGGCTATCTCTTCCTTAAGGTTGCGGTTGGTGGCGGAGAGGATGCGCACATCCACATGGGTGGTCTTCGTATCACCCACCTTTACAAACTCTCCCGTCTCGAGCACGCGCAATAGCTTTGACTGCAGCTCCAGCGCCATCTCTCCAATCTCGTCGAGGAAGATTGTGCCGTGGTTGGCTTCCTCCAACAATCCCCTTTTATCCTTCACAGCACCCGTAAACGCTCCCGCCTTATAGCCGAACAGTTCGCTCTCGAGCAACTCGCGACTGAATGCCGAACAGTTGAGCGCAAGGAAAGCCTCGCTGCGTCGTTGGCTTTCACTATGTATGGCACGGGCAAAGACCTCCTTGCCTGTACCTGTCTCGCCATTAATGAGCACGGAGACATCAGTGGCAGCCACCTTACGAGCCTGACTGATAACATCGGAGAGAGCAGAGGATTTTCCCACAATATTGTCGAATGAGAACGTATTGGCTCTCACAATCTTTTTCTTGCCTTGCTGTTTTAGTTCTGTAGCAATGGCATCCATAGCACGATTCACTATAGGGATAATCTTGCGGTTGTCATCGCCTTTTACTATATAGTCGAAAGCGCCGTTCTTGATGGCTTGCACTCCGTCGGGGATATTGCCGTGAGCTGTGAGGAGGATTATCTTGGCAGCAGGAGCCAGTTGCTGCAGTTCCTGCACCATATCCACACCATTGCCGTCGGGTAGGAACACATCGCACAACACCACCTGCACCACCTGCTTCTTCAGTGTATATAATGCCGTGGCACGGTCTTTTGCTTTCAGCACCTCATATCCTTCCAGTTCCAGTATGCGTGAGAGTAGCATACGGATGGTTGGTTCGTCGTCAATAATAAGTATCTTGTTCATAGTTATTTCTATATGTTATTTACACTGGCAATGTAACAACAAACTTACTGCCTTTGCCTAATTCACTTTCAACTGTAAGCGTACCATTATGCGCCTCAACAAAGTCGCGCGATATGGAGAGTCCCAGTCCGCTGCCTTGTATCTTGGTGCCTGGCACTCGGAAGTATCGCTCGAAGATACTGTCATGATACCGCGGGTCGATACCTCGTCCGAAATCACGCACAAACATGGTGACGTTATGTTTGTCCTGTTGTTCAGCGCCAATGATGACACGTCCATTTTCAGGAGAATAGCGTATGGCATTGCTCAGCAGATTGGTGAGCACCCAAGCTATCTTCTCACTATCTACATATAGTTTGGAGATCTTGTCCTTTGGGTATTCCACCTCGATATTGATATGAAATTTGTCGGCCTGCACCTGATTGGCCTTGATGGCATAGTCGATAAGCTCAATGGGTTTGGTGATATGTGGCTTCAGTTGCAGTGCCCCACTCTCCACCTGTGTCATGTTGAGTAGCTCTCCCGTGATGCTGAGCAGTCTTTCTCCATTCTCACGTATGCTGTCCGACAGTTCCTTCTGCTCCGGATTGAGTTCACCCACACGGTTGTCGGCAAGCAACTGCTGACTCATCAATATGGCCGAGATAGGAGTCTTCAGTTCGTGGGATATGGTGGAGATGAATGTTGTCTTTGCCACATCGAGCTTGTGAAATTCCGTGATGTTCTTCAGCATAATCACCGTACCGCTCTCCTTCACGTCACCCGCACTGTCTGTCATCCTTACGGGCAGATATTTCACTTGGAAATAACTCTCCTTGTTGTCGGCATATATCTTAAGCGGTTGATTCTTATCTTCTGATTTCTTCTCGGCGCCCTCCTGTTCCTTATCTCCTTCCATCCCTACAAGCAATCGGCGCAGCAGGTCGTTGCGCAAGGCTGTCTCCTGTGCCGACTTGCCGATTACCTCCTCGCGTTTCAGGTTGAGGATGTCAAGCGCCTCGTTATTGATAAAATAGAGCGTCAGGTTACGGTCGATGCAGATGATAGGCTCATCGATAGAGTCGATGATGGTTTCGATGTATTGCTTCGACACGCGCAGTTTTGAAAGCGACGAGTTGTGGTAATCACGCAGTCGGTGCGCCATACGGTTGAAATTCGACGACAACTGTTCCAACTCCCGACTTCCGTATAGGTTCAACTCGGTGTCGTAGTTATGATTGGCTATCTCATTGATACCTTTAATCAGTTCCTGAAACGGACGAGCAACTGTTTTGGGCAACTTTACCAACATCCACACACCGATGGCTATGCTCAAGGCACCAAAGACTAGTAGCAAGGTTAGTGCCCTCGTCAGTCCATAGTCTGCCATCGGCGAGGTTGGGTCTGTAGCCGTCAATATCTGCAGACTGAATACCGAAAGAGCCACCAGTGCGACAATCAGCGATACAAGCACGCCAACGGACAGTG
>SAMEA3663023__coassemble_1275_pt1 | contig 14905 bp, 9 predicted proteins | sample SAMEA3663023__metabat2_low_PE_038 | metagenome-assembled genome bin SAMEA3663023 (sample SAMEA3663023) | pig gut metagenome | biome: pig gut; feature: pig-associated habitat; material: faeces | place: France | collected 2012
TACGACCTTCTACTACTCGACGTGATGATGGGAGAGATGTCGGGATTCGCCATGGCAAAAAAACTGAAGACTGACGAAAGGACAAGCAAGGTGCCTATCATCTTCCTGACAGCAAGGGACACGGAAAACGACACGGTGACGGGATTCAATCTCGGTGCTGACGACTATATCTCCAAGCCATTCTCAATTAGGGAAGTGCTCGTGAGAGTGAGAGCCGTGCTCAGGCGAACTACCGCACAGCCAGAGGAGGACAGCAACAACAACATTCTGAAATACCAAGGCCTCGTGCTCGACCTCGACAAAAAGACCGTCACTATCGAGGGAAAGTCAGTGGCATTCACCAAAACGGAATTTGAGATACTCCACACACTGCTTGACGAGCGGGGAAAGGTGTTCTCACGCCAGGAACTGATAAACCGAGTGTGGCCGTCGGATGTACTGGTGCTCGACCGCACCGTGGATGTGAACATCACAAGACTGAGAAAGAAAATCGGTCCGTTCTCGAAATGTATCGTGACACGTCTCGGATTCGGATACCTCTTTGAAGAATAAATAATGATGAGAATGACCATAGGCAAGAGGATGTATCTTAGTATCCTCTCATTGTTTGCCATATTTGCAATACTCTTTATCGTATTCCAGCAATACCGCGAAAAGGAGTACAAGATTGAGACGCTCAACCTGCGACTCCAGGATTTCAATGCCAATATGGAAGAGGCATTGGGACTCAAATGGGACGGGAAGATGATGGACCAATACGTGAAGAAGCACGGGATGGCTCACATGAGAGTGACTGTGGTGGACATCTCGGGCAGGGTGATCTACGACAACCTGCGCAAAGACTACAGCAACTTTGCCAACCACAGGGAACGAAAGGAAATCAAAGAGGCCATTGCCATGGGACAAGGGTATGACATCAACCGAGTAAGCAATACCATCAACGGAGACTTTTTCTATTCGGCAACTTATTTCCCCAACAAGAAAATCGTTATCAGAAGCGCATTGCCATATAACAACGAACTGTCGCAATCACTAAAAGCCGACCAGCACTTTATATGGTTTGCCCTTGTGGTGATGATTGTGCTGTCGATGGTTCTATACCAGTTTATTTGGCGACTGAACTCCAATATCAGTAAACTGCGATTGTTTGCACAGCGTGCCGACCGGGGAGAAAGTCTTGACACGGAAGACCTCGTGGAGTTTCCCGATGACGAATTGGGAGAAATATCAGAAAGTATCATAAAAATATACATACGACTGCAAAAGACCAAGGAGGAACAGAACATACTGAAGAGACAGCTCACCCAGAATATCGCCCATGAGCTGAAGACTCCAGTGGCAAGCATCCAGGGCTATCTCGAAACCATCATCGACAACCCTGCCATCAAGGAAGAGAACAAGGCACAATTCCTCGAAAGATGCTACGCACAGAGCAAACGGCTCGGCAGTCTGCTCAACGACATCTCGATGCTCAACCGTATGGACGACGGTAGCCAGATGATGGAATTCGAGGAAATAGACGTGTCGATAACCATCAAGCAGATAATAAAAGAGACCGCATTGCAGCTGAAGGAAAGAAACATGAAATTCATTGACAAGACTCCTGATAAAATCATCATTCATGGAACTGCAAGCGTAGTGTATAGCATCTTCCGCAATCTCACTGACAACGCCATTGCCTATGCCGGAGATGGCACCACCATCACCCTCGAAGCCCACAAATCGGGCGAATACCGATGGAGCTTCACCTTTAGCGACAATGGGGTGGGTGTGGATAACAAGCACTTGCCTCGACTGTTCGAGAGATTCTACAGAGTGGATAAGGGACGCAGCAGAAAATTAGGTGGCACCGGACTAGGACTTGCCATCGTGAAGAACGGAGTATTGCTGCACGGAGGTACAATAAAAGCCGAAAATGCACCTGAGGGTGGCCTAAAATTCGAATTCTCGCTTGCAAAATGAAAAAAAACAGTAAATAATTTGGTGTTACGGAGAAAATAGCGTACCTTTGTAGGCATTAATGCCTATAGTATGTACAAAAAACTAATTTCCATATTGGCAGCCGCATTGGTAACGATGTCAGCTACAGCCGTAAACAAAAATCTGAAATACACGAAGGAAAATCCTTTGGTATATGAAGATCTATGGGATCTTCCACCATTCTCATTCCTCAATGACGAAGGTAAGCCAGAGGGATTCAACATAGCCCTTGTAGAGGAGTTGCTGAAAAGGCTTGACGTGCCATACGTCATCAAGCTGAAGCACACACCGCTCAATTTCCAGGATGTGAGCTCAGGTGCCGCAGCCCTCACCATCGGAATGAAAGCACCCTACCATGACAAATACGGAATGTATGGCGCCAACACTCTCGTGCTTTTCACACATAGTGTTGCCAGTCCGAAAAGCAATCCTGCCGAGATACACAGTTTTGACGACCTCAAGAAAAACAAGGTGTATGTGCACCGCAACAGTTTCAGTCACAACCAGATGATTGATGGCGGTATAGCAGCCAACGCCATCCCTGCCGACGACATGAAATCGGTATTGATGCAAGTGGCAGCCCAAGACAGTGGCATAGTGCTTTGGAACACCAACACCCTGAAGGAACTCGTACAGAAAAACCACCTCGACAACATTAAGTTAACTCCAGTGAGCATGAAATACGGAGAATACCATTTCATCTCACGAGACTCGGTATTGCTGCAGAAACTCGACAGCGTATATGACGAGATGGTTGCCAACGACGATGTATTGCCTCTGAGAAGGGAGTGGTTCTACCCCGAAGAGAAGAATGATGCCGTCGGGTCTTTTGCATGGTATGTTGCCATTGTCATTGGAGTATTCTTCCTGATTCTCATAGCGTATAACATCTACTATAAGGTGCAGGAGCGACGTCTCAGCGAGATGAACGAGCGACAGTCAAAGCGTCTCGGTCTGCTCTTGCGCTCGGGAAAGAGAGACGTGTGGACATATAACTCAACCACAAAACTGTTCACTTTGTTGAATCCCGAGGGCAAGAATAACGAGAGCTACAACAAAAAATATTTCGCCCTCTTCTTCCCCGAAACCGATTTCCAACGTATAATCGAGGAAATAGAGAACATCGAATTGGGATTGTATGAAAACACAAAACTCCTCGTAAGATGTAATCTGAACAGAGACAAAGAAGAAGGTGCCCAAATGTCATACTTTGACATCAACATCTCTGTGTTACAATATGGAGATGATAATCTGCCAATAACGCTGATAGGAATCATGCACGATGTCACTGCAGAGAAAAAGAAGTTTATAGACACACGTGACAATCTGCTGAAATACCGCACCATCTTCAACACCTCGATGGCCGACCTCGCTTATTACGACAAGGACGGAATCCTCACCGACATCAATCATAACGCCTGCACAACCTTCGGTATCACCGATCGTAAGACTCTCATACAGTCAAAGACACACATCTCCGACATTCCTGTGTTTATGGGACTAAAGGGCGACGTGTGCAGGGAAATGTGGATGTCGTCGATAACCGACATGGACAAACTGCACATGGAGAAGGACTCCACTAAATACTGGACGCGCACTGGAATCATATACTACGAATTCACCATTATGCCTATATATGACTCCAAAGGCGAGCCAATATGCTTTATGTCGTGCGGTAAAGACATGACCGAAACCGCCAAGCGCATGAACAAGGAGAAGATGAGACAGAGGCGCATAGAAAACACCAACGAACAGATTACAAGCTACACCAACGACATCAACTATGCCTTGGAGGTGAGCGGCACACGACTTGCCAACTACTATCCCGACTCACACGAGATGACCATAGCCCATGACATCCAAAAACCTATAATGAGGTTGTCGCAGTTGCGCTGCATATCGCTGCTCGACATGGAATACAGACACAAGGCATCCATGGTGTTCCTCAACCTCGACAAGAAGAGGCTCAAGAAATTTGAACTGCGAGTGGGAACAATATTCAAAGACCGCAACAAGGACAATGCTTACTATGAGTTCAACGGCATCCCCATCAAGAAGGATGGCACTGTCAACCACTATTTCTGCCTGTGCCGCAACGTGAGCAAGCTCGTGGAAACAGAGAAACAACTTGAGGAGGAAACCAAAAGGGCGCAAGAGGCAGAGGAATTCCAAAACTCGTTCCTCAAAAACATGAGTCACGAGATACGCACTCCGCTATACACCGTAGTGGGATTTGCCGAACTATTCCAAGGTGAGCACGACAAGAGTGACGAACCGGTGTTTATCGACCAGATAAAGCAGAACTCCGACATGCTGCTCAAACTCGTCAACAACATCCTGCTCCTCTCGAGAATCGACGCCAAGATGGTGGAGATGAAAACCAATACCATCGATTTCCCCGAATTCTTCAAGGCCAAATGCCTTATGGGATGGACACAAGGAGTGAAGCCAGGGGTGGAAACCAAGATAGAGTCAAACGAAGATCATCTTATGGTGGAAATAGACGACAACCACGTAGGACTTATCATTGAAACCCTCTGCCGACTGGCAAGCCAGTTCACCGAGAAAGGATTGATACACACAAGATATATCTATCACTCAGGAATGATGACACTGATGTTCAAAGACACTGGTGCAGGAATGACTAAAGAGAACATGGCAAGTGTAAGAGATCGTAATATGGAGGAAGATTCGGGTGACTACTCCGTACTCATCCAACTTATCATCTGCCAACAGTTGGCGGCACTTATGGGCGGCCAGATGGAGTTTGAAAGCGAATTGGGCAAGGGCTCCACAATCTGGATATCCTTCCCATGCAAGATAGTTGACATGCCCAAGCAAGAGGAGCCTGCCGCCATACCCGACAGCACCCCGATTATCGACAACAACTTGCTTGCCAATAGCGACTTGCTCGCTAATAGCGACATGCTCGCCAACATGTCGGAGGAAGAAATCAACAACCTGCTTGCCAATAGCGACCTTTTCAAATAACAAGAATACAATATCACTACAAAATATGAGCAAAGGACTACAACATACCGCAACAAGTTATATCTCCAAAGTGATGATGACATTTGCCTGCCTCTTCACGGCAATGACAATGTCAGGACAGGGCAAGGGAAAATACACTAACGAATCGCCACTGAGAATGGTGTGCGAAAACGAGTTCTATCCCTTTGAATACCGCAATGAAACGGGACAGCCTGAAGGATTCGACATCAATGTGGCAACGAAGATATTCAGCACCCTGAACATACCCTACACCATCAGTATGACCAATCGCACCGAGGTGAATGAGGCATTCGGCACCAACAATGCCGACATCATTGTAAAGGCTCCCACCAATCCAATTCCTGGAGTCTATTACACCAAGAACAAGTTGTCGTCATACAAAATTATGTTAGCCTATCCCAAGGGCAAGACTCCCATAAAGAAACTCAGCGAACTGAAGCATAACGACATCGTGATATTCAAGGAGGGCAACTATTGTTCGGAATACGTGATAAGCAACCATCTATTGCGTCCGGAACAGATGATGTTCCGTACCGTGAAGCAAGGACTCTTAGGCATCGCCACAGGCGACTATCAATATATGATTTGCGGAGAGACAACTTTGAAGATGGTAATGAAGAAGTTCAATATCACCAATGTGGAACTATCGGAAATAGACATCCCCGAAGGCGCTATCAGATTTTGCAGTCGCGACAAACTGCTCATCAACCTTATCGACGAACAACTGACTGAAATGCAACGCAACGGACAACTCGACAGGATGTTCCAGCAGTCGTTGTCGGTAAACACCGCAAGCAACAAGAATATCACATATTTCCTCTTTGCCTTGTTCGGACTGCTGCTCATGATTATCATTATCATCCTTGTCAACCGCTATGTCACAAGGCGCATCAAGGCTGGCATGCAGTCAACCATCGAGACCAACAACATCATGAAGAAGGCGCTCGAAACAGTCAATATCAATATGCTTGAAACCGACATAAACAAAAGGTGGATAACCAACCTTTACGGTAATTTCTTATCTGAAGTTGGTGCTAATGTAGATGAGACCACATTACGAATACATCCAGATGAAAAAAATTGCGTGATGGAGCAATTCCATAAGATGATAAATAAGGAAATCAACGAGGTGGAATACAGATTCAGATACAACATGGGCAGCGAGAGTAACCCTGACTGGCGAACACTATATGCAAACGCCCTGCCCGAATACGACAAAAACGGCAATGTGGTGAAACAAATCACCACCATATCCGACATCACCGAGGAAACACGCCAGGACCAGATAGACCGCCAGACCTCGGAGATATACAAGCACATATTCGAGATGCCTATCGTGGGACTTGCGCTATATGACAGCAATGGACACTTTATTGAAGCCAACCAGGTGATGCGCGACATATTCAAGAACCTGAACCACAACACCGACGTCTTTGCCTCTACCTCGATATACGACTTCCCCGCTTTTGCTGGAATCATCGACCGCACCACAAAGGAGAACCTCTTCTTCTGCACATATTCAGACACCACCAACGATGGCATGCCCAACTTCGTCGAGATACGAATGCGCCCCATCAAGGACGACAACGGCAACATTATCTACCGCATGATCACCGCCCGCGACAAAAGCGACGAGCGTGAGATGTACCGCCAAAGCCGACTCAACGACGAGAAGGTGAGACAGGTGAGCGAACAGATGATGCAATATGAGAACGAATTACGCTATCTGCTCAAGGGAAGCCAGATGAGAGTGTGGAAGTCGAACATAAAGAGCAACAGCATCCGCCTCTACCGCGACCTCCACACCTTCGACATGAAATACACATTCGAAGAATTCATCAGCGCTATTGACGAAGCCGACAGAGACGAGGCAATCAAGCTCATCGACCCAAGAAAGAATGGAGGACAATCTCACAATGCCACCATTCGCATATATGAGAAAAGTACCGACACTATGTATTGGTACACTATCAACAGTATTCCCGAATACGATGACAAAGGCAACATCACCGGCTGTTTCGGACTGATACACAATGTCAACGACCTTATGGAAACGCAGATAAAGATGCAGAAGGAGAAAGAGCGTGCCAACGACTCAAGTAGGCTGAAGAGCACATTCCTTGCCAATATGAGTCACGAGATACGCACACCTCTGAATGCCATCGTGGGATTCTGCGACATCATGCAGACAATAGATTCACCGGAGGAAAGGGAAGAGCTGTTGAAGATTATCCATAACAACTGCAATAACCTGTTGCAGATAATCAACGACATACTTGTGTTGTCGGAACTGGACTCAAGCGGACTGATGCTCAATCCCGAGCGGTGCAACTTCGCCGAGGAATTCTCACTCCTCTGCAAGTCGCTCGAACAGCGTGTCAGCGAACCATCCGTAAAGTTCATTGTAGATAATCCATACGATTCCCTCTTCGTCACCATCGACAATGGTCGCATAAGTCAGATTATCACCAATTTCCTCACAAATGCCGTGAAATATACCCATGAGGGCCATATCAAATTGGGCTATCGTATCGAGGACAATGGTTTGCACATCTATTGCGAGGACACCGGTAGCGGTATCCCCAAGGATAAGTGCGAAAAAATCTTCGAACGTTTCTTCAAGGTTAACGAATATATCCAGGGTGCCGGTATCGGCTTGAGTATATGCAAGGCGATAGTGGCAAAATGTAATGGAAAAATTGGAGTGGAGTCAGAAGAAGGCAAGGGGTCCACATTCTGGATATGGATCCCTTGCGAAATATCCTAATTCAAGATATTGTAGAGCAGTGATGTAAGTGAGATAAGAATTGATGTAGCCGAGAACCACAGGGTTGTCATACTACCCACACTTGAGTTCTGCGCCTTCACCTTGTTGGGCACAACATACACGATGTCGTTCTGCTGCAAATAATAATAAGGTGAATTGATGAGGTTGGCGTCATTGAGGTTGAGAATATGTATCGACTTCTTTCCGTCGGCATCCTCACGTATGAGTTGCACATTGTTTCTCACACCGTAGATTGTCAAGTCGCCTGCCTGGGCAAGAGCCTCAAGAATCGTAATCTTCTCATTAGCCACTGTGTACATACCTGGTGTGGTTACTTCACCCAACACCGCAATCTTGTAGTTGCTCATCCTCACCGTCACGATAGGCTTATCTGCATTTTTCTGCATAAAAGGCATAATCTTGTCGCAGATGAGTTTCTCAGCCTCCGACTTGGTCAGTCCGCCAAGCTTCACCCTACCGATCTTCGGAAACTCGATGCATCCGTCGTTATCCACTAGATAACTTTGCAACATGGCCTGAGTGGTTGCCGAACGCTGTCCTTGGGTCATTGCCGTTGGCACAGTCATGTTGAACGGGATTGCAGCCGCACCGTCCTCGTCGGTAGTGCTCACTGTGATGGTAAGCACATCCTTGGGCATGATTCGAGCGTCATAAAGCATCTTGGATGCTGTGAGGTCAACGCTTTCGGCATTCTGGAAATATGCCACGTCCTTTGTACCGGAACATCCGGCAAGCATGCAGATGACAGATGTCACTGCCAGTAATTTTGATATTTTTCTCATATTAAACTATAATTATGCGATAGTAATATATTATAAACGCCGCAAAATTATATATTTTTCTTGATATAGGCAAGAAAAATCGGTTAAAAATGAAATATTTCGCGATTTATATTAAAATTTCATTGCAGTATTTGGCAGTTTTGACAAAATATAGTATATTTGCACTTAAAAACAGAAACAATGGAAAACAGTAAACTGAGCCCCAACGTCATTTTGGCTGATGCCGACTATATTGACAAGGTGGCTTTCGACCTTTCGGTCAACTTCGAGCGTATGCTCGGACGCCGTATCCCGCCTGCCGACATGGCGAGGTGGATTGATTGTGTAGCCCTCGACGGAGGCATCCGTGAGGGTGATAACGATGTGCAGGTGATACTTGTGCACGAGCGCACGACATCGGTGCTCGAAAACTTCTCTCCTTCGTCTCTTGACGACGACCTCAACGGCAAGGCATTCAAGGATCATCTTGGCGAATTCTGTATCTCGTCAATAGCCGTCGAGGATGAGATGGTTGACAAGGAACATCTGTTCTGCGACTCTCTCATGCACGTCTGCTCCCAGCCCGAGGTCAAGCGCGTGATGGTTATCCCAAATGGCGAGACCTATTACGATGGGGTGCGCCACGCACTAAAGGATGCCGACGACGAGAAGCGCATCACCGTATTTGCCATGCAACCTATGCCTTGCGGCAATTTCCGACAGGAGATTCTCGGCTATTCGCTCATGAACGCATTGGGCATCAAAGGGGAAGAGGTGAGTCGCTGCGCGAATTAGGGTCGCTTCGCAAATTAAAGAATTAAAAATATTAAAATATTAAAGAATGGGTAGAATACTTATGATTGGAGCCGGTGGCGTTGCCACCGTTGCGGCATTCAAGATAGCTCAGAATGCCGATGTATTTACAGAGTTTATGATCGCAAGTCGCCGCAAGGAGAAGTGCGACCAGATTGTTGACGCTATTCACAAGGCGGGACACACAATGGACATCAAGACAGCCCAGGTGGATGCCGACGACGTGGAGCAGCTCAAGGCATTGTTCAACGATTTCAAGCCCGAACTGGTTGTTAATCTCGCCCTGCCCTATCAGGACCTCACCATCATGGACGCCTGTTTAGCTTGTGGTTGCAACTATCTCGACACTGCCAACTACGAACCCAAGGACGAGGCTCACTTTGAGTACTCATGGCAATGGGCTTATCGCGAGCGTTTCGAGAAGGCTGGCCTGTGCGCCATCCTCGGTTGCGGTTTCGACCCTGGCGTGACGAGCATCTTCACCGCTTATGCCGCAAAACACCACTTCGACGAGATACAGTATCTCGACATTGTGGATTGCAATGCCGGCAATCACCACAAGGCGTTTGCCACCAACTTCAACCCCGAAATCAATATCCGTGAGATTACCCAAAAGGGACTCTACTGGCAAGACGGCAAATGGGTGGAGACCGAACCGCTTGAGTTCCACCAGCCTCTCACCTACCCCAACATCGGTCCACGCGAGAGCTACCTTCTCCATCACGAGGAGATAGAAAGTCTTGTAATCAACTATCCCACCATCAAGCGTGCCCGTTTCTGGATGACTTTCGGTCAGCAGTATCTCACATATCTCGACTGCATTCAGAACCTCGGTATGTCACGTATCGACGAGATAACCTATGAGGCTCCTCTCGCCGACAATCCCTCGGAGAAGGTGAAGGTGAAGATTGTACCTCTTCAGTTCCTCAAAGCAGTGTTGCCCAATCCACAGGACCTCGGCGAAAACTACGATGGCGAAACCAGCATCGGTTGTCGCATCCGTGGCTTAAAGGATGGCAAGGAGCACACCTATTATATATATAACAACTGCAAGCATCAGGATGCCTACAAGGAGACTGGCATGCAGGGCGTGAGCTACACCACTGGCGTGCCCGCAATGATAGGTGCGATGATGTTCTTCAAGGGATTATGGAACACTCCCGGTGTTCACAACGTCGAGGAGTTTGATCCCGATCCATTCATGGAGCAACTCAACAAGCAGGGGCTGCCATGGCACGAGATCCACGACGAAGACATTGAGTTATAATAAAAAAAGCAAGGACCTTAAAGTCCTTGCTTTTCTTTTATTGCTTCCATTATCTTGGCCTCTATTTCCTCAGCCAATTCCGGATTATCTTTTATCACCTGCTTTGTGGCGTCGCGTCCTTGAGCCAAACGGGTTTCGTTATACGAGAACCAGCTGCCGCTCTTCTGTATAATGCCGTATTCCACTCCGAGGTCAACAATTTCGCCCACCTTAGAGATTCCCTCGCCAAAGGTAATTTCAAACTCGGCCTTGCGGAATGGAGGTGCCACCTTGTTCTTCACAATCTTCACCCTCACCTGGTTGCCTATCACGTTATCACCATCCTTAATAGATGTCACGCGACGTATGTCGAGGCGCACACTTGCATAGAATTTCAGTGCATTACCGCCAGTGGTAGTCTCGGGATTGCCGAACATCACGCCAATCTTCTCTCTCAACTGGTTAATGAAGATACATGTGGTGTTGGTCTTGCTGACAGTGCTTGTCAACTTGCGAAGGGCTTGACTCATCAATCGAGCTTGCAGTCCTACCACGTTGTCGCCCATGTCGCCCTCAATCTCCTTTTTGGGAGTGAGCGCAGCCACGGAGTCAACCACCACAATATCCACAGCAGCCGAGCGGATGAGTTGGTCGGCTATCTCCAGGGCCTGTTCACCATTGTCGGGCTGTGATATCAACAAGTTTTCAATATCAACCCCAAGTGCTGCAGCATAGAATCTATCGAAAGCATGCTCTGCGTCAATGAACGCAGCTATACCACCAGTCTTCTGCGCCTCGGCAATGGCATGAATGGCGAGAGTGGTTTTACCAGACGACTCTGGGCCATATATCTCGATAATTCTACCCTTTGGATATCCACCTACACCGAGAGCGGCATTAAGCGAGATACTGCCAGTAGGTATAACATCTACCTTTTCTATATGCTCGTCACCTAATTTCATTATCGATCCCTTGCCATAGTCCTTCTCTATCTTCGACATGGCAGCCTGAAGAGCTTTAAGCTTTTCAGACTTCTCGTTAAATATATCTTCTTCCTTTTTTGCCATAATATATTATTCAATTTTCAATCTTCAATCTTCAATCTTCAATTTTCTTACATCACCTTTCCATTCTTGTCAAACTTCACGATGACACCTTCGCTGGCATAAATCCAGTCCTCACGTCCGTTGCGGTCCTTGGCAACACGGTCGGGCGAACCCTTGGCCATCTTCACAGCCTTCTTGCTCATACCCTTGATGACGCGTCCCTGCTGTATGGCAGTCACATGGTTGGGCGGGAATCCCTTCATGTCGGCAGCACCCTTGATGAAGAGATAGTTGAAGTAGTCCTCGCGATGTCCATCGATGTCACCTGCCACATTGTCGTCATGCTCAAAGCACACGTCCTTGTAGAACACCTCTCCGGTCTTGAGACTCTTAAGCGTGAGCTTTCTGTATATCGTACCGTTCTGCGCCTGAATGGCCTTGATAGTGAATGTCGAAAGGCGCATGACTGTCACCTTTTTCCCTTGCTCGTTGGTCATCGTTGTGCGATAGCGTGTGTAGTAGGTCTGTCCGATATATGAGGCATACTCCTTGGATGTTGCTACATTTTCGTCTGCAAGTTCAAACGAACCATAGAATGTGAATTTCTTGTTGTCCATTATAAACTCGTCGTCGCGCATACCGCAGTTAGTCTTGCTCATCGCCACATTCTGATAGAACTCCTTGCCGTTCTTGTCAGCCACAATAATCTTTACGGGAAATTTGCGAGTGCCTACACCAATAGCCACCACCTTCACCTCCTCGTTTGCCGGCACCTTCACCTCGGCATATCCGTCACCGTTATATTCAGTGTCCTCACGATATAGTGTGGCACGAGTATAGAGTGTTTTGCCCATCAGCAACGAGCGTGCTATGTCCACATCGCCGAGATATGCCAAAGTGGGCACGCCCATCTTGCCATAGCAATAATCGTCGAACGAACCACGGGGAATCTGATAGTAGTATGCCTTACCGTCGTCCTGACAGGTGAAGTTGATGCGGGCGAATCCCTCGGGGGTCTCGGTGTGGTTCTTGTAAATCATGATCTTGTACATGAGCTTACCGCTGCTCACCTCCTTTCCATTGGAAGCATCGCAAAAGGTATTGACCACAAGATCATACTTCTCGGGAATGACCATAAACTTCATTCCCTCCTTCCAGTTGCACAGGCTCTGATACTTGAAGTTCTGACTGATGAAGTCAGTGGCGGTTGCCTCTTCTTCCTCAGACTCTCCACTTGTGTTGGTGTCTGCCTTCTTTTCAGTGGCAGATTTCTTGGCACTCTTGGTCTTCACGATGTATGAATTCTGTGCCATTCCCGACATTGCCATCATTATGGCGAATGTCATTGTTGCTACTTTCTTCATTTCCATACTCTTATAAGAGGTTATATTATCTAATTAGTTGTTTCACGTTGCGAAATTAATGAAAAAAAAAGAAACTACAAAGAAAAATGCCAAAAAAATGACACAAATCTGCCAAATTGTCAGTTTTTGGGTTTTGGCACAAGCTTTGCACGCACCTTTTATGACAAAGGAGCCATAGATTGGCTTCTTAAAAATAGAGTAATAACAAAATAAAAATAGAACAATTATGGGAAAGATTATTGGTATCGACTTAGGAACAACTAATTCATGCGTTGCCGTATTTGAGGGCAACGAACCAGTTGTAATCGCCAACAGCGAAGGCAAACGCACTACTCCTTCGGTAGTTGGTTTTGTTGAAGGCGGTGAACGCAAGATTGGCGACCCTGCAAAGCGTCAGGCTATCACCAACCCCAAGAACACTGTCTATAGTATCAAGCGCTTCATGGGCGAGAACTGGCAGCAGGTGGAGAAGGAAGTGAGCCGCGTGCCCTTCTCGGTAGTCAACGAAGGTGGTTACCCGCGTGTTGACATCGACGGTCGCAAATACACTCCGCAGGAAATCTCTGCCATGGTGCTTCAGAAGATGAAGAAGACCGCTGAGGACTACCTTGGACAGGAAGTTACGGATGCTGTCATCACAGTGCCTGCCTACTTCTCCGACTCTCAGCGTCAGGCCACCAAGGAAGCTGGACAGATTGCAGGTCTGAATGTTCGCCGTATCGTTAATGAGCCTACAGCGGCTGCCCTTGCCTATGGTGTTGACAAGGCCAACAAGGATATGAAGATTGCCGTGTTCGACCTCGGTGGAGGTACATTCGATATCTCTATCCTCGAGTTCGGTGGCGGTGTGTTTGAGGTGCTCTCCACCAATGGTGACACTCACCTTGGAGGTGACGACTTCGACCAGGTAATCATCGACTGGCTCGTACAGGAGTTCAAGAACGACGAGGGTGCCGACCTCACTGCCGACCCGATGGCAATGCAGCGCTTGAAGGAGGCTGCCGAGAAGGCAAAGATCGAGTTGTCAAGCTCAACATCTACTGAGATCAACTTGCCTTATATCATGCCAGTAGGCGGAGTGCCCAAGCACTTGGTAAAGACCCTCACACGCGCTAAGTTCGAGCAGCTCGCTCACAATCTCATCCAGGCATGTCTTGTACCCTGCCAGAATGCAATGCGCGATGCAAAGCTCAACACTTCAGATATTGACGAGGTAATCCTCGTGGGTGGATCAAGCCGTATTCCTGCCGTTCAGACTCTCGTAAAGAACTACTTCGGCAAGGAGCCTTCAAAGGGTGTTAACCCCGACGAGGTTGTGGCTGTAGGTGCATCTATCCAGGGTGCCATTCTCAACAAGGAGGGCGGTGTAGGTGACATCGTATTGCTCGACGTCACTCCTCTTACCCTCGGTATCGAGACCATGGGTGGCGTGATGACCAAGCTCATCGAGGCCAACACCACTATCCCCTGCAAGAAGAGCGAGGTATTCTCTACAGCAGCCGACAACCAGACTGAGGTGACCATCCACGTACTTCAGGGCGAGCGTCCTATGGCAGCCCAGAACAAGTCAATCGGTCAGTTCAACCTCACTGGTATAGCTCCTGCACGCCGTGGTGTTCCTCAGATTGAGGTAACCTTCGACATCGATGCCAACGGTATCCTCAAGGTGTCTGCCAAGGACAAGGCTACCGGCAAGGAGCAGGCCATCCGCATCGAGGCTTCATCAGGTCTTAGCAAGGAGGAGATCGACCGTATGAAGGCTGAGGCAGAGCAGAATGCCGCTGCCGACAAGGCTGAGCGCGAGCGTATCGACAAGCTCAATCAGGCCGACTCGATGATTTTCACCACCGAGAACTTCCTGAAGGACAATGGCGACAAGATTCCTGCCGACCAGA
>SAMEA3663023__coassemble_1277_pt1 | contig 14885 bp, 14 predicted proteins | sample SAMEA3663023__metabat2_low_PE_038 | metagenome-assembled genome bin SAMEA3663023 (sample SAMEA3663023) | pig gut metagenome | biome: pig gut; feature: pig-associated habitat; material: faeces | place: France | collected 2012
GCCAAAAATATCACCTTAGATTATTAATTGACAACGCCCAAGGCCACGGGCTAATTAATAATCAATCATCAGCAATCAATAATCAATCATCATCAATTACTTGTCATAGCTTTTATCCCGGTAAGAATCTTGGAGCACTGGGTGACGGAGGAGCTATAACTACCGACGATAAGCAGTTAGCCGATACTTTCCGCGCAATAGCCAATTATGGGTCGTCGCGCAAGTATGTTTTCGACTATTGTGGACGCAACAGTCGCCTTGATGAGATTCAAGCCGCGGTGTTGTCTGTAAAACTGCAATATCTCGACAAAGACAATAATCGTCGTCGTGAGATTGCCATGAGATATATAAAAGAGGTGAAGAATCCCTTGCTGAAGATGCCCTCAGAGGATTATTGGCAAGATAATGTATTCCATATTTTCCCGGTGTTGTGCCAGCAGCGCGACAGATTGCAGAGTTATCTTACTGACAATGGCATACAGACAGTGATACATTATCCGATACCGCCTCATAGGCAAAGATGCTATGCCTCGTCGGATGCTCTTGTCATTCCTCCTTCCGGTCTTCCCATTACCGAGCGCATACATCGCGAGGTATTGAGTCTTCCGTGCAATCCTGTACTTACTGATGAAGAGGTGGATTACATCATCTCAAAACTAAATGATTTTTGTAGTTAAGGAGTTAATTCCCTTAACTCCTTAACTCCTTAAAATTAAATCAGCGCCTTAATCTTCTCTTCGATTTTGCTCTTTGAGGCAGCACCGACAATCTTGTCGAGAATTTTGCCATCCTTCATGAACACGATGGTGGGGATGTTGCGAATACCGAATTCAGCAGCGATATCGTCTGCCTCTTCAACGTCGCATTTTCCAACAGTCACCTTACCGTCATATTCATTGGCAAGTTCCTCGATGATAGGAGCAACCATACGGCAAGGACCGCACCATGTTGCCCAAAAGTCAATAACCAATGGCAGACTGCCATTCTTGTAGCTCTCGTAATTTTCGTTTGTGATTTTTACTTCCATAATGTTAAATCTTTTTTGTTATTAATATTAATTTATGTTATAATCTAAGAAATCATAATTCTCTATAAAGTTGATGAGATCCTGTCTTACGTCAATCTCGTGCGTCCGGCTACGCAGCAGCACATGGTTGCCTCCCTTTCGGTCGTGCAACTGGAAGAACAGTTTTGTTCTGCCAGGATGCAGACAGATGAGTTGGTTGAGCTCTTCCACCACCCTTGAGTCGAGATCATCAGTAGTGATGTTGATGGTGAAGCGGTCGATAGCCCTCTCCTTGACGGTTTGCAGATATTCAATGTTCTGCACCTTGAGGTCGAACAGGTTGCTGTCTCGATACCTTGGCACACACTTGGCAGTGATATACACCGACGAACCCTCGATGAGCATACCGTTCCATTTTCCCCAATCTTCGCCGAAGAATGCCAGTTGTCCCGACCCCTCATAATCCTCGATAGTGACAAATCCGCATGGCTTTCCGCTTTTTGTGTATTTCGACTGTGTTCCTGTCACTATTCCGCCGATGATGATATCCTCGCGGTCGTTGAGCGAGGCAACGTCGTTGAGTTCAGCACATTTGGTGTTGCACAGGTTGTCGAGCACGATTCTGTATTCGTCAAGCGGATGGGCTGAGAGATATATACCCACGAGATCGCGCTCGCGGTTGAGTCGCTCGATGTCGCTCCATTGTTCGCCCTTGATAATGGGCGGTGTGGCTATCTCTACGGCATTATCGCCTCCGAAGAGTGAGTTGCGTGCCTGCGCTATCTCGTTCTGGTAGAGCTGTCCGTAGCGCACGAGGGTGTCAATGAATGTCTCGCCCTTGGTGTTTTTGGCAAAGAAATCCTCGCGCTTCATACTGCCGAAACCGTCGAATGCTCCGCTGAGCACGAGCGACTCAACGCACTTGCGGTTGCACGCCGAGAGGTTGACACGCTGTATGAAGTCGAAGACGTTCTTGTATGTTCCGTTTTTCTCTCTTTCGGCTATGATCATGTCGGCGGCGGCACCGCCAACACCCTTGATGGCTGATATTCCAAAGCGTATCTCGCCGTGGTGGTTGGCCGAGAATTTCTGCCAACTCTCGTTGACATCAGGTCCGAGGGTGGGTATGCTCATGGCACGACATTCATCCATCAATTTGGTTATTTCGGTGATGTTGTCAAGGTTGCGGCTCATCACGGCAGCCATATATTCGGCAGGGTAGTGAGCCTTGAGGTATGCTGTCTGATAAGCCACCCACGAATAGCATGTGGCATGACTCTTGTTGAAGGCATAGGAGGCGAACTTCTCCCAGTCGCCCCATATCTTTTCGAGTACAGCAGGATCATGTCCGTTTTTCTTTCCACCCTCGATAAACTTTGGTTTCATGGCATCTACGATGGCCTTCTTCTTCTTTCCCATTGCCTTTCGCAGAGCGTCGCTCTCTCCACGTGTGAAGTCGGCAAGCTGGCGCGACAGAAGCATCACCTGCTCCTGATATACCGTGATTCCGTATGTGTCCTTCAGATATTTCTCCATGCAGGGGATGTCGTACTTTATCTCCTCGCGCCCGTTTTTGCGTGCGATGAACGAGGGGATATAGTCCATAGGTCCTGGTCGGTAGAGGGCATTCATGGCGATGATGTCCTCGAAGACGGTTGGTTGCAGTTCGCGCAAGTATTTCTGCATACCTGGCGACTCAAACTGGAATGTGCCTATGGTGCGTCCTTCGGCATACAGTCGGTAGGTGTCGGCATCGTCGATGGGGATATTGTCGAGGTCAATCACCTTGCCTGTTGTTATGCGTATGTTCTCCACTGCCTCCTTTAGGATGGATAGGGTCTTGAGCCCGAGGAAGTCCATCTTGATGAGTCCAGTGGATTCAATCACGTGTCCGTCATATTGTGTACAGTGCAACTTGTGTCCGGGGTCGTTCTTGTCTTCCGCCACCGACACTGGCACCCAATCGCTGATGGGGTCGCGGCAGATGATAAATCCGCACGCATGGATACCAGTTCCCCTGACGGTGCCCTCAAGCATCTTGGCGTATTCCATAGTGTTGCGCAACTTGGGGTCGGCGCTTGCCTCGGCTTCGCGCAGTTCGGGTATGCACTTGATGGCATTGCCGATGTTCATCTTCAAGCCGTCGGGCAATTTATCGGGAATGAGCTTACACAGATAGTTTGCCTTGTCCAACGGCAGTTTCTCCACTCGTGCCACGTCCTTGATGGAGTTTTTGGTCGCCATCGTACCGTATGTAATAATGTGTGCACAGTTTTCATGCCCGTATTTCTCCTCCACCCATTCGAGCACCCTTCCTCGTCCGTCGTCGTCGAAGTCGGTATCGATATCGGGCAGTGAGATACGGTCGGGGTTGAGGAAACGCTCAAACAGTAGGTCGTATTTGATGGGGTCGATCTTTGTGATGCCAAGACAGTATGCTACCACTGAACCGGCTGCCGAACCACGTCCCGGTCCCACCATCACTCCCAATTCCTGTTGGGCAGAGTTGATGAAGTCCTGCACGATGAGGAAGTATCCGGGGAATCCCATGGTCTTCATGATGTGCAACTCAAACTTTATTCTCTCGCTCACCTCGTCGGTGAGTGGAGTAGGGTAGAGTCTCTCCGCACCCTCGTATGCTAATTTGGCGAGATAGTCAGCCTCAAACTTTATGCGATATAGCTTGTCGATGCCGCCCAATTTCTTGATCTTCTTCTCTCCCTCCTCGCGTGGCAGTTGGTTTTCGCCGTTTTCGTCGCTCGTAAACTCGTCGAAGAGTTGTTCGGGAGTGAATTTCTCCCTCCATTGCTCCTCGGTTCCGAAATCCTCGGGTATGGGGAAGAAGGGCATGATGGGGGCATGCTCAATGTCGTATGTCTCCACCTTGTCGAGTATCTCAAGAGTGTTCGAAAGAGCCTCGGGTATGTCTTGGAAGACATCATTCATCTCCTCTCGTGTCTTAAACCACTCCTGCTTTGTATATAGCATACGTGTGGGGTCGTCGAGGTCTTTGCCCGTTGATAGACAGAGTAGGTGGTCGTGAGCCTCGGCGTTCTCCTGGTCAACAAAGTGTGCGTCGTTTGAGCAAATCACCTTGATGCCATATTCCTTTGCCAGTTCGAGCAGCACCTTGTTGGCCTTCTGCTGTAAGGGGAATGTCTCTCGGTTGGCACGTTGTGAGGGGTCCTTCACCTCGTGGCGCTGCAGTTCGAGATAGTAGTCGTCGCCAAAGAGGTTGTGATACCATTGCGCAGCCTCGCGTGCTCCCTCGATGTCGTCGTTGATAATCTTCTTGGGCACCTCGCCTCCGATGCATGCCGAGCACACAATGAGTCCCTCGTGATATCGCTCAAGGTCGGCACGGTCGGTACGAGGCCTACCGTAGAATCCGTCAATCCATGAGTTTGACACTAATTTGATGAGATTCTTGTAGCCCTTGTAGTTCTTTGCCAACACAATGAGGTGATAGCCGCTTCGGTCGCCGTTTTCCTTCACCTTGTCCTCCTTGCGGTGTCGGGCCACATACATCTCGCACCCGAAGATAGGCTTAAAGGGTTCGAGCCCCTCCTTCGTCCTTTTGCCATTTACCCCGTTGCAGTAGTCGAAGAATTCCTTTATGCCGAACATGTCTCCATGGTCGGTTATGGCCATACCCTTCATTCCGTTGCCAATAGCCTTGTCAACGAGTCGCGAAATACTCGATTGTCCGTCGAGTATCGAGTAGTATGTATGTACATGTAGATGTACGAAATCTTGCATATTTTTTATCGTTTTATTCGAAATCGAGTGTAAAGTTACGCCTTTTTTATGAGATAACCAAAAGAAATCGGCAAAAAGTTTGTTTATTCGCAAAAAAAACACTACCTTTGCAGAGATTTAAATCAATCCTTATAGATACCCATGGGAAGAAGAATTAAGAAACTCAAGAAAATCCGCATTCATCGCGAGGGCACCGATACACTGATTTACAGCGTTTTGGCAATAGGTTTGGTGGCTTATCTGCTATACCACTTTGTGGATAACAAGATTCCATTCTGGTCGTTTGCCGTAATCTTCGGTGCGGCATGGCTTGTTGTGTTGAATTTTTACCGTTGTCCGATACGTTATTTTGAGGACGACACGGAGCGTCTTGTCGTTGCTCCTGCCGACGGTAAGATAGTGGTTATAGAGGAAGTCATGGAGAACGAGTATTTCCATGAGAAGCGCCTCATGATCTCCATCTTCATGAGTCTGTTCAATGTGCATGCCAACTGGTTCCCCGTTGATGGCAAGGTGAAGAAGGTGGTGCACAAGGATGGCAACTACCACAAGGCATGGTTGCCCAAGGCAAGCGAGGAGAACGAGCATGCCGACGTGCTCATCACCACGCCCGAGGGCGAGGACATCCTCTGCCGCCAGATAGCCGGAGCTATGGCTCGCCGCATAGTCACCTATGCCAAGGAGGGTGAGGAATGTTACATCGACGAGCACTTGGGATTTATCAAGTTAGGATCGCGCGTGGATGTGTTCCTGCCGTTGGGCAGCGAGGTATGCGTGAAGATGGGTCAGTCAACAACTGGCGACCTCACTGTCCTTGCAAAACTGCCGGCTTTATAAATGAAGAATGAAGTGAATTAATGGGGGTACTCCCTATGTATATAATAAGGTGTAATGGCTAACTGTTTAACAAAACATATACCTAATGCGTTGACGTCATGCAATCTCATGTCGGGATGTGTGGCTATTGTCTTCGCTCTAAGTGCCAACTATAGTATGGCATTGACATTTATCGTTGTGGGAGCCGTGTTCGACTTCTTCGACGGTATGAGTGCTCGTCTTCTTGGTGTATCTTCGCCCATAGGCAAGGAGCTTGACTCGCTTGCCGACGTTGTCACCTTCGGAGTGGCACCCTCGATGATGATTTACACTATCTTGCTCACAATCGACAAGACAGGATATAATGACATCTTGGCAACGGCAGCGCCCTACGTTGCATTCGTGATGGCAGCTTTCTCAGCCATCCGTCTTGCCAAGTTCAATCTCGACGAGCGTCAGACAACGTCCTTCATCGGTTTGCCCACACCTGCCAATGCCCTCTTTTGGGGTGCGCTCATAGTGGGTAGTGAGGAATACTTGGCTTTATCATCCGGATCAATCTACATACTGCTGATCATGGTGTTTGTCAGCAGTTGGCTTCTCGTGGCTGAAATACCTATGTTCGCACTCAAGTTCAAGCATTGGGGATGGCGAGAGAACAAGATCAAATACGTGTTCCTTGTTTCTTGTCTGCCATTGTTGCTGATATTTGGCATTACGGGTATTTCGGTGATTATTGCGTGGTATATTTGCCTATCTGTTATTACCTCAAAGAAAAATGCTTAAGGGACTGTTGTTTATCATCTTGTTGGTGATTATTATCGGTGGCATCATACTGCTGATAATGGTGAATTTCGTATTGTCTATCATCAGGCGCCTGCGTCGTGGTGGATACGACGATGATGACTTCGATACCAACGAGAACGTACGTCGCCATTCCAACCAGTATCATTTCCGTGGCACTGAAACGTCTTATAGCAACACTGCTCGCAGTGCCCAACGTGAAGAAGCTCGTCAGTCATCCTCCAACAGTAATTCTTTTGAACAGGAGATTATTGTTGACATGCGCGATGCCCAGGTTGCCAATCGTCAGATTATCTCCGACGACGAAGGCGAATACGTTGACTTTGTTGAGGAGAAATAAAGTTATAAATTTGGGATTACGAATTTTACTTCCTTGAATTCATAATCCGACAGAGTGCCGTCGGTGCGGCGCAGGAGGAGGTGACCATTGGGTAGGATAGAGTCGTATTCGGCCTCAAAGTCTCCGTCCTTGTCGCGGTATTTATGTTCTCCGGTGCGTCGATACAACAGTCGCTCGTATTCCCTCAGTATAGGAGCATAATCCTCATTCGTGATATATCCAAACCAGTGTGCAATCTCCTCGGCTATGTCGTCGAGCAGGGCGTCGCGGTCAGATTCACGCCCGTTTATCTGAGCCATCGACACAGGATTCGGCGCGTCGCTTATGAACGTCATCTGATTGACATTAATACCCACGCCTCCAATAAACTCATTCACCATCCCCCCTTTGATAGTACATTCCGACAGGGTGCCACTCATCTTCCTGTCACCATAGTATATGTCATTAGGCCATTTTATCAAGCATTTGTCACTGTCGCCAAGCATTTGCCTGAGCACTCTGCACACAGCCACCGACACCGTCTGAAGCAACAAAAACTGCTTTGAGGCTTTCACCCTCCATGGCATGCACTTCACACTGAACAATAGGTTTTTCCCCCTCTCGCTCTCCCAATGATTGACTCCCTGTCCCTTGCCTGCGGTCTGATAATCCGTAGCCACAAAGAGGAAATCTACATCCGGCATCATAGGCGTGTTGCGTAGCCAGTTGTTCGTGGAGTCGGTCACATCGAGCTTTTGCACGTAATATTTGAATACAGTTTGACTTATTTTCATTTATTTCTTTGGATAATTAAACAAAAAGTGTTACCTTTGCCGCCATGGAACAGAATGACCAGACAAGAAAAGACGAAAACTTCATGCGCAAGGCATTGGCAGAGGCGCATGAGGCATACAAGGCAGGCGAGATACCCGTTGGAGCTGTCGTGGTGTGTCGCGACAGGGTAATCTCCCGCGCACACAATCTCACCGAGACACTCTGTGATGTCACCGCCCATGCCGAGATGCAAGCCATAACCTCCGCCGCCAACACCCTTGGCGGCAAGTATCTCACCGAATGTACGCTCTACGTCACTGTAGAGCCATGCGTGATGTGTGCCGGAGCGATAGGGTGGGCGCAGATACCACGCATTGTATATGGTGCGGCAGACGACAAGCGTGGTTTTCGCCGTTATGCTCCCCAAGCCCTTCATCCCAAGGCAGAGGTCGTAGGAGGTGTGCTCGAAGCCGAATGCTCCGAGCTTATGAAGGATTTTTTCCGCAGCAGGCGTTAGTCTCTGCTGCCGCCTCCCTCAAATGTGTTGTAAGTGTTTCCTAAGTCAGGATTGTCGCCCATATAGGTGTCCGATGTGATGGTCTGCTTGATGATTCGCTGGTTGTATTCCTTGCGAATAGGACCATTGCGGAGCACGAAGTCGTTGAAGTTGACCGTAGGAATCACTAATCCGAAGATACCGACGGCGGCACGTGCGCCACGCGAGTTGAAGTTGCTGATGATATATGCTGTCGAGAAGAACGTGTGATGATATATTTCCACACGGTTGAACTTCTTGAAGTCAGCCAGTATGGTGTCCTTCTTCGCCGAGTCGGTTTCATGGCTCACCGTGGCGATACCGTTGCGCACGATGTCGTCCGACTTGTCGCCAGGCACTCCGTGGCTGTCCTGGATGCACTGACACACACCGTCGAGCGTGCCATACATCATCTGTTCGTCAGATGGGATTGTCAGTTTGGCAGACAGCATTAAAAGCAGCATCACTGCCACAAGCATGATTACCTTTGCGAGGCAACTTTTCTTGATCTCTGCAGCGAGTGTCTCCTTGTGATACTCGCTCTTGTTGGTTTGTATTCCGTTGTTCATATACTTTGGTTTTTGTTATTTCAGTCAGTTTTTAATCGTGATTGTGTATTAGGTTCATGAATTCCTGTCGAGTCTTGGCTTGGTTGAACGCACCGCTGAAGTCACTCGTGGTGGTTATGGAGTTCTGCTTCTCCACTCCCCTCATCTGCATGCACATGTGCTTTGCCTCCACCACTACCATAACTCCCAAGGGGTGTAGTGTCTCCTCTATGCATTGCTTTATCTGTAGTGTCATTCTCTCCTGCACCTGCAGTCGATGCGAGAAGATGTCCACCACCCTGGCTATCTTGCTCAGCCCCGTGATATATCCGTTGGGGATATATGCCACATGCACCTTACCGTAGAATGGTAGCATGTGATGCTCGCACAGCGAGAAGAAGTCGATGTCCTTCACTATGACCATCTGACTGTAGTCTTCCTTGAACAGGGCGTCGGTGAGCACCTTGTGCGCATCCATCCTGTATCCACGAGTGAGCACTTGCATGGCCTTTGCCACGCGCATTGGAGTCTTTTCAAGTCCCTCGCGCTGAGGGTCTTCGCCGAGCAGTTGGAGTATATCCTTGTAGCGTGCCGCCAACTGCTCAAGTCCGTCACGATATTCGGTTTCTGGATTCATTATTAGTATTGTACACTGATTTTGCCTTTCACTATCGAAGCCTGCTTATATCCCATCTCCCTGATTTCCACCAGCATGGCATGAGCCTCCTCGTATGTGCGGAAGTTACCTACACGACATATCCATCTTGGCGAGTAAAAATGCACGTAGATAGGCTGCTCGGGAAATCGGCGCTTGATGGCGTTTCCCACGTTCTCCGCCGCCTGGCGGTCGTTGCGTTTGTTGCCTCCGGCGAAGGCCTGCACCCTGTATCCCGTCACCTTGTAGCTGTTCTTCATCACCTTATTGCTCATGTCCGGTTCTTCGATTGTCGAAGAGGAAGCATGTGGTGTAGTCGTTGTTGAGGCGGAATGTGCCGATTCCTTCTTTGTTGAGGCGGAATGTGCCGATTCCTTCTTTGTTGAGGCGGCATGCTCTTTCTTATTTACGACAGTGGTTTTGGCAGTTATGTCGCCATTGACGAGTTTGTCGATTGCCGCATCCTGGGTCACGGTCACGACAGCCTTGTCCTTGGCGGGCTTCTTGAGCCTGTCGAGGAATGTCTGTGCCTGGACTCCGCCAAGGCATCCGGTTGTCAATATGGCAATAACGGCAATTCTTTTCATCTATTTTTTTTGTTTGAAACACAGAGACACGGAGTCACGGAGTACATTTTTTAGAGATTCAAGATCAACTCTGTGTCTCTGTGACTCTGTGTTTTTAATAATTTAGTTACTTCTTCCAAGCGTCGATGATACCCTTGAAGTCGGCAGCCTTGAGAGAGGCACCTCCAATGAGTCCACCGTCGATGTCGGGCTTTGCAAACAGTTCGGGAGCGTTGCTTGCCTTGCAGCTACCACCATAGAGGATGGAAGTGTCTTCGGCAACAGCCTCGCCATACTTCTCGGCTACGCAGCTGCGGATGAAGGCGTGTATCTCCTCAGCCTGTTCAGCAGTGGCAGTCTTGCCAGTACCGATGGCCCAGATTGGCTCGTAGGCGATAACGATGTTCTTAAACTCCTCGGCTGTGAGATTGAATACACTGCCCTCGAGTTCTGCCTTGCACACCTCGTTCTGCTTGTTGGCCTCGCGCTCAGCCAAGCTCTCACCGATACAGAAGATAACCTTCAGACCGTTCTTCAGAGCCAGTAGCACCTTCTCCTTTAGAATCTCGGGAGTCTCGTTGTAATACTCACGGCGCTCAGAGTGGCCGAGGATTACATACTGTGCACCAGTGCTCTTCACCATCTCGGCAGACACCTCGCCAGTGAAGGCGCCCTTCTCCTTGTCGGCGCAGTTCTCGGCGCCAAGACCGATGATGTCCTGGTTGAGGAACTGGGCAATGCTTGCCAAGTGAATAAACGGAGTGCAGATTACTACACCACAGTTGGGCTTTTCAGCCGACAATGTCTCGTTGAGCTCCTTGGCAAGAGCGATACCGTCCTGCAGGTTCATGTTCATCTTCCAGTTACCTGCTACAATTTTCTTTCTCATTTTTCTTTTCTTTTTTAAAAGTTTGTATATAATACTTGATTCTTCCTTGCGTCTCACCCACGATGTCCATGCCCATAGCCTGTCGGCAAGTGTGAGCAGGAATAGCGGGATGACAAACCACGACAATATCCACGCAATGTTGCCCGACACCTGGTTTGGGGGCATTATGCCTATCGCCGAGTGTTGCATGTCCACCTTGGTCATGCTCTCGTCGGGCAGTGCGTTGTGGCTCCACTTGCCGATGATGTGCCCGTTGTGTATCACCACCAGGCCGGGGCTGCTTCTTATCACCGTGCGCAGCGTGGTGGCGTCGGTGAGGCAGAATGGATATTCCGCTCCAGTCATGTCCTTCCATCGCTCTATCTCCTTGTCGCTGCTCGCCGTGAGACAGTAGAAGGGCACCTTGTTCTCGCGTGCATAGTCGTAGATGCGGTTGATGTCGTTAAACTGCATGTTGTCCGACTTTTCGAGATATGGGGCGATGAGCAGCATGGTGTATCCCTTGCTGTCTATCACCTCGTCGGTGATGTCGTCGCCGTTGTCACATCTTGTTATAGAGAAGTCGTGTATTGGCGGCACATATCCCTTTGAGATCTCCACCGTACGGCTGTCGATGAATGTCCATGTCGAGTCGGGGTAGTTGTCGAGTTCAAACTCTCGTCTTTGTCCGTCCTTCTCCAGTATGAAGGTGGTCTCGAATTTCGGTTGCTCAGCCCCCTCGGGTATCTCCATGCCCTTGCGTATGTCAGCCCCCACGTAGTAGGGTCGGAAGTCAAACGGCGGCAGCATGTATAGACTGTATCCCGACAATGCGAGCACAAAGAGTATGGTGTAGTTGATCACCAACCATTGTGTGCTTCGGCTCACCAACCGCGGCATCCTCAGCGCATTTGGCAGCAGCACCGCCGTGGCAGCCGTTATGACCACGTTCTTGAAGAACGTCTGCCAGTTGCTAAGCACGATGGCATCACCAAAGCATCCGCAGTCGCTCACTGGATTGCTGATGGCGAGCCACAGGGTGAGCGGCGTCATCACCGCCATGAATGTCATTATCAGCCTTGTCACCAATCGTCGCCTGATGGCAAACAAGAGCAGCATGCCCAAGGTGAACTCAGTGGCCGACAGCAGCACCGAAGCCAACAAGGCGAGCATTTCGGGCATGTATTCGCCCAAGTGCCATGCCGCAAAATAGTCCTCTATCTTTATCTGCGTGCCTATGGGATCAACCGCCTTGACAAATCCCGAGAAGATGAATGTCAGGGACACCACCAGTCGGCATAGGTTAATACCCAAGTTTGATAGCACCGAATACCGCATAGTTGATGATGTCCATATAGTTGCCATCCACGCCCTCGCTCACGAGGGTGGCGCCTCCCAGGTCCTCAATCTCCTTGATGCGCTGCAGTTTGGTGAGGATGAAGTCCGTATAGCTGCTCACCCTCATTGCCCTCCACGCCTCGTCGTAGTCGTGGTTCTTGCGCTTCATCAGTTCGAGAGCCTCGTTGGCATATCTGTCATATAGGCTTAGGGCTTCCTCAACGGTGATGTCCACTGTGTCGGCAAATCCCTTCTCAGTCTGTATCAGTCCCACGATGCCGTAGTTGATGAGCGCTATAAACTCCGGTCTTATTCCTTCGCCCACCTTCGACTCCTTCTTTATCTCAAGGCTTCTTATTCTCTTGGCCTTGATGAATAGTTGGTCGGTGAGCGACGATGGCCTGAGTATTCGCCACGACGCACCGTAGTCGTGCAGTTTCTTCGCAAACAAGTCGCGACATTCTGCCATGATGGCTTCAAATTCCTTGTTAGTATCCATATTCGGGTGCAAAGTTACATAATTTTCTTTAAACGACCAAGGATAGAGGGCTATTCTTTTTGTTTTTTATGAATATATTTGATTTTTGCACATTGCATATCGAATCTCACCTTCAGTGAGTCGAGTTTCATCTTCGTTCGGGTGAGCAGTTCGAGCTCGTCGGGCGTAGCCCTTAGTTCGGCCTTGTCCTTCTCAACCTTGTCCTTGATATACTTGTAGTCGAGGGTCACCCGCTGCAGAATGCTGTCGGTGAGGGCAAGATCTTCCTGCGCCTCTTTCAGTGATATGTTCTGAAAGAGTCTCAGCGCCTTCTTCCTCGTCTCCACCGCTCCAGGATACACCTTACGCAGCGAGTCGATGGCAATCTTGGCGCGGTCGTAGCTGCCCTCGCTGAAATACTTCTCTGCCTTCACGAGCATGTCCTCGGCGGCTCTCTGTGCGTCGTTGCTGCTGCAAGCCGTCATGGTCAGGGCCGCGGCTATGCAGATGGGCAAAATCAAATGGTTCTTCATAATAGTATAGCGTTTAGAGTTATTTCTTCACGTAGTTCATCTAAAAACTTACGCTGAATGCTCCTCCGAGCACGAAGCTGTTCATCTTCTTGCTGATGGTGCTTGATTGGGAGTCATATAGCTCATTGTTTTCATCTCCCACGATGGCTTTCTTCAGGAATTCGTTGGGACTGTATTCCATCGTGTAGTTCTTCTTGGTGTAGTCGTAGTCGAGGAACACCTTAAACGAGAAGTTCGACTTGTAGGCGTAGGTGAGCGATACTCCTGTTCCCACTTTCATGGTGTTGTTTCCGCTCACGGTCATGTAGTCCCAGTCGCAGTCGTAGTCATTGCCCCATGCGTTCTTCATGTCGTCAATCTTTCTAAAGTCGAGAGCCTTACCCCAGGCGTGAGCCCTGATCTCCAGGTCCTGTATCACGCTTCGTCCCACGAGGGCCTTTGTGCCGATGGCAAAACGGCTCGACAGGGGGAAGTTGAAGTATAGACCCAAGTCGCCCGCAAACTCGGTGATGTGGTCGCTCTCCACCATGATGTCGAAGCCTTCCACCCACTCTTGCAGTTCTACGTCTTTGAGTCCTTTTATCGTTTCCAGTAGTGAGCTCTTCTCGTCGGATGCCAATTGCGACCATCCCTTGATAGGGTTGCTCTTTATTCTCAGGCGTCCGCCCACACCGATGTATTTGTTGAAGAAGTATGCACCCTCGGCACCCACCACGGTGGCAGTACCGAATTTCAGGTTGACGTCCTTTGTGTTGAATTCCTCGTCAAACACTCCCAATTCCTCTCCGCTGAAAGTCATGTTCCTCGTTCCAAGCCCCATACCCATGGATATGCTGAAGAACGAGGGATTCTCTACGGCATTGCTCTTGTCGCTGAGGAATCCGCGCTTCAGTCCGTGGCCCTTGAAGATAATGTCCGAGATACCGTATGCAAGTTCGGTTGAGAAGATACCGATACCGGCTCCCGAGAGCACGTCGCTCACCCAGTGGCGGTTGTTCAACACGCGCATCACTCCTGTGGCAGTTGCCACACCATAGCCCGCAATCGAATACCAAGGCGAGCGTGTCAGTCCGTATTCCTTGTGCAGGATGGTGGCACTCACGAATGCCGTGGCGGTGTGTCCCGATGGGAACGAGTTGCGCGTACTGCCGTCGGGGCGCATTTCCTTGGCCCCATACTTAATGGGATTCACTATGCCCGCCATGATACCGTATGCCAATGCCGACGAAACGGCAAAGCGTCCGAGATTGCTGCGGCCTTCCACGCCAGCCACATTAAGTCCCAAGGCGAGCACTGCCGGTGCAAACTGTGTGTAGTTGTCTATCTCACTGTGGAAATTCGTGAGCAGTCGGGTGCGCGAGTTTCTCAGGTCGGCAGTGTTCTGCCTGAAACTTCTCTTCTCGCTCTTGGCAATCACACCCGCCAAGAACAATGGAATGCCCACATACGTCTGGTCCTGGAAGAACGTGTAGGGTTTGACGTTTGTGCTGTTCGAAGTGGCCATCCTGTTGATTTCAGGATTGACATTCAAGTTGTCGTTAAGGCCAAACGATAATGATTCTTTCTCAGTGACGGTGAGCCTGGGCTCTATCTCCACTGATTCTAATTTCCATTCTCTCTCATTTTCATTATCATTGGCATAGGCGGTGTTATGTGCCATTGCAGTCATACTCGCAGCCAATAATAGTAATACCGTTAATGATGTTTTCATTGAATTATTTTATTTAATTGTGATGTTTCGAAATGCAAATTTACATCTTTTATAAATAAAAAAAGAAAAACAACTACGTCTTTTAGTCTTTTTTAACGAATAAATTCCTAATTCCTCATCCCTAATTCCTAATTTCTCTTTACCTTTGCATCCGTTTTTATAAGAAATAGACCTA
>SAMEA3663023__coassemble_1281_pt1 | contig 14826 bp, 13 predicted proteins | sample SAMEA3663023__metabat2_low_PE_038 | metagenome-assembled genome bin SAMEA3663023 (sample SAMEA3663023) | pig gut metagenome | biome: pig gut; feature: pig-associated habitat; material: faeces | place: France | collected 2012
ACCTCTGACACTCCATGATTGTAGTGCTGTTGCATCTCCTGCCACAGTGTGCGTCCGCTTTTCATCTTGCGTGTCCAGGGCACATGATGAAACCACAGCAGATACTCTTCCGGGCATGTCTCGATATTGTCATACATTGTATTGAAGGGGGCACGATACTGACTCACTGCATTCGTACCCGTTGACGAGCGGTTGAACCCAATCCCCACACTGTCTGCCTTGTGATAATACACCGGTTTCCATTCCTCGGGGAAATGTGGTTGGTTACCGTCGGGTTCTGGACCGTAATGATGGTCGGCCTTGAAGATATGATGCAATCCCAGTGGCATCATATAATCCACGCAAGCCTCATGACTGCGCATCATAATGTCGAGGGCTGAGTTAAGAATCGTGGGGTCGAAGGTCTGGAGCAGCCATTCCTTGGCAATAGCCTCTGACGAGAGGTCCGGATTCCATGCGAGGCGACCGAAGGCATACCAGTTGGCCTGCGAGAAATGATGTCCACACCAGTTGGTGTCATCACCGATATTAGCCACACCGGCAATACCCTTGAGACTTTGAGGAGAGACAAAGGAGAAGAACTCCTTCCACATCGATGCGAGATAGGTGAGATGGATACTCTGTCCGAGATATTCCTGTGTAATCTGCAACTCAGCCATCAGCGGGGTCTTCTTTATCCTGTCGAACACCGGTGCGTAAGGTTCACGGGGTTGGAAGTCGAGCGGACCGTTCTTTGCCTGCAGTATCACATTATCACGGAACAGTCCGTCTTCGGGTTCAAACTCTGTCACAGCTTGTTTCACCCTGTCTTCTCCCTTGTGTTTATTGCCATATACGAAGCAACGCCACATGATAATACCTCCGTATGGTTTGACGGCATCGGCAAGTATGTTTGCCCCGTCGGCATGCTTGCGGTTATAGTCGCCTGGTCCGGGTTGACCCTCTGAGTTAGCCTTCACAAGGAAGCCTCCGAAGTCGGGGATAATGTCATATATCTCCTTAGCCTTGTCCTTCCACCACTGTGCCACCTCAGGATTGAGCGGGTCGGCTGTCTTCAATCCGCCAAGAGCCATCGGCGATGCAAAATTCACCGACAGATATGTCTTAATGCCATAGGGACGGAGAATGTCGGCAATGGCTTTCACCTTATTTATATATATAGGGGAAAGCATCTGTGGCGAGGCATTCACGTTGTTGAGCACCGAACCATTGATACCGACAGAGGCATTAGCCCTGGCATATTCAGTGATATGCTGCCTCAAAGACGGCGAACACTCTGATGAAGAATTTATCTCATCCCAAATCCATATACTCTTTCCGGCATAACCTCTTTCTATACTACCATCAAGATTGTCCCAATGATTGAGTATTCTGATGTCGAAGGCAGGGATATTGTCACCAGATGTCACATCTACCCCCATCTGCTGGCAGCGCAACAAATGGTAGGCAGCATAAAGAATGCCCTGGGATGATGCCGCAGTGACATCAATCTTAGATGCAGTGGAAGCTACTCTATAAGCTCCAGTCTTTAATCCGCAATTGGGAATGAGATGTAGAGCAACCCTCTTTCCATGCCAATAGTCGAGCAATTCCTTCACGGCAATCTTAGTTGTTGCATCGCTTTTTCCCTTGAATGTTACTACATTCTTAGCTTTCACATTTTTCTCGGCTCGCAGCCATAGCTTCGAACCATCCTCTGCTTTCGCCATTCCCACGAAAGCTATCATTACAATTGATAATAGTAGTTTCAGCATATTAATTAATGTATTTAAATATTTTTGGCAATTTCTCGTTTGGTATTCTTTTTCGGTGCAAATATAATACTTTTTTGTTGTATTTCATCATTTTTTGCAGAAAAAATGCACAAATGAAACAAATCATAATGTTTAGGTTACATTTTCAGAGCGTTATTTAGTGGAAAATGTGTACTTTTGCACCGAAAATATAAAACGTAAACAATATCTATAATGAAACAATTTAATGACACCACTTCCTCAGAGAAGGGATTCTACAAACTCTCGTGGCTGCAGCGCATCGGATTCGGCTCGGGCGACCTTGCCCAGAACCTGATATTCCAGACCACCTGCATGTACCTTTTGTTTTTCTATACCGACATCTATGGCCTTGACGCTGTTGATGTGTCGGTGATGTTCACCGTCGGTAATGTGGCCAACGTGATATGGGATCCCATCGTGGGAGCACTCATCGACAAAAACAATCCCCGACTTGGCAAGTATCGTACTTACCTCGTCTTTGTGGGTATTCCGCTTTCTGGCTTTGCCATCCTGTGTTTCTGGAACGGATTTGCGCCCTCATTGCTATATGCCTATGTGACATATATCGCGATGACATTGCTCTACACCTTTATTAACGTGCCTTATGGTGCACTTAATTCATCCCTGACTCGCGACACCAACGAGATCACGATTCTCACCTCCGTTCGCATGTTCATGGCCAACTGTGGGGGTCTTGCCGTTGGTTCGGGTCTGCCTCTGCTCATCGCCTATTTCACCGACGAGAAGGCTGACGGTCTGCCCAAGGACCCTGGCGCATGGTTCACCACCATGACCATCTATGCCATCGTGGGTCTCTGCCTGCTTCTGTTCTGCTTCTCGCAGTGTAAGGAGAAGGTGGTGATGAATGCCGAGGAGAGTGCAAATGTTAAGATCAGCGACCTTTGGATGGAGTTCTTCCACAACCGTCCTCTCCGCGTGATTGCCTTCTTCTTCATCACTGCGTTCGCAATGATGTCGATAGGAAATGCCGCAGGTGCTTATTTCATCAACAGCAATATGCATGGCACATCCGAGCAGCTCTCCATCTTCATGGGTCTTGGTTCGGCACCGTCGTTCATCTTCATGCCTCTTGTGCCGATGATCAAGAATGCCGTGGGCAAGAAGAATATGTTCTACATCTTCCTCTCGGTGGCAATCATCGGTATGGCTATTCTCTACGTCGTGGCCAAGATGGAGAATCCGAGTATGATATATGTATATATCGCCCAGTTCATCAAATCCACTGGTGTTATCGTAGCCACAGGATATATGTGGGCGCTGGTGCCTGAGGTCATCTCCTACGGCGAATATGTGAGTGGCAAGCGCATTGCCGGTATTGTCAATGCTCTCACCGGCATCTTCTTCAAGGCAGGTATGACCCTCGGTAGTGTTGTAGCTCCTGCTATCTTGGCTTATGTGGCTTACGACCCGAAGAGCGTCACCCAGAGTCCTTTTGCCGAAGAGGGTATCTTGTGGCTTGTTTGCGTATTGCCTGCCGCCCTACTCCTCCTCGCCATGTTCATCATCTCGAAGTATGAGCTCGACGATGAAACTATCGACAAAATTAACAAGGAGATAGAAAGCAGGAGTTAACTCCCCAAAATAAGTTAGAATCTTGAATAAATAAAAGAATTAAAAAAATATGAAAAAGGAAAAGCGTTATCTGTTTCCAGCCGATTATATGGCTGACCCGTCAGTGCATGTGTTTGACGGTAAGATTTATATCTATCCCAGCCACGACTGGGAAGCATCCAATGTCGAAAACGACAATGGTGACCAGTATATCATGAAGGACTACCATGTCCTCTCTATCGACGGCGACCCGATGACAGGCACCGTTACCGACCATGGTTGCGTACTACGTCAGGAGGATATTCCTTGGGCAGGACGCCAGCTGTGGGACTGCGATGTGCAGGTGTATGAGCATGAGGTGCCCACCAATGCCGAGGAGCAAGCTGCAGGCATGGGATATAGCAAGAAGGTGAAGAAGTATGTGATGTACTTCCCTCTGAAGGATCGCAATGACGTATTCCACTGGGGCACAGCCATTGCCGACAATCCCGCAGGACCATTTATTCCCCAACCGGCTCCAGTGCCAGGCAGTTACAGTATCGACATGTGCGCCTTTAAGGATGATGCCGACGGAGAGGTATATGTATATTTCGGAGGATTATGGGGCGGTCAGCTCCAGCGTTATAAGGACAACATCCATCTCGAGACACCCCATCTGCCGGAGGGCAAGGAAGATGCCCTTCCCAGCCGCTGCGTACGTCTCACCAAGGACGGTCTTGGCTTTGCCGAGTCACCGCGTCCTATCCTTGTTGTCGATAACGAGGGTAATCCCTTGAAGGCCGACGACCCACATCGTTTCTTCGAGGCATCATGGATGCACAAGTACAACGGAAAGTATTATTTCTCTTACTCCACCGGCGACAGTCATCTGCTCTGCTATGCCGTGGGCGACAATCCCTATGGACCATTCACCTATCAGGGAGTTATCCTAACTCCTGTTGTAGGATGGACTACCCATCACGCCATACTTGAATATAAGGGTAAGTGGTATCTCTTCCATCACGACTCTGTGCCCTCGGGCGGCAAGTCATGGCTCCGCTCGCTCAAGGTGTGCGAGATTGAGTATGATGCCGACGGTAAGATTCAGACTATCGAAGGCACTGATGAATAATGAAATTCATGTAATCATCATACAAGTACTTACTATTTAATAGGTGGCGATGGCAGCAGCTCAGTGGAGTTGTTGCCATCGTTGTTTTTTTGAACACAGAGAAGTAAAGAAACTATGTTCCTATTTGGCAGCGGGAAAAAGAATGTCTATCAGATGGATTATCACTTCAATAAGTTGAGTTATATACATCATTAAGGATTAGTCCGGCGATGGTGAGTCCGAAGATGGCGGTGATGTGCATTATAGAACCATTAGTTTGTACTTTGCCGAAAGTCATACTGCCGTCGGTTGCATCGGCATCAGCCGTTCCTCGGTTCTGAAGCAATTCCTCACTGAACACACACTTGAACTTGCTTGCTGGCTTGCGTTTCTGCTTGTTGAAACGCTGACGAAGGGCTCTAGCAAGCGGACACCCCTTCACCTTCCAGAATTCCGCCACTTGCACCTTCGTCGGGTCCATCTTCAATGCAGCCCCCATAGATGAGATAAAGCGAGCCTTGCTGCGGCATGCCAATTCGATGAGCAACATCTTGTCCTTGAGCGAGTCAATGGCATCTACTATATAGTCATAACTGTCGAGGTCGAAATCTCTGGCAGTATCTTCGCAGAATATCTGTTGTCTTGCGTCGATGTCGGCGGCCGGATTAATCTCAAGAAGCCTATCCTTGAGAGCCTCCACCTTCACCTGTCCCACTGTCTTTGTCGTAGCCATGGCCTGTCGGTTGATGTTCGTGATACACACCCTGTCGCTATCCACGATGGTAATATGTCCCACACCAGAGCGCACAAGACTCTCGGCGCACCACGAACCAACTCCTCCAACGCCGAAGATAATAACCCTCAGTGAGGCAAGTCGCTCCATGCCATTCTCCCCCATCAGCAGCAAACTTCTATTTAATATCTCTCTGTCAGTATTCATTTCTCATTTATTTATAAATATGATGCAAAGATACAAAAAACATTGAAAAAATAAAAAATAAGAAGGTATTATTAAGAAAAAAAACAAAAAATATATTGTCATTACACATTTATGACGTATATTTGCAGAAAAATAATCCACTCTACAACAAATAACAGAAGAAATATGGACAAAAGAGAACTCATGACAAGGGCCATACGCCTTGCAGAGGAAAGCGTAAAGTTAGGCGGTGGTCCTTTCGGGGCTGTCATTGCACGCGATGGTAAGATAGTGGCAGAGGCATCCAACAGGGTTACCCTCGACTGCGATCCTACCGCCCATGCCGAAGTATCGGCAATACGCAAGGCTGCCAAGGTATTGGGAACATTCGACCTCAACGGCTGCGAGATATTCACATCGTGCGAACCATGTCCGATGTGTCTCGGTGCCATCTATTGGGCAAATCTCGACAAGATATACTTCGCCAACAACCGCAAAGATGCCGCAGACATTGGTTTTGACGACGATTTCATATATAAGGAAATAGAAGTCACTCCAGAGAAAAGACAAAAACCTTCAGAGATTCTCATGAGAGAGGAAGCACTGAAGGCCTTTGACATGTGGAGAGAAAAAGAGGATAAGACCGAGTATTGAAGATTGCCAGCAAAATGGCAATAGCGGTGGCTATTTCTCTATCAGTACCGTGGCATAAGCACTGATACCTTCTTCACGTCCTGTAAATCCCAGTTTCTCGGTGGTTGTAGCCTTGATTGACACATCGTCCTCATCACATCCTATTATTGAGGCGAGACAAGCCTTCATAGCCGGTATATGAGGGTTCATCTTGGGTCGCTCGGCGCAGATGGTGGCGTCGATATTCCCTAAGGTGTATCCCTTTGTGGCAATGAGGTCAACGGTCTTCTTCAGCAGTATCTTACTGTCGATGTCGAGTGTATCAGCCGACGTATCGGGAAAGTGATACCCTATGTCGCGCATATTGGCGGCCCCCAAGAGGGCATCGCAAATGGCATGTATCAACACATCAGCATCACTATGACCCAACAGTCCCAAGCTATGCTCAATCTTTATTCCTCCCATCCACAAGTCGCGTCCTTCCACCAACTTGTGGACATCAAATCCAAATCCAACTCTAATCTTCATAATACAATATTCAACTTTCAATATTCAATATTCAACTTTCAATATTCAATATTCAACTTTCAATATTCAATATTCAACCTTCAATATTCAACCTTCAACTTTCATCGTTTGAACAAGTCCTTTATTCCGTCCATATCGAATGTGAGCGAGAAGCGGAGCGTCTGGTCGAGCGGATTGCTCTGCGCCGTAGAGATGACATATCCCACATCGAGCGAGAAGACATTCATCCTAAAACCTCCACCCACAGTAAAGTACTTGCGGTTGCCCTTGTTGGCACTCTCATGATGATAACCGCCGCGGATGGAGAACTGGTCGTGATACACATATTCTGCACCCACGCTCCACTGTATCTCCTGCAACTCCTCCTTTAATCCTCCGGGGGCATCGCTGAAGCTCTTGAAGATACCCGATATCGCACTCACATTACTGTATTCCTCGATGATTCGCGCCTGATAGTCGGCACTGCTCTCGCCCTCCCTCTGCGCCGGCACTGTGGGCACAAGTAATTTGTTGGCATCAGCCGAAATGGCAAAGCGGTTGTATTCATCCACAGGAATGAGCAGCGATGCACCTATGCGCAGATTGGCAGGCAGGAACTGGCTTCGGTCGTCGCCATAATACGAGATTTTGCTACCGATGTTACTGATGTTCACACCCAATCCGAGCTGACACTCGCGGCTGCCGATGTTGATGTAGTTCTGATAGTACATCGCCAGGTCGGCGGCAAAAGCCGATGCCGGTTTGGAGTCCTCCTCGTAGTTGTAGCGCAAGTCGGAGTATATCCACCTGACGGCGGCAGCCAATGAGAATTTCTCGCTGAGCATGAGTGAATATGCCACGTCGAGCGACATCTCGTAGGGCTTCACCGTCATGGCGTTCTCATCCTCGGATGTGTAAACCTCACCGAGAGAGAAGTATCTGAGCGAACCGCTCACCGCACTATAGTCGCCAATGCGATAGTATCCGGCAACGTAGGCGAGGTCGATGTCGTTCACCAACTGTCGCAACCACGGAGTGTAGTTGAGCGCAATGCCCGAACGGCTGATGCAGAATGGATACTTGGCAGGATTCCAAAACTGCGAGTTGACGTCGGGGTCGGTGGCAGCACCCACATCACCCATACCGGCAGCCCTTGCGTCGGGAGCGATGGTCTGTGATATCACGGCATGCTCAACGGGATTGAAGTTGTTGAGCTTGTCATCCTCTGCCGCCACCGTAATCGCCACAATCAATGCCACCAACGATGATAGTATTCTTGATTTTGTCATTTTTCTTTTATTTCCTTAGTATAATTGTCTATATGATAAAACGACCAAAAGGCTTATTTATTGCTTAGCACAATCAATTTCTTTGCCTTGGATGTCATCATTCCCTCGGCAGTGGTGATGCGGGCCCTGTAGAGATACACTCCAGTGCTCACCGCCGAGCCTCCCACCGAGCAGGCATCCCATCTCACGAGCGTCGTGTTGCCCTGGGCAGTCTCGTTGGTCTTAGCCGTTGCCACCTTGCGCCCCGAGAGGTCGAAGATTTCAATCTCCACATCCAGTGGCATTCCTGCCCTGTCGTGCGAGACGATGAATGTGGTGGTGCTGCGCACTGGATTGTCGGTGGCAGCGATGTCATACACTCCAGGCGCCAACTTGTCATCCACCACAAACGAGAGTTCTGCCTCCGAGGAATTGTTGAGCACATCCCACGAGCGGAACATCAGTTTGTGACTTCCCGTAGCGAGGGTCGGAATGGCGAATCCCACCTTTCCGCTCTGGTAGCTGCCATAGTCAAACGAGAACGAGTCGTTGAGGTTGTAAGTCATGGCAGGCGAACCGTCGATGACAAGTGTCATGTCATGACCGATACCAGTGCCAGTGGCGTTGATGCCGCTTTCGTCATATATCTCAGCCATGAAATATGGTGTGGCGTTCACCTTGTCGCCATTAGCGAACGACGGGGTGTTGAGATAGCAGAACACCGACGGACCGATGCTGTCGAGGGGCAGATTGCCAGTGCCGTTGAACTCCACTCCACCGCTCACTCCGTTTATCAGTCTTTGTCCGTCGCCGCTATTGGCAAAAAGCACAATCCGGCCTTCTCCGTCATTATATGAGATATCCTTCGGCACTACAAACTCAAAGGCGAACCTACCGCCATCAATGGCGTTCTGGCCTTTATATATGATAGAAGTGCGGTCGAGGAATTCAAATGCCGTCTCCGCTCCGTCGCTCGTTGTGTTCTGCAGTCGGCACACCACCTTTTCCTCTGCTCCCTGCACCACTGCCGTCAGTGTGCCGGCAAACGAGGCATCGCTCACGCTGCCTGTCACCTTCACCTTGTCGCCAGCCTTGAGTGTCAACAGGCTTGCCTCATCCATCGGACTGTTGTTCACGCTATCCACCCTGATGGCCGTGGTGGGAATATTGAGTCTGAGGGCAGGGTCGCCAAGCAGTGTGTATTGCAGTTTGTTGGCACTAAGGTCGGAATACTTCATTCCCACCGGTATCTCGGTCACCATTCCCGCCAACGATGCCTTGGCCATTCGCGCAGCCTCGCCCACCGAGACATCCTTGCCGTCGGATTCCGACAGCACAAACTTGGTGAACAACTGGTTCATATAGCTGTTCTGCAACTGATACACCGTGCGTGTGGTGCCATAGAAAGCTATTGCCCCGCCCTTCTCGTTGAAGATGGCAGCCTCGCCGATGTTGTCCTCCAGTCCGTCGAATGGCAGTATGTCGCAAGCCGCCGTCACCCACAAAGCCATTGTCTTGGATTGTATTCCACTGAAGTCGCTTAGCTTCAGCACCGTCTCATGCGACAGTTGGTTGGGACCTCCATGACCGCTATAGTTCATCATCAGTGCCCCGTCGGCCATATATTTGGTTATGAGATTGCGGGCGTCGGGGAAGCTGTTGCCAGTGGACGACTTCTCCATCTTGTAGGCATCCCACATGATTTTCTTCACGTCGAGAGCCGGTCGTGTTGCGGCAATCACCTTCGCCACATTGTCGGCGTCGATCATGTGGGCGTTGTTGTTTCCGTCGTCACCCATCACCACCACGGTGTTCTGCCATACTCCCGGATTGGGATTCTTGCCGTATTCTATTACCTTATCCACCAGCAATTTCGCCTCGGCGTCGTTTCTCACTGGCAGTCTGCCCACAGCCACATCGGGCTTTCCGGTGCAGTTGTTGTAGTTGCCACCCACCTGTATCTCCTCCTCGTCGTCGAGCATGCAGAAGAAGTCGTCTGACACAAAGCAGCTCACGTCGTTGAGCGAGTTCTCACTCTCGAAGCAAAGCAGGAAATCGTCGGGACTCAGCGTTGTCCATCCCTCCGAAAGCATACGGTTGTCCCAAGCTCCGTCGCCGAAGAGCAGCAGATACTTAGGTGCCTCGTCGGGCGTTGAGGCCCTGTCGTATAGCATCTTCATGTATCTGCGATAGGCGGTGGCGTCGGGTGTTCCGCTCGAAAACTCGTTAAAGAGTTCGTCGGCGGGCACTATGTTCACCGTCATCCCGTCGTGCGTGCGGTGGTATTCAGCCAGTCGCTCGGCGTGTTGCCTCTGCTTTTGGGTTGTGGGTATGATGATCACCATGTCGGCAATCGGGTCGGCATGATGATTCTGGTTGGTTATGCCATATACGTATTCCGCTGTGGGGAATTGTCCTGTCGAGAGATTAGGCGGGGCTATCACCGCGCTTGATGTCATCGAGATATAATCGAGGCGCATGGTGGCATAGCCGTTCTGGGTGACAGTCACCTTGTTGTCGCCATTGACGATGTTCGGCAGCGCGAATGTCCTTGTGGCGAGGGTTGCGGCGTCGTAAGAGCCTGGGGCGGATATGGATATATTAAAAGATGTGTCGTTGACCGTCACTGTGGCTGCCGTGGCGTCATCTGCAGTGAGGGCGATGGTGATAGAACCCGAGCCGTCGTCCGAACTCAGATTTAGTGTATATTCATGCGTGTCGCCATCGTCAATTTCACGACTGTCATACAGGTGTCTGCCTCCGTGAAACCATGCATAGTCGTCCACCTCATATATGGCATGTGTGGCTTGCTTGGAGTTAAAATCCCCATCGGGATAGAGCGAAGCCACGAATGAGGCACTGTCGGCAGTGAGCGGTTCGTCGCCTTCGGTGATGAAGTAATATCCATAATTAGAATATGTATTGCGCACGCGCTCACCGTCGTTCTTCCACGCCACAGGGCCTTGGGCCATGAAGAGCTTGCGCCCTGCCGTGGCGTATGTGGCTATCTCCTTGAGGTCGTCGGTGGCGGCAAGATAGTCGGCAGTGAGCTTCTCGGGTTGCAGAGCTCCTCCGTATCCATACACCTTCACCCTCGCCAAGTCGCTGAATCCAGCCTTCTTGATCACCTCGGGCGTCAACTGATGCACACCGCTCTCGCCCACTCTTATCTTCGCCCACCGGCCTTCTCTCAGCACACTGTTGTTGGCGTATCTCCCCTCGCCCGCTGCCCTCGTGGCGGCTGCACGGCGTGGCGACTTGCGCACGAGGTTGAGCCCGAAGCTCACCATCTTCTGGTATCTGCCGTCGCGATACACCAGCGGCAGCAGCCATACGTCCATCTTGCCCACCTTGCGCTCCACCGACAAGTGGCAGTTCACCACAGGCTGTTCGGGTAGTGAGTCGTGGGCAATCTTCTGCAGTCGGGCGATGTCGGCTTTCGACATGTCGATAAACTGTGGATATACCAGTTCCACCTCGTAGGCAGCCGACGAGTCGTAGTCGGTGCCGAGGTCGAAGGAGTGGTTGAATATTGGCAAACGACCGTCTATCCTGACCTCCTCGGCGGTCAGGTTGAAGTATTGCGCCCTTGATGTCGCAAATCCCAAGATGGCAACGATTGCCAATAATATCACTCTATTCATTTACAATAAAAGTCGAGCACCTTCCTGTCTTCGAGATAACCCTCCAAGTGGTCGTCGATGTGCACAGGTCCTATGCCCGCAGGAGTACCCGTATATAGTATGTCGCCCGTCTTCAGCGTGAAGAACTGGCTGATGTAGGCTATTATCTGGTCGATGGTGAAGAGCATGTCGCTCGTCACTCCCTGCTGCACCGTCTTGCCGTTGATGTCGAGGTGGAATCTCATTGCCTGCAGATTGAGGAATTTCTCCTTCTCCACCCATTCGCCGATGGCAGCCGAGCCGTCGAATCCCTTAAACAAGTCCCACGGCATACCCTTGTCGCGCATTGGTTTCTGTATGTCCCTCGCCGTGAAGTCGATACCCACGGTCACTGCGTCGTAGTATCTGTGGGCAAATCTCTCGGGTATGCTCTTTCCCAGTCGGCATATTCTCACCACCACCTCGGTCTCGTAGTCCACCTGCTTGCTCCAGTCGGGAATGAAGAAGGGTTTGCGGTCCTTCAGCAGCGCCGAGTCGCACTTGGTGAATATCACGGGGTTCTCTGGTTTATATAACGCACCATCCAGCTCTTTATTGTGCTGGATATAATTCATTCCTATTGCAAATATTTTCATATTAATTTTTTTTATAAGATATTTGACCACCCGAGGTCTGCCATGCAGACTGTGGGGCGGTTATTCAATTTTCAGTCCTTCAAGTAGTTTCTCGTTAAAGTACCTTATCCATGCTTCATACACATCTTGTGCCGACTGCATGGTGCCGACCAGGAATCCAGGCGTTTGCTTGAAATCGGATAGTCCACGATAATAGTACATCTTATGTTCATTGTCTATGACAAACGGCATTACGTTGTTGCGAAGACATTCACGGAAGAGAATTAAACGTCCGACGCGTCCGTTTCCGTCCTGAAATGGGTGGATGCACTCAAAACGCCAGTGATATTCTGCAAGTGTGTGTATGGTCACGTTCTTCTGGGCGTAATACCACTCTTGCAGAGATTTCATTTCCTTTGCTACAGCAGCAGGCTTGCAGGTCTCACGTCCACCAACTTCATTTGCCAGTTTCTTATAGTCTCCAACATTAAAGTATGACAGTTGCGCATCAGCAGTTCCCGTCTTCAGTGTGCGATGAAACCCCTTTATCAAATCCTCTGTAAGAGGTTCATCGATGGTGCGAAGGACATCGTCAAAGGCAATAAAGTGGTTAGATGTTTCTATAATGTCATCCACCGGCACGGCTTCCTGATCCTTAAATCCGATAGTGCGAGTCTCAAAGATGTATCGGGTCTGCTCTTCTGTCAGCTTACTTCCCTCAATGCGATTAGAGTTGTAGGCAAGCTGCACTTGAGTTTTGTGATAAAGCCCCCCCTTGCGCTTTGCTTGCTGCTCTTCTTTGAGAAATTCGGTGAGTTTATTCATATATCACTGCTAATTAAATATTTAATTTTCATATAATGTTTACAGTGCAAAAATACAAATATTCTCTCATATAAGCATAAAAATGCCCGGAAAATTATCCATATTTACAACAATTTAACGTTTAGAGCCATCATCCACTTCACACTTTCACCCTGTCCATATAACGAGCCCAGAAACGGATTAGGCTTTTTTATTGTTTTTTAACTTGTCATGTTTATATATTCTTTAAAAAAAACGTACCTTTGCATTATGAAAAGAGATGAATCATGGCAATCCAAATACGACGCGATATGGACATTCGTCAGTGAGAACCACCGCGGACCCTCGCGTCATCACCTTGAAGAGAAGCGCATGCTCAACTGGTTGAAATACAACCGCAAGATACTCAACAAGGGAGTCCTCTCGCCCGAGAAGACCGACCTCATCATGCGTCTGAGGGCATATATCGCCTCGTTCAATCGCATCAACCAGTATATGTAGTCAACACACAAAAAAGGCACGGAGCGTCAGAGATTTCCTCTGCACTCCGTGCCCTTTTTAATTTTTCAATATTTCATTTTTTCAATTTTTCAATTTTTTAGAGCAGTGTCTATCTTTAGTATAGCCTTTAAACTAATGAAGCCATTCCCATCGTGCAGCCAGCCGTGCCTTTTTCAAAGCCGTGTCCATCCGTGCCTAAAAAATCATCACCTCGTGCCTAAAAATTTTTCAATTTTTCAATTTTTCAATCTTCCTAGCCTTTGGCTCTTAATCTGTGCCAATCTGTGTTAATCTGTGGTCTATAAACAACCCATCTGTGGTCTATATGAAAAAAATAACGAGAAAATCCGCCAAACATTTGGTGGAACGCAAAATTTGCACTATCTTTGCCCCCGAAAAGTCAAACTAAGTGATATTCTGCCTATGGACGTAAATGTTATAGATGACATCCGCCATTATTTCTCCACTCAACCAGTAAAGAAAGCATGGCTGTTCGGATCTTTTTCCCGTGAAGAAGAGACGCCGATGAGCGATGTTGATATTCTTGTTGAGTTTGACAGAAGTGGCAAGCCGGTCACTCTGCTCACCTACGCAAGAATGTGGAGAGAGCTTGAAGAACGACTTGGCCGAAACGTTGACCTTGTGGAAGAGGGCACCCTTAAACCCTACGCCATTGAGTCTGCTAATCGTGACAAACGCTTGATATATGAGAGAAAAAATTAAGGATTACGACCGACTTCTTCACATCAGGGAGGCAATCGCAAATGTGTATGAATTCATGGAAGGCAAAAACGTGAATGACCTCGCCAATGACAAGCTCTTGTTTTATGGAGTGATTAAGAACATTGAAATTATAGGCGAGGCTGCATATATGCTAACCAAGGAATTTATAGAGCAGCATCCTTCAACCCCATGGATAGACATTATCGGAATGCGTCATGTACTTGTGCATGGCTACTATACTGCAAGTCCATTGTTTATTTGGGATACTTACAAGAATGATTTGGATGTTTTGCGACTCCAGATAGAATCATATATCTCAGAATTGACAAAAGAATAAAACTACTCCGCCAACCCTTCTCGTCCCGCAAGGCCCTCGCCCTGCGGGATTTTGTTTCCCCTCATAGCAGTATGGTCTTAATTTTATGTAAGACCGCCCTTATATCTGGTTCACTGATCTGCTCCCGCCAAATTAATCATCTTTCAATTTTTCAATCTTTCAATTTTTCAATTTTTCAATAAATTCTCCCTCCTATGTGAGTCCGCTGTGAGTCCGATGTGACTCCGCTTTTTTCCTATCCCCCGATGCCACAATCAGCCTCGTCACAGCCTTGTAGAGAATAATCTACTCCGTCCAGCCCCTTAACCAGGAAAAGACATCAATTAACATGCGCAAAAAGGCAAAAGGCAAATTCATTTAGTGTATGTGCATTTTCGTAGATATATATAATATATAATAAAATATATATTTTATTATATATTATATATAGAATAAATCTGCTTACAGATTGTAACCTTAC
>SAMEA3663023__coassemble_1291_pt1 | contig 14666 bp, 14 predicted proteins | sample SAMEA3663023__metabat2_low_PE_038 | metagenome-assembled genome bin SAMEA3663023 (sample SAMEA3663023) | pig gut metagenome | biome: pig gut; feature: pig-associated habitat; material: faeces | place: France | collected 2012
GCCGTATTGGTGTTCACCTGCAGCATCACGGCATACTCCCTGACGCTGGGTATTCTGTCGTCGTCCTTGTATGTTCCCGCAAGGATCTCGTCGCAGAGGCGGTCAGCCATCTGTATGTATATCGCCTTGTCATTCGTGAAATTCATATCAACCTCCTCTCTATTAAATGTTTATCCACTTGTTATTTACCACCTGCATACGGCAGAATAACTTATAGCTTCCCCAATACATCAACACTGAAACAGCGATAGCGAAGATGATGTGAATCCAGAAGAATGGATCCTTACCTACTGCCTTATAGAATTCAAGCCAAGCGGCAGCTATACATGAGTCTCCTGATACAATCATCGCCCATGATGTGCCAAAGAGGACCTGCAAGCACAATGTCCACAACCATGCGTTCTTGCGGAATAAAGCTCCGAAGAATGTCCATGACGACTGCATAAAAAGGAATACAGTGAAGAGCATTACATAGTAGTAATTGGGATTGAGCAAACTTCCGTTTATCCTCAGCGGTGCTGACTCAAAGAAATGTTCGAAGAATACTGCTGCCACCGAACCATGCACTCCCAGTCCAAGCACTGCCGAGAAGATGGCTAGCAGGATATCTGAAAGGCAAAGCGATATGATAAATATCACAAGATAGCCAATGTTCACCCAAATGAAGCGTGCCAGATATTTCTCCAAATTAGAAGCTGGCAGTGAGAGGAAATTTATTCTCTGCTGTTTGGTTATCATGTTCTTGAAGATGCTGCATCCAGCCACCATCATCAGTGCGAATCCCACACAAATAGCTCCGCCGGAGAAGTTTTCATACATTACATCAAAGTAATCGAGGTTGGACATCAGCATCTCCTTATGGAAATATAGATTTGCCATAAAGTAGAATGCAAGTCCTACTGTCAATCCTATTGCGCCACGGGCAAATCCTTTTGACTCAGTGAAAATCTCATATTTCAAGAGATTCATAAATCTATTTGTATCAAATGTCGTTTTCATAAATCTTATTATTTTTTAATTATTCAATTTTCAATCTTCATTTTTCAACCTTCAATCTTCAACTTTCCTTCCACCACAGCATTAAATAGCAGTTCGAGATTGATATTCGTCTCCTTATCGCCTTCATTGCGCTTGGCTATCACTGCGTTGCCCTGGAGGGTTGGTTCTGCGTATATAACTGTCTCGTCCATTTCCTGCGGGTTGCGATATTCAAATGAATATTTCTCGCAGATGTCTGCCGTAGAGGCATTGAGCAACATGTTGCTCTGGTTGAGGATGAGGATATGGTCGAGCAGCGACTCCACGTCATGCACCTGATGTGTGGAGATAATCAGTATGCGGTCGTCCGACATGTTGTTGGCAATCACCTTGCGAAACTGAGTCTTCGAGGGGATGTCAAGACCGTTTGTCGGTTCGTCCATCAGCATGATTCTTGTACCCGAGGCGAGCGCGAAGCTCATAAACACTTTCTTCTTCTGACCCATCGACAGTTCGTTGAGCTTATGGAAGTGAGGAAGTTCGAAGTCCTTCAGACAGTTCTCCAACAAGTCTCTGGAGAAATTGGGATAGAATGGTTCCATCAACTTCACATACATGTCGAGAGTGATGCTTGGCATGTCAAACTCCTCTGGCACGATAAATATGTCCTTTTGGATATTGGGATTGCGGTCGTTGCTGTTCACTCCGTCCACCACTACCTCACCGTTCTTTGCACGCAGAAGTCCGCTGATAAGATATAATAGAGTAGATTTGCCGGTTCCGTTCTTGCCGAGCAAACCGTAGATGTTGTTCTCTTTGAGTTCGAGACTAAAATCCGAAAACACGTTTCTGCGTGTTCCAGGATAACTGAATGTGATGTTCTTTACTTGTATCATTGTCTTACTTTTTTATGTTATGTTTACTTCTGTTATAGTGTACTACCTTAATAGTACGCTGCAAAGGTAAGACATTTCTGCGATATGACAATGACTTTTTCAGTGTTTAACATTAGTTTAACACTTCCACCTTATAATATAATAAAAAGAATCAATTTCTTGGGTCAGCTCCCCACATCATCTTCTCCCGCAGTGTGTCGTAATAACGCTTGCCTGGACGCTTTACTATCTTCACGCTGAACGGGGCGCGACGTATGGAAAAGGTTGAGCCTTCAGGCAATGTCTCTGAGCGTCCGTCAATGGCAAGTAGAAAGTGGGAACTGCGACACTCCACCTGGAATGTCAATTCCGAATTGTCGGCAATGACCATCGGACGCACATTTAGACTATGGGGAGCCACGGCGGTTAGCGAGAACACTTTTGTGCCAGGGACAATAATCGGTCCGCCATTAGATAAGGAATATGCGGTGCTGCCCGTAGGAGTGCTTATGACAAGTCCGTCGGCCTGATATGTGGTGAGATAGTTGCCGTTGATGTCGGTATGAATGGATATCATCGAGGCATTGTCGCGCTTGAGGATAGCCACATCATTCAGGGCATATTTGCTGCCAGCAAAATCCGCATTAGCCACTACCTCCATCAATGTGCGGTTCTCTACTGTATATTCGCCCGAATATAATGATTCAAGGCAACAACGAAAATCATTGGGGGATACATCCGCCAAGAATCCTAACCTACCCATATTCACGCCAATGATGGGTATTGACTTCTCGCCCACCCTGCTCACCGATTTCAGAAATGTGCCGTCGCCACCCATGGATATGACGAAGTCGGAATCAAAGTCATCACCACGGAACACCTTGTTGACCTCAACCTTAACTTTCTGTTCCTCTACAAGGAAGTGATAATACTCACTGTCGATACTGATGTAAGCGCCGTAATTATTGAGGCAACGAATGATGCTTTCTATGGCTACAGACTTCTTTGCCTGATAGCTATTTCCAAAAATTGCAAACTTTAATGTGCGTGCAGTCATATAAAAAATATTAATTAATTTGGATATTCCAATGATTTACCTTATCTTTGCAGTGCAAAAGTAATACTTTTCGCTCAAAATACAAAATAAAAACTGAAAATATTTAGCAGAGATGACGAAATTAAGCGTAAACATCAACAAAGTGGCCACCATCCGCAATGCCCGCGGTGGAAATAATCCCGATGTTGAGAAGGTGGCTATTGACTGCGAGCGATTCGGTGCGCAGGGTATAACCGTACACCCGCGTCCCGACGAAAGACATATCAGATACCAGGATGTCAGGGATATAAAACCCAGGATAACAACAGAATTGAACATCGAGGGAAATCCAATCCCGAAATATATTGACCTCGTGCTTGAGGTGAAACCTACACAGGTGACACTTGTGCCCGATGCCGACAATCAGATTACGTCGAATCACGGTTGGGACACCAAGACCAACAAGTCATTCCTCACCGACGTGGTGGGAAGATTCAATGAGGCAGGCATTCGCACATCCATCTTTGTCGATCCCGACGAGGAAATGGTGGCTTATGCCAAGGAATGTGGCGCCGACAGGGTAGAGCTATATACCGAACCCTATGCAGCCAACTACCTCCGTGACCGCGAGACTGCCATTGCCCCATTTGTCAAGGCTGCCGAGGAGGCACGCCGACAGGGACTTGGACTTAATGCCGGACACGATCTCAGTCTTGTCAACCTCCACTACTATCATCAGATGATACCATGGACCGACGAGGTAAGCATCGGGCATGCCATCATCTGCGATGCCTTGTACATGGGACTGCATGAGACTATCAAGCAATACCTCGCTGCTATTAAATGAAAATTGTAATTTATAAGTTAAAAATCTAAATTTATATACTATGGCAAAGGTTTATCTATTTCTTGCAAATGGCTTTGAGGAAGTTGAGGCCATGACACCAGTTGACGTATTCCGTCGAGCAGGAATTGAAGTAGTAACAGTGAGCATCACAGGCAGCGAGTTTGTCAAGGGCGCCCACAACGTGATTATCAAGGCAGACAAGGTATTTGCCGAGTGTAAATTTACCGATGCCGACTTGCTCGTTCTTCCTGGTGGAATGCCTGGTGCCACCAACCTCAACGAGCATCAGGGATTGCGCAACCTGCTCATCGAGCACAACCTCAGACACAAGAAGATTGGAGCCATCTGCGCTGCTCCACTTGTTCTCGGCGGATTGGGACTGCTCAAGGGCAAAAAAGCTACCTGCTATCCTGGATTTGAGAAATTCCTGACTGATGCAGAATATACTGCCGACTTGGTAACTGTTGACTCCAACATCACCACAGGCGAGGGGCCAGCAGCCTCGTTGGAGTTTGCCTACACACTGCTTGAGCAGATTGCAGGCAGCAAACCCGTTGATCCTATCAGGGAGGGAATGATGTATAAGCACCTGGAGGAAGAATTGAAAAATTAAAAAATATTGAATTATTAAAGTATTAAAGATATAAGGCTCTCTATGGATTATATCATTATAGTGGCTGGCGGAAAGGGACTGCGCATGGGGAGTGATATTCCCAAGCAGTTTCTTCCTGTATGCAATCTGCCAGTGCTCATGCGTACCATTCGCCGTTTCCGCGAATACAGTGCCGATATTAATATCATCCTCGTCCTGCCCAAATCACAACAGGACTACTGGCACTCACTGTGCAAGGAGTATCAGTTTGACGAGAGATACAGTATCGCCGACGGTGGTGAAACCCGCTTCCATTCGGTGAGCAATGGTCTGTCACTTATTCCCGACAATGCCGAGGGCGTGGTGGGAGTGCACGACGGTGTGCGCCCATTCCCATCAATAGATGTAATTGCGAGATGTTATGAAACAGCACGCCATCAAGGGGCTGTCATCCCCGTTATCCCTGTAGTGGAGACAGTGCGCCACTTGGAAGGCGACAACAGCAAAACTGTGTCGCGCGATGAATACCGTCTCGTCCAAACTCCACAGACATTCGACATACAACTCCTCAAGTGTGCCTATCGCCAACAATTCACCCCTATGTTCACCGACGATGCCTCGGTAGTGGAAGCCCTTGGCGATACTATCACCCTCGTTGAAGGCAATCGTGAGAACATCAAAATCACAACCCCGTTTGATCTCAAAATCGCCGAGGCGATTTTAAGAAATTAAAAAATTAAAATATTAAAGAAACAACGTTCGACGAAGTCAATTAAAGTTCGTCAGCCACCGTTCTCGGCGATTTCGTCGCCGAGCCTAAAATGAAAGAATGCCCACCATCCTCGACACCGAGATAAAATACCTCCCAGGCGTAGGTCCTCAAAGGGAGAAGATGCTGAGAGACGAACTCGGCATCCACACCTTTAATGACCTTCTGCAATACTTTCCTTACAAATACATCGACCGCAGCAAGATATACCGCATCAGAGAGGTGACCACCGAAATGCCCTACATACAGATAAAGGGGCACATAATGGGATTCGAGACATTCAAGACAAGTCCAAGAAAGGAGCGCGTCGTAGCCCACTTCACCGATGGCGAGAGCATTATGGACCTCACATGGTTTGCCGGTGGTAAATATGCCAAGACAAACTATAAGATTGGCAAGGAATACATCATCTTCGGCAAACCCAACGTCTTCAACGGCCGCATCAACGTTTCACAACCCGATGTTGACCCCGCAGAGGAAATGCAGACACAAGGCATGGGAATGCAACCCTATTACTCGCTCACCGAGAAGATGCGCAAGGCAGGATATTCGTCACGCTTCATCGAGAAGATAATGCGAAAACTATTCGAACGTCTTGACAACATTGCTGCCATCAGTCCTGCAGGGTCCCCCGCAGCCTGTCCCATCCCCGAGACACTCCCCGACTTCATCCGCAACAAGCGCAACCTCGCCTCGCGCGACTTTGCCTTGCGCAATATCCATTTTCCCTACGATGCCAAGGCATTGGAGGCAGCACGAGTGCGACTGAAATTTGAGGAACTCTTCTATGTGCAACTTAATATAGTAAGGTATGCAAGCGACCACCGCCGCAAATATCGTGGTTTGGTGTTCTCACGCATCGGCGACAAGTTCAACGGTTTCTTCCACAATCATCTTCCATTCGAACTCACTGGGGCGCAGAAGCGCGTCGTCAGGGAGATAAGGACTGACTTGGGAAGCGGACGACAGATGAACCGTCTGCTGCAAGGCGACGTAGGAAGCGGCAAGACTCTTGTGGCTCTCATGGCGATGCTCATAGCCCTCGACAATGGTTATCAAGCTTGTATCATGGCACCCACTGAGATTCTCGCCGAACAGCATCTGCAGACCATACGCCAGTTTCTCGGCGACATGGACATCAGGGTGGAACTGCTGACGGGAATGGTGAAAGGCAAAAAGCGACAGACCATCCTATCCGACCTTGCGCTTGGCAAGGTAGATATCCTCGTGGGCACTCATGCCGTCATCGAGGACACTGTGATATTCTGGCAACTCGGTCTTGTGGTTGTAGATGAACAACATCGCTTTGGAGTGGCACAACGTGCCAAACTATGGGGCAAAAGCACCACTCCTCCCCACGTGCTCGTGATGACAGCCACACCTATTCCCCGCACTCTCGCCATGACGCTCTATGGCGACCTCGACGTGAGTGTCATTGACGAACTGCCTCCCGGTCGCAAACCCGTTCAAACCCAACACGTCTTCGACACCCAACTGCCACGCCTCTACGAAAGCATACGTCGTCAGGTGGGCATGGGCAGACAGGTGTATGTAGTCTTCCCTCTTATTGAGGAGAGCGAGAAGATCGACCTCAAGAACCTTGAGGACGGCTTTGAGGTTCTGCGCGAGGTGTTCCCCGAATTCCGCATGAGCAAGGTACACGGCAAGATGAAAGCCAAGGACAAGGAGGAGGAGATGCAACGCTTCGTCAGCGGCGAGACACAGATGCTCGTTGCCACCACTGTGATTGAGGTGGGAGTGAATGTGCCCAACGCCTCGGTGATGGTCATCCTTGAGGCACAACGATTCGGTTTGTCCCAACTCCATCAGTTGCGCGGACGTGTTGGACGTGGTGCCGACCAAAGCTATTGTATTCTCGTCACCCCATACAAGCTTAGCGAGGACACGCGCAAGAGGATTGACATCATGTGCGACACTAACGACGGATTCCGCATTGCCGAAGCCGACCTCAAACTGCGCGGTCCCGGTGACCTCGAAGGTACCCAGCAAAGCGGTATGGCATTCGACCTCAAGATAGCCGATATTGCACGCGACGGACTCCTCGTGCAGTTGGCTCGCGACGAGGCCCAGGACATCATCACCAAGGATCCCGACTGCAATCTACCCGAACATGCAATGCTGTGGAACCGACTTCGCGAACTGAAAAAGACAAATATCGATTGGTCGGCTATTTCGTAGATTAAACACAGAGGCTCGAAGTTTATTTGTTAATATACTCAATTTGTGTTCGAAAACACTTAATAAGCCGTAAGAAACCACCTTAAAATGTTAAATAAGCTATAAAGTGAGCCCAAAAAAGAACAACTTTGGGGATTTTTTACTAACTTTGCAACGTCGATTTTACAAAATCGGCATATTTGGGCAAGAATTGTAATTGGATTGTAATTAATATTTAAGCCCACCTTGATAACCGGACAATGCTCGTTTTAGGAGCACTTGATTCAATAACTTAAACAAATTATGAGATTTAGAAAACTGAAGACATTAGCAATATTGGCATTGGCGTCTATGACGTCCCTTCCAGTGATGGCTCAGGACCTGCTCGCGCGCCAAGCCCCAATAGACAGAAAGATGAAGGCTGTCGATTCTGTAGCACTCCACCAGCTCATTCTTAATGAGCAGGCAGAAACTCCTGCCGCCGATCTCTATGAGGATTGGAACAATATTTATGCCCATCGTGCGACAGCCCTCCCCGATACATTCAAGATTAATCTCCGTGGATTCTGCATGCCTACCGACAACCGCGTGGTGACATCCAACTTCGGTGCACGCTGGGGACGTCAGCACAAGGGTATCGACGTCAAGGTGTATATCGGCGACACCATCCGTGCTGCTTTCAGTGGCAAAGTGCGCATGGTGAAGTATGAAGCTGGCGGATATGGCAAGTATGTGGTCATACGTCATGGCAATGGCCTTGAGACTATCTATGGTCACATGTCAAAGCACCTTGTGGCTGAAGACGAGATAGTGGAAGCAGGACAGCCCATCGGTCTTGGAGGCAACACCGGACGAAGCACCGGTTCTCACCTCCACTTCGAGACACGCCTCTGCGGTGTAGCTCTCAATCCAGCACTTATGTTCGACTTCAAGAACCAGGATGTTATAGGAGACTATTATATGTTCTATCGCGACACATACCAGAAGGAGTCTATCGTTGCCAACCGTCTGCGTGGCGTAGGAGGCAAGGGTAAAATCGAGGCAGACGAGGATACCGAATTGGCAATTGCCGCTCCTGAGGCTACTTATGCCAAGGATGTGAAATTCCACAAGGTGAAGCGTGGCGAGACCCTCGCATCGATTGCCCGCAAGCGTGGAACAACTATCGACGAGATTTGCCGCCTCAACCGCATCGGTCGCAACATCCGTCTGATGCCAGGACAGATTCTGAAATACAATTGATATTTATTATATAAAAAAGCCCTGCGATTTGCAGGGCTTTTTTGTTATATCAATGCCACACCTTCTTGTTTCTTTCCATCCATCATGATCTTAATCGAATGGTCGAATCTCACGTGGCGCACGTATTGCGTTTCCTCCACAGCTGGCATGGCGTCGAGGATGTCCTGACGGAAGATGCCGTCATTGTTGTATGGATTGATGGTGTAATATCCCACACCGAAGGAAGTGAGGTTCTGGAAGAAGTGCGTTCCCTGACTTGGATCCACCCTATAGTTCTTCAATCCCAACTCCACAATCAGTTTGGCTGCCGAGATATGCGGCCACTTCACCGGTATGCCAAGCCAGTGGTCACTCGATCCCCAGCGTCCCGGTCCTACGAGTATATAGCTCTTGCCCTCGTCGAGAAACTTGCGGTTGATTCTCTCCACGTCCATAGCAATATCGGGATTGTTCACTGCCGTGAAATTATCATCCACCTTCACATACACCACATCCGTCACATCCTCACTGATACCATGCCCGAGCGAGTTGTGCGAGCGCAACAGGCATTGCTCGTCGGGAATCTTCGTCAGGTCCTCCTCAAGCATCTGCTTGCTATCCACAATCGGACGAATCTGCAACAGATAGAATTCCCCCGTCTTGTCATTGTTGATATTACATGCAAACTCTATCTCCACCGGGCGCTTCATCTCCTGCTCACCAAACAACTGCGACATCTGCAGCAACTCAGGCAATGGGAACACCCCCTGCTGCAACACTCCGCAGAAGGAGATAATCTTGCGTCCACCCTCATATATACCGTCGCGTATCACTTGGTCGTAGGGGTCGTAGGTCGATGCTATATAGTTGAGCGACCCGTCCTTGTCGGCCTCCTTCACTCTCAGGTTCTTGATATTAAATCCGTCGTCCACCTTGAAGTCCTCGCTCACGTTGGTCATGTCCAAGGCATAGAATCTCGTCTGCGTGTCCCTCAAGGCAGTCTCCATCTCGCTTGTCTGCAGCACCTGGTGGGGATGATACGGACTCACGCGCAAGGTCTGTCCGCCATCCACAATATATTTTCCCAATCCCAATGCCAGACTTGCAATACCCTCCTCAGCCTTCTCGTCGCCAATGGGGTAATAATTGATTGAGCGCAGCACACCGCTGAAGTTGGGATAGTAGTGGTCGCCATACTGATGTCCCACCACCTCTTGCAGTATCACAGCCATCTTCTCTTGGTCTATCACATTGCTCGTGGCAGTCATATATGCCTTCGAGTCCTTGTAATACACCGAGGCATACACGCCCTTGATGGCACAAGCCAACATCCTCAGCATCTCATACTTGTCCTCGCGATAGGGTATCATGTATGTGGAATATATTCCCGCAAAGGGCTGATAATGACTGTCCTCAAGCAGCGACGACGAACGGATGGCTATCGGCGACTTCACCGCATCAAAGAAGGTGAAGAAGTCGGCTATCAGCGAGTCGGGCAACTGCGCCCTGAGGAAATGCTGCAGTATCTCGTCGTCCGAGGCGTCGCTCAGGGCAATATGATAGAGGTTGTTTTTGTCCATAAACTCGTCGAAGATATCAGTGCAGAGCACCACCGTGCGCGGTATGCTCACCGACACTCCGGTAAATTGGTTGAGCTCCGGATGCTTCTTTATCACATTGTCGAGGAATGCCAATCCCCTACCCTTACCGCCGAGCGAACCGTCGCCGATACGGGCGAAGTGGCTGTAGGCATCAAACTTTCCGCGGTCGAACACTGCCACCACTCCGATGTTCTTCATGTGGCGATACTGCACAATGGCGTCGAAGATAATCTGTCGGTGGGCATCCACGTCCTGCAGCTTTCTCCACGTCACATGCTTCAGGAATGCCGACACGGGGAAGATGGCCCTTGCACACAGCCATCGGCTCATGTGATTGCGCGAGATATGGTAGAGCATCGAGTCGTTGGGTATTTTGAAGATATTGTCCTGCAACTCCTTCAGCGACCTTATTCTCATTATCTCCTCATGAGTGTTGGGGTCGCGGAAGATAAAGTCGCCGAATCCCATGTGCTCCTCAAGTATATGCCTCAGGTCAACACTCATCTTCTTGGATGTCTTATCCACAAAGCGGAAGTGCTCCCTCTCGGCCTTCTGGCGGTTTGCCGATTCCGAGCTCTGCAATATGAGCGGCACAAACTCGTCCCTGCTCCTTATCTCGCGCAGCAGTTTGAGTCCTGCCTCGGGGTCTTTCTCCATCTTCTCGGGAGAATATCCTATGCCCTTCCTGTCGTCGGTCATCATGCCGTGGATAGGGAATCGCGTGTCGCTTATCACTCCTAATGTGTTCTCGTGATATTTCTCGAATATGGCAATCGCCTCGTCATAGCATCTTGCCAGCACCACCTTCGGTCGTCCCCTCTTGCGCTGTGCGGCGGCATGGGGATTGAGCGCCTCCTGCGAAAAATTCTTGCTCTGCTGCAGGATATAATTATACAGGTTGGGCAGAATCGACGAATAATCCCTGATACCGTCCTCCACCAGCAGAATCATCTGCACTCCCGCCTCCTGGATGTCGTGGTCGAGGTTCATCTTGTCCTCAATCAGTTTGATTATCGAGAGGATGAGGTTGGTGTTTCCAAGCCAGCAGAAGATATAGTCGAACATCGAGAGGTCCTCGTCCTGCATGCGTCGCGTTATACCATGCGAGAAAGGCGTCAGCACCACGCACGGAATGTCGGGCGAGTCCTGCTTCACCTGCCTCGCCACGTCGAAGGCGTCGTTGTCGGCATTACCCGGCATACATATCACGAGGTCGATGGCAGTATTGCGCAGCACCTCGTTGGCCTCCTCCGTCGTACTCACCTGTCGGAACGTGGGTGGGTATCTCAATCCCAAGTCCATATACTCGTCAAATATCTTCTCGTCCACACGTCCGTCGTCCTCCAGCATGAAGGCGTCGTATGGATTTGCCACTATCAATACGTTGAAGATGCGTCGTGTCATGATATTCACAAACGACACATCCTTCAGATAAAACTTATTCCATTCCTGCGGTATCTTGGTTTCCATTTCTTTATTGTTGTTTGAGATTAAAAAAATATGAATGGTTTATCCATACAATAATATATTTTATTTTTCTGCAAAGATACATATAATATTCGAGGTTCACAACTTTGTGGTCCACAAAGTGATTAACCTTAATTATATTTAACCATTATCAAATATCTTAGGCACTCCGTGCTTTTTGGGAGCAATTTATGATTTCTTTGCATTTTCAATATACATTTTATTATCTGCTTTCATTTTTATTCTTTATATTTGCAGCCAGAATGAATGACTTACATAAATTACACAGATGGATGAGGGCATTGCGCTCGCGAAAGACGGCATGCTGGCTCATCGGATTGACGGCTGCGGTTTGCGTGGCGGGTGGATGCATGCCCGCGGAATGGAGCTTTCAGTCGTCGCCTGTGTTCGTGGCCTTGCTCGTGGCTCTCGTGGTTCATCTGTCGCTTGTAATCATCCACAGGATGAAGACAAAAGGCGTGATTAGTGACTGGGCATTTCTCGCTACCCACGTGGGCATTTGGCTCGCATTGGTGAGCGGTCTTGCAGGGGCTTGCCTCAACGAGGAACTGAGGGTGATGGTGAATAATAGATATGCCACCAACGAAGCTTTCGACCGTGACTATCGCACTGTGCGACTGCCCTACTCGCTCCTACTCAAGGATTTCAGGATAGAGCGCGATGCTGCCGACGCCACACCTACGCAGTATGCCGCCACAGTGATTATCGATGGCAAGGAAGTGACCGAGGTGGCGGTAAACGCGCCCCACTCCATGGGATTAGGCGAGGACATCTATCTCGTGGATTTCAACCCTGAAGGCAGCGGCGGCAAAGTTAATGCATGCCTGATGATGGTGGAGAGGCAACCGATGAAATATCCGATGCTGGCAGGGTTGTCGCTACTACTCTTGGGGGCAATAGCGAGATTAAAAAATTAAAGAGTGATGATTGGTTGGGATGTATATATGATATTTGCCTTGGCTGCCATGGCATTGTGGGCAATCGGGGCTGTTGCTGCATTTCGACATAACGAGAGATGCAGCAGGTGGAGCCTGTGGACTACGGTGGCAGGGATAGTGGTGTATGCCGTGTTCATCGGCGGACTGTGGACAAGTCTCCAGCGCCCGCCTCTACGCACTCTCGGCGAGACACGACTGTGGTATTCGCTGTTCATGATGGTGGCAGCACTGATAGTAAATATCAGATGGAGATACCGGTGGATTCAGTTATTTTCACTGATAGTGGCGGCAGTGTTCATCTGCATCAACATCCTCAATCCCGAGATACACGACCAGAGTCTGATGCCGGCGCTGCAGAGTGCATGGTTTGTGCCCCACGTAACGGTGTATATATTCTCCTACAGTGTCTTCGGTTGTGCCTTCCTCTTGGCTGTGGGGGGACTGTGGCGGCATAGCGGCAAGTATCTCGGCACCACCGACCAACTTGTTAACATCGGTATGTCTCTGCTCACCTTCGGCATGATCTCGGGTTGCATCTGGGCGAAGCAGGCATGGGGCAACTATTGGACTTGGGACCCCAAGGAGACGTGGGCTGCAGCCACATGGTGCGCCTATCTCGTGTATATCCACCGCCGCAGCGGCAGCAAGAAGGCATCTTCATGCAATGACTCCCTCTCCTATGTCATCCTCATCGTCGGTTTTCTCTTGCTGCAGATGTGCTGGTGGGGCGTCAATCTCCTGCCCTCAGCCTCATCAAGCCTGCACAGCTATTAACTCTACTTTGTTAATGTAGAATGACAATTATAAGAGGTCTCTAATAGTTCTCGATAGCTTTCATTCGCTCCCGGCGTTTCTTTGCCGACACCTTCCGACGGAAGATGCTCAGGAAGTCATGCCCCGAGGGTTTGGGCATCGACTTGCCTTGCTCCCTGAGCTTTGCTCCCCAACTGCTGACGGCAGAGGACTTCATGGGCTCCTTGCCATAGATTACCACCTCGTCAAGACGGTTGTCATTGGCAATGAGAAATATGGTATCACCTATCTCATTCAAATCGAGCACCCTGCGCATATATCCACAGGCTATAAAAGTGAGATGTTTGAAATCAGAGGAAGTGATATCGAATTCGCCCTTGTAGTTGGTTCTCACTGCCTTGCTCTCATAATGGTCGGCTATCACCCTCACATTCCCAATCGGAATGTGAGTGAACATATCTGCCACAACGCAAGTGCGCTGCCCGCACAACATGTTTACCACCATGCAAAATGCATACAAGAACATCATCCGCTTCATTTCGGTTGCAAAGATAATGCAAATAATGAAAACCTCCACATGTCTTTACATTAATTACGATTATTTCCCACGCTTTGATATTATCAAAAATTTATGAATTAGCCCATCTATTGTTTTAGGAGTCTAACAATATTTGTTCTCCATAATTTTAATTGTTCAACATTTCTTTATCCACATATTTCCACAGATGAAAAAATAAGGTTGGATTATCACAGATTTCATTTCCTCTGACTTTTTTTGTCCACAGATTTTCACAGATTTCCACAGATTTTTTAATATCTAAAGATATTGTGATTATCACAGATTAAATCTATAATCATCAATCAATAATCATCCTAATCAGAGCCTTTGGCTCTTAATCTGTGCCAATCTGTGTTAATCTGTGGTCTATAAAAAAAACATCTGTGGTCTGACTTCTTTTGTCCACAGATTATCACAGATTTCAATCCTCATTCCTCAATCCTCATTCCTAATTCTCACGTCCTCTTCCCACACGTCTCAGATTATTCTCTCCAACGTCTGCGATTTTGAGTCCCAACGTCACAGATTCTCGTGAAATAGTATTACCTTTGCACACATAATAATCACATCAATAACAAAATAAAAATCCCAATACCACTATGATCTATACAACAAAAAAAGAACTCGCCCAGGCGTATTGTCCCGACATCGACTACACCGCCGCCCTAAAGAAGCTCAACCAGTGGATTCGCACGAACACCGAGCTCTCGGCACGTCTCGCCGCCGCGGGATACATCACCACACAACGCCGTTTCACTCCACAGCAAGTGAAGCTCCTCTATCACTACCTCGGAGAGCCGTTTTAGCTCTCTGAGGAAGTACCTCAAAAAT
>SAMEA3663023__coassemble_1305_pt1 | contig 14423 bp, 6 predicted proteins | sample SAMEA3663023__metabat2_low_PE_038 | metagenome-assembled genome bin SAMEA3663023 (sample SAMEA3663023) | pig gut metagenome | biome: pig gut; feature: pig-associated habitat; material: faeces | place: France | collected 2012
GAGTTATAGTAAGTGGCATTGGCGTTCACGTATGCGTTGATATAGTTGTTGAGTTTCACGTCAACATTACCGCGAACATTGAAACGATCTACATAGTTGTTGGCAGCCTCACCTATCTTTAGGAAGTCGCCCTGACGATAGTAGCTCACATTGGCATAGAACTTTGCACGCTCGTTTCCACCCTCAATCTCGGCAGTCACGTCAGTACGATTGTAGCTCTTCTTGATAAACTCAGAAGAGTAGAACTCCACATCCGGATAACGATAAGGATTCGCACCAGAGGCATATTTAGCAATCGTCTCGGGAGAGTAGAGAGCAGACAATCCGTCATTGGCGCGAGCCTCATTGTAGAGATACATATATTCGGCGGAACCGAGATACTCAGGATAAGACTTTGCTACAGCCCAACCAGTGTTGGCACGCACGTTTACCGAGAGTCCGTTGTTCACCTTACCACGCTTTGTGGTGATAAGAATGGCTCCTTTAGCGGCCTTGCTACCATAGAGCACAACAGCCTGTGCACCCTTGAGGAAAGAGATTGACTCAATCTCGTCGGGCTTCACGTTGTTAGCTTCACGGGGCACACCGTCGATAAGCACGAGCTGGTCGGTATATCCCCACATTCCGGCTCCATTGAATCCGGACACATAGCCCTGCATGTTGTCAAGACTATAGGTATTGTAGTTCTTCTCCATCAATTCTCTGACATTGACTGTAGATACACCACCCATGATGTCCTGCTTTGCCACCTTGCGGAAAGCAACATTGACAAGAGTGCTGTCTTCAGCCGTCTCCTGAGCCGATACTGGTGCAGCGGCACAGATGGCAAGAAATGCGAGAAGATTTTTTGATATCTTGTTCATAATAAATTTCTTCGTTTTCATTAACATTTAGTTACCTTTTTACCATCCGGGGTTCTGCCCGAAGTCTGCATAGAGATAAACATCGTCGTTCTTGAATGGGAAGAGATAGTGCTTCTTGCTGAACTGACGCTCAACAATCACCTCTTCTCTCCAACCAGTCACTTCGGCTTCGCGGGGATCGTTCTTCTTATAGTCGAAATTGCCTACACGACGGAACTCCTGCGAGGTCTTGATGTTATATGGATACTCGGTAAGGAGGAGCCAACGCTGAAGGTCGTTCCAACGGAAGCCTTCGAATGCAAGCTCACAAGCACGCTCACGACGCACCTCGTCGATAAACTTCTTCTGGTCGGTGGTAAACTTGTCAGCAACATGAGCTGCACCTACACGGTCGCGCAACACGTTGATGGCCTCAACAGCTGTCTTGGCAAACTTGCTGCTCTTATAGCTTGCACCCTGAGCGGCTGCACCCGCCTCGGCATACATCAGATAGATGTCTGCTACACGCATATAGGGAAGATAGGTCTGCAAGGCACCACCCCAGTTGTACATTCCGTCGTACTTGTTGCACTGGTGAGGAACGAGCTTCTGGCAGAAATATCCTGTACGAGAACCATTATTGGCATCACGCATCTTCTCTGAATCAGGATCTGTACCATTAGCTGACTGCAAAGGCAGATATTGATAAATAGCATCATCCTTACTTGGGTCGTTGTTGATGAACTTGAAACCATCGAACATGATGTCGTGATAGAAACGTGGATCGCGGTCCTTGAACGGGTGAGTTGGGTCGAAACCAGACTCCGGGTCGGTCAGAGGCAGACCATTTGCCATGCCATAAGCATAGTTGACATAGTTGGCTGTAGGCATGTGGATCACAGCGTCGTGCTCAACAAGACCATTGATTTTCGGTCCCCACAACTTGGCAAAGTTCCAGTTAGAACCGTTGGTATCGGGCATCGGACCGCGCATCACAGCTTCCACTGTGCCAGGCATCTGCCAGTTCTTACCTGTTGTATAGAATATGTCAGAGAAGTTGGTCGTACTGTTCGACTTGTCCATTATGTGGTTATAGATATCAGTATATTTATACTCGGCAAGAGCATAAGGAGTTGTTCCGCCTTCAATAAGGCTAAGAGCCTCACCAAGGGCATCGGCAGCACGCTTTGCAAGTTCAGCATCATACTGATAAGTAAGTGTCAGGTTACCGGCACCAGTTGATGCACCGTGAACATTGAATGGAGAAGCAGCCCAGAGGAGAACCTTTCCGAGGTAGCCAAGAGCACAGGCCTTGGTGATACGCAGGTCATTATGACCCTTTGTGCGCAAACCGGCGGGATGGTTGTCCCAGTTGGCTGGCAACAGGTCGGCTGCACGACGATAATCCTCTGCACATTTCTCAGCACACTCCCGGAAAGAGAGGCGAGGCAGATTCAACTCGTCGCTTGGCTCAAACGCCTTGTCAACGTAAGGCAGTCCGCCAAAGAAGTTCATCAGCTCATGATGCCACCATGCACGGAAGAACAGAAGCTGTCCTTCGAGCACATTCTTCTCATCTTGGGATCCCTTGAACTTGTCGAGGTTCTCAAGACCGATGTTGCAGTGGCGGATGCAATACCATGCATGCTCCATTGAATGTGCATACTTGTCAGAACTTGTAGGATCTGGATTGTCTGCATGCAGGAAATGCTGGTTGTTACTGTACCAGTTGCGGTAGTTACCGAGGTCCATCTGGTGGGTAAGGTGACCGTCACCCAATCCGGCATTCATTATTTCATCATCACCCCAGTTGAATGTACAGCACCACATGTTTGACTCCTTGTTGGGAATACAGTTGTAGTTAAGCTCTACAAAACCCTGGAAATGGGTGAAGTCTGTGAAAACAGCATCGCCGTCAACATCCGAGTCCGGATTCTTGTCGAGATAGTCGGTACAAGAAGATATACCGGCCACCAAGGCGAAAGCCATTACACCTTTGTATATGTATTTATTTATAAAGTTTTTCATTTCCAATTTCATTTATTAGAGATTAAACCTGACACCGAAGTTGATACGCTTCATAGTGGGATAGGCACCTGTCGCGCCGTTGTTGCTTGAGAAGTTCGACTCGCGGTCGTCGGGCATGCGGGTCCACAACCAAAGGTTGTTACCACTGACGAAGACTTTCAGGTCATTAAGACCCAACTTCTTAATCCAACCGTCTGTCCAAGTATAGGCTACCTCAATATTCTTCAGACGGATGTAGCTACCGTCGCAAAGATACTGTGTACCATGGTAATAAGTTGGAGTACTTGCAAAACGAGGAGTCACAACATCAGCTCCATAATGGTCGTTGCTCCACCATACACCCTGGTCGTAGATGTTGGTTTGGTTCTTGTCGGAAAGACTGATCATCGTCACATCGCGTGTCACGTTGGTAACACCATAGAACTGTGCAAACATCGAGAATCCCTTGTATTCGAATCCGATTGTCGCATTATATGTATTCTGAGGAGAACCGGTATATCCGATAGGAGCGGAGTCGTTGTCATCTACTACACCATCGCCGTTGAAGTCAACAATATAGTAGTCACCAGGCAATTTCTGTCCGTCATTGGAATTATGCTTTGGCGAACCGTAAATATCGTCGTATGTCTGCATCATACCTTTGTCGAGGTGAGAGTGTGTCTGTCCGATGGCATATCCTGCAGCACGCTGATAAGCTGGCTTCAGGGGTGCATCGTCCTTGATGATTACCTCATTCTCGGCATGAGTCATATTCATGTTAGCCCATAGACGAAGCTTGTTGGCGAAGGTCTTGTTGAAGCGGAGTTCGATCTCATAACCCTTGGTTTTCACCTCACCCTTGTTTACCCATGCAGGCTTTGCACCATAGTAGCTCGGCACAGCACGCTCGTTACCATTTACAAGGATATCTACACGCTTGTCGTGGAAGAACTCGATGTTACCGGCAATGAGACCACCAAGAATACCATAGTCGATACCGATATTGGTCTTCTTAACCTTCTCCCAGTGAATGTCTGTATTACCCACGATACTTTCACGATACCATGTATAAGGCGACTTGCCCTGGTTGACGTCGAGGTATGAGGCACCGTTCAGTCCGCCTCCCATAGCCCACTGGGTCTGATAGAGGAAACGCTCGCCGACATTATCATCACCGATTTCACCATAAGAGGCACGAATCTTCAACATGTCGATAATCTTATTGTCGCGGAACCATTTCATGAATGGCTCATCTGAAACCATCCATCCGATAGCACCTGACTGGAAGAATGCGAAACGATTGTCGGAAGAGAACTTCTCAGAACCGTTATATGCACCGTTGTACTCCACGAAATAACGTGTGTTCCAATCGTAAGTTGCACGGAATACCCAGTCCTCACGATAAGTAGGAATCATAGAACCAGTGGCATACTCCTGACGGCCCCAGAGTCCCATCGCTGTCACATTGTGCTTGCCAAACTGGCGTGCCCAGTTGAGCTGGAGCTGGTAGTTGAGGTTGCGTTGGGTATTCTTGTTGTCAACCTCACCACCTTGGATAGTCCATTTGTTACCTACAGCATAGTCGTAGTGGTCGTATGCCTCGTAAGATTGCTTATATGACACAGCACCAGTCTCAGGATCTATCCACTTGAGCTGTACAGGAGTGTAAAGGTCGTTGACGCCACGCTTTCCCTCAACAAACACGTTGTCCCATGATATCATACCACGCAGATTCAATCCCTTGGTGATGAAATCGAGCTTCTGCTCAAGAACAAAGTCAGTATTCAGACGGGTTGTGGTAACTGTCTGCTGACCTCCGGTCGCAATGTTCTGTGCAGAGTTGGTCACGTTGGTTCCGTGAGGAAGATAACCCCATGAACCGTCTGCATAGAGAGGTACGAATACGTCGGGACCGATGTTATATACACCCGACCACTGCTGAGAAATCTGCCAGTCGTTATTTACACTATTACTCCAAGGAGACTTGCGTGTACCATTAGAACCAGAGAGGTTAACCTTGAACACCGTAGTCTTTGTGATATTGAAGTCGAGGTTGGAGCGGAAGTTGATGCGGTTATAGGCATAACCTGTGTTATAGTTACGTCCGCTTGGGAACTCACGATAAAGGTCACCCTCGCTTACGAAGTCAACGGCTGCATAATATTTCACGAACTTCGTACCACCAGCCACATTAATGTTGGCATTATACGACATGGTGTAGTCCTTGAAGAGTGCATTCTGCCAGTCAACGTTAGGATAACGCTCAGAGTAAAGGTTGCCAAACTCGTCAACCTTACCTTCCTGGTTGCGGTAGTTCTGAATGAAGCTCATCGGCTTCATGTACTGTGCGAAGTTGTCGGGAGCAAGGTTCAACTCATGCTCGATTGCAGTGTTGCGTGCAATCATGCCATCGTATGAGTCGAGCTTATCCGGCAACTTTGACGGAATCTTCATTACGGCATTTGCCGAAACACTGATTTGTGCCTTGCCTTCCTGTCCACGCTTGGTGGTGATAAGGATTACACCATTGGCACCCTTCACACCATAAACAGCAGTAGCGGATGCATCCTTAAGAACAGAGATGGTAGCCACCGACTGCATCTCGACCGAACTCATCGGGCGCTCAATGCCATCTACGAGCACGAGAGGCGCAGAGTTGTTCCATGATGATGCACCACGGATAACAATCTGAGGTTCCTCTTCACCAGGCATACCGCTCGATGCCGTTGTCACCACGCCGGGGAGGTTACCTGTAAGGGCTGCACCGAGGTCACTGATACCGGCGGCACGCTCAAGCACCTTACCTGTGGTTTGGGTAATAGCTCCGACCACCGATGCCTTTTTCTGCTGACCATAACCAACGACAACCACTTCTTGCAACTGGTTGTCCTCGGCGAGGGCCACGTTAAACACTCGTTTCTTGCCCACCTTAAATTCCTTCGACACCATACCCACGTAACTGACTACGATGGTAGATCCTTCAGAAGGAACGTCGAGCTTGAAATCTCCACTTAGGTCAGACACGGTACCTATGGCCGTGTTGCCCTTGACGAAAACAGATGCACCGATAAGCTCTTCTCCGGCAGAGTCCATTACCTTACCGGATATGGCAATCTTCTGGGCAAACGAGCCAAGACAAATCGCCATAAGCATGAGCAGTGTGGCCACTGTTCTCTTCACTGTAGGTTTTTTTTGCTTCATTGTTAATTTAATTTTAGATTCATACGTTAGATTGTTGATGAATATTCAATTTTGCGGCTGCAAAGGTATAACTATTTTATTAAATAATGTTTCATAAATGTTACACATACTTTATTTCATGTTACATACCTTAATTTTTGTTATCTTCCCACTGCGTTTCCTTTCTATATATATATAAGGAACGCGCGAAGGACAGCTTATTTCCATACCTTGCAGATTATAGTATTTTCTGCTTATCACCTCGTCATTGTCCACATCAATATCCTCAATGGCTGATATATTTTGTGCTTCATACCAATCCTTATACCAGTCGAAGCAAGCCTCACCACAGGCTTCATCCACCCCAAGGAAGGCTGGCTGCACCTTGCCAGATTCGAGATACTTGTCGATGTCGAAATACAAACCACTGCCCTGAAGGGTCATACTGATATTGCCATAGTAGTCGTGTATATATTTGAAGGCATTGCCAAAACCCGAAGTGGTTGCAGTACCCCAAGTACCATAATTGGGCTCCACCCAATTGCCATGCTCGTCGTAATGTCCTTCTCCTGGTTTGACTGGACTCCAGTCAATCTCCGTAACGATGACGGGATTGGTCTTCACCACAGGCACCTGCACCTCAAACTGGCGACGCATCTTTTCCTTATCGGTATTGTCATTACTTCCGGAACCTGAATTATACCAACCGGGATAACAGTGCACGGCATATCCAAAGTTATTCTCCGGGTCGATAACGGGATTCTTTTCATAGTTATTATACCACGACTGCCATCCCGAGCCTGGCACCCATATTATTCCCTTGAATCCGTTTTCACGGATGGCATCAACTATCGGTTGGAAGAAATCACGCAGAGCCACCGAACTGTTCTTAACACCGTTGCTGTCATATACATCAACAGGCTCGTTGGCAAGTTCTATGGATATTCTTCCGGCATTATCCTTGAGATAATCGGCTTGGGTGACAGTTTTCCAAACCGTAAGTAGATAGTTTTGATAGGCATCACCCACCTTAATATCATGTGGACATACTCCAGGTGGACGCATAACAACATAAAGCCCATGGGCAAGAGCCTTCTCTATGAGTTTTACATAGAGTTTATTCCAAAATGTAATCAGGCGCTTCTTACTGAAACGGCTGATGTCTGCCTCAGAACCATCGCCAGTGGAGGTGATATTGGGATCATTTGTCCAACAGGGGTCGAGATGCAAACGGAACACATTGCAATATGCTCCTTGTTCATGGTCGGTTAAGGCGGTGAATATTTTCTCGAAATAGTCAAGGCATGGCTGCACATCCTCTTCACCATACGCAGGTTTCCATCCCTGCCATCTCCATCCGTTGAAATAGCGGTTGGGAGTGTCCATCACACCATGCAGCACAACGGTCTTGCCCGAGTCATCTACAATGTCTTTGCCGCTCACCCTCAAATCCGGTAGAGCGCTCTGGGCAGATGCAGACAAATTCATAAGCAATGCGGCTACAACAGGCAGTAGCCGACTTCTAAGTAGATGATAATTCATTCTTTGCGATTTCTTTATTAGGTTTTTCGCTGCAAAGGTACGAATTACCGATGAAATCGGAGGTATAAAATGTTACACGTTCTTTTTGAAATGTTACAAAGTGCAGATTATTGCGTTTATTATGGCAATAATGAAGTCATAAGCTTAGTGTATTCAGATATTATGACAACAGCCTGTCTTTATTTATAGTGAATATCCTATATAAATGTATATGCATAGGGCAAACGAGTTACGTTCCGCAGTGCGGAACGTACATACCGCAGTGGGGAACGTACATTCCGCAGTGGTGAACGTACGTTCCGCAGTGCGGAATATAAACCAAATACCCGTAGTTTAAAAATTCAATAGCCCTGACTTATAACATTCACACTACCTATGCACTCTACAATAATATAGGCTATTCAGATAACGTTAATATTGCCATTGTTAAACCTTCTTTCCAAGCCAGCGCTTAATCAAGAAGGTGAGGAAATATGGGAAGGTATAGAACTGGCCGTTGAAACCGATATTCTTGTTGCAAAGCTTAATGCCATACTTAATGTCGGCATATCTGCCATCTGTAAGTTTTGACAGTGTGGGAGTGGCATTGTCATTTGCTTTCACTTCCACAGGAATGAGCGATCTCATATCGCGCACAAAGAAGTCCATCTCCATAGTTGATTTCTCATTACGGAAGAAGTATAGATCGTAGCCTTGTTTTACAAGCATGTCTCCAACTATGTTCTCGTATAATGCCCCCTTGTATGTACCATAGTTTTTGTTGACGCGAATGTCAGTCTGACTCTCTTCGTCGAGCGAAGCCACAAGTAATCCTGTGTCACTATAATATAGCTTGAACATCTTTGGATTATAGTTGCCTTTTAGGGGCAACGAAAGTTGGTCGAGACAATAGCAGACATTGACAATGCCGGCATCCTCAAGCCACTCCACTGTTCCTGCATATTCGCGCGAGCGTGCTCCTCGGGCTACTTTCGACACTTGGAATTTCTTGTTCTCCTGACCCAAGAAAACAGATATGTGCTGATAAATGTTTTTAATCCTGCCCTTGTCCAATCCCTGGGCATATTTAGTGATGTCCTCCTCGTAGTCGGCAAGCAGCTGGCGCTGTATGTCGAGGGTGCCACTGTAGTTACCGCTTTCCACAAACCGTCTTACCACCTCGGGCATACCGCCAATAAGCATATATTCGTGAAAGAGGCTCATATATATGTCCATCTCAAGCGATGAAAAGGGTTTTAGTGTCTCAATATGGCTTAGCATGTCGTCAACATACTTTTCTCCATACCCTCTTGCCCAAAGAAACTCCTCGAAGTCCATGGAGTACATCTCGTAATCCTGTTTATATCCTACGCTATTTGACTCTATTTCCCTATAGTTGATACCCATGAGTGACCCTGAACAGATTACGTCATACCGTCTGTCCATACAGAATGACTTGAGGCTTGTAGCACATTTGGGGCAATCCTGCATCTCGTCGAAGAACAGCAGGGTTTTACCTGCCTCAAACTTCAGCGATTGGTCAATCAGGGTTATATTCTTAATAATGCTATCGACATCATATCCGTCATCGAATATTCTCTTGAACTTTTGTTCCAACACGAAATTGATTGCCACGACATTCTCATAGTGAGCCGTGGCAAATTGCATAATGGATGAGGTCTTGCCAATTTGTCGCGCCCCTTTTATAATAAGAGGTTTTCTTGCCTCATCAGTTCTCCAACTATGCAAATAGGAGTCTATTTTCCTTCTTAACAAATTCATATTCAATGCATTGTATTCAGTAATATGACATATATCGGTTGCAAAGATACAAATAAATCACAAAATTCCAAAGGTTTTTGGTATAAATATCACAAAATTCCAGCTATTTCTTCTAAAATTATCACAAAATTCCTATTTATAAGCTATCTGAGTCTCTCTACCAATGATGTTTTCTTTCATAATGTATGACGTATAAGGATTACTTATGGCATATAGAGGGAGAAAAAGAAAGAGGCCCTGTCTCGCGACAGAGCCTCGACCCATAATAACTAACAATCATTGTAACTTAACAAGTTAAAACCATATACTTAATTCGAAAGTCAAAAAATCCGAACTTAAACCTAAATGTATAAAAAATTGTATGATGTTCCTTTTTTGCTCAGCAAAGATACTACTTTTATATAACATACTGGCAATAAATTGTTACACATACTAATAAAAATGTTACATACCTTAAAATATCTAATAATATTAAGAATTATTTGCGTATGCAGAGGCTGTTTTATAAAGTTGAGTTATTTGTTTTGAGCATATTTGTAGAAACTTTCACGATCACCAGTCAGTATAAATGAAGCCATCATATACTGATAGGCAAGTTTATTTTTCTTATTGCTTAGATAAAGACGCTCGAGTATTTCGGGAGTGGCATTATCGCTAAAAAGAAAGTCCTTTTTGATTGCAAATGTGCGCAGAGTGCCATACTCGGGATGATTGGCTATTGCCTTCTCGTTGCCCAGTAGAGTGATTGTCTCGTTTGCCCAATCACTATAGAAGAGTGTTTTCTTTAGAATCATAAGATATTTGCGTGCCACCTCATAGTCGCCATTGATAAGGTTTGTCTGCGCAAGACGTTTAAAGCAACGGGCACTCTTTTGGAAGTCGAGAATGGCTTCCTGAGCCTCAAACACTGTTCGCTGGGCAATATTGGTCAGTCCTAAATGATAGTATGCTTCCGCTGTAGGCATCGGACTGGTGGCGTCTCTCTGAACATCAGGCAAAAGACCTAGCATACCATTTTGATTGTATTCAAACATCTTGTTGAGAAGTGTGCCTTGCTTTGCCAAAGCAAGGTTTTGCACTGTCACTCCTATCTGGTTGTTGGGTTTCTCTTCATCGATGGTGTTGAGTATGCGGTTCCATTGCTGATGGCATGCCATGAAATCATATTTCATAGTCTTCTCGGCTTTGAAATTACTGTTTTTCCATACCATAACAGCCATAACAACAGCAACTACGGCAAAAGATACAAATGTCAATAGTATATCGTTTCTATTATGAGATTTATATCTGCATATACATTCGTCTTTAACTCCTTTAACTCCCTGAACTCCTTGAACTCCCAACAAAATAACCAATGCTAAAACCGCCATCCAAAGCATTGTCGGGATCACTGTGGGATAGCGATAATAGTGTATGCCCCGCCACAGACTACCATCAAGTACCGGGAGGCAGTGGGCAAGAACAAGAGGCATCAAGACAAAGAGCAGCATTGTTGCAATGTTCCATATAAAATGGTTTGCGCGACGTATCTGAAGGATGCAGAACACTATACTCACGGGGCCTGCAATCCAAAAGAGCAAGGGGATAAGCATTGCTGTAAGTATGCGACGAGTCCATCCGTCTGCCATCTTGTCGATAGCCAAAGAAGCAGATAATGTTAGGACTACTGCCCATACACCACCCAACAGTGCATTCTCATCAAGCAGGAATATCCATAGCAGGAGAGCAGGAACATAACTTAGTCCGTAGAATCTGCCCCAGTTTGCCAAGCCTAGTGTCAGCAGCTGAATCACTGAAAGCAGAATAGCGATAATTGTCGCTCCCACCCAAGCATATAGGAAGAACTGCGTAGAAAAACGTCCTAACAGGTCGGCCACTCCGCCAGGCAAAGCTATGATATCCCAAATATAAGAGCTGTCGAAGAGGAAAAGCTGATACTGCTCCTGATAATGCAGATGATGGGGATATGCCAACCCGAAAAAAAGGAGGGCAGACACACCAAAGAGGAGGGTATATATATAATGTATATGTTTCATATTGTTATGGAGTTACTTGTCAAACACTCTGCTGAATTCTTTAACAGTGGTGCGCACAGGCTCTACCATAAACTCTGGACGATTGTAGCTCTTTAGGCGTAGGGTGTTTTCTTCTGGATCGGCTTGAGGCAGAAGGAAGGCTTTCGCCACTTTCCCGTCTTTGAAATAGGCGAAATACACACGACTGTAGTTGCCATCATATCTACGACTGGCAATCATTATCCAATGCCCGTTGCTCGACCATGTCGGGTAGCTCTCTGAGTAACCTTTGCTATTGGCAAGTGACAAGTCAAGGGCTGATGATTTCTCAACAAGGGCACTGTCCTGTCGCAAAGGAATACACACGATATCGGCCTCCTCGTGGCGGCTATGGAAACATCCGTATCGTCCCTCGGCAAACATCAGATACTTGCCGTCAGGACTGATGCGAGGCAATGTGGCACTCTTATCCTGCGAAACGGCATCATATACAAGTTGCTCCTCACCGAATGTATGGGTTGCCACGTCAAACGAGCGACGATAAAGGTTGTATTGCACTTTGGGATAGGTCGTTCTGATATCCTGTCCCTTCATCTCTTCCGGCAGTGGAACAGTCTTACAGTAATAGAGATGTTTGCCATCTGGCGACCATGTTGGATATACCTCCAAGAGTGTGGAGTCGGCACAGATGACACTTACAGAGTCTTTCTCCACATCATATAGGATAAGGTCGCTGGCTTCGTCATAAACCTCAATCTTATTATGATTCTGAGTATGGAAAGCCTGTCGGGTGGTATTTGTAGAGAACGCTACAAGTTTTGCCTTAGGATGCCATGAAGGATACACTCCGGCAGAGATGGTATAGTCGCGCTTGAGATTTACCTTCGATACCTTACCGTCGTTTACAATAACGGTTGCGCCATTAGACAGACGCACATGAAAGAGCATATTGTCGGTCTTGTAATTCTGATAACTATGGCAATTGATGCACTGCCCTTTCTTCCTGTCGATAGAAGTAACCTCGTTATTGAAAATCTCATTTTCTTCAAAAGAAGATACGTTACGCTGAGAGATAGACATATAGCTCCATGCCACGTATGTCGGTTCGATAAGACGATAGGAGATGTATTCATCTATAGGCTCTTCGGCTACCTTTATCTCAAATGGTTTGAACGCAAGCCACTTCCCGTCTTTCTCACCCCATACCTCAACCTTCATGATTTTGCCTTTCGAGGCTGTTAGGATAGTTTGCCATTCGTCCTCTGGTATCAGCACCTTCACACCATCACCATAGGTCTGTTGTTTGCCATCAGGGGTAGTGATACGGGCGACACACTTGTCATACTCGCCTTCTGGAAGCATAAAGTTAAGCGGTGCGATATTACATGGTATGGTAACATCGCAATAATCGGGATAAATATCAGGCAGACTATTTGTCTTCTTGCTTTCTGAAGGAACATCAGGATGACTTACGCACGATGACAACAGAAGCAAGGCAACTGCCAATATCTTACAACAGGAAAGGATATGTCTATTCATATATATATATTGTATTTATTTAATATACTCTTCGACTGAAGATGTTGTAATACCAATATGTATCGCCATAACTATGGCGCATCTTCTCGGCAATTGTTTCACGACTAATTCCCAACCTCGCATATTGCTCAAGGGAAGACCAGAATTGCTTATATCGTTCATATAGGTCTTCATTAATAGGAATCATCACCCTTTTCTTTTCCGGAGCCTTGTCCATATACATGATATATGCTTCGGCTACAGGCACAGGAAACTCCTCGCCCATGTGGGTCTTTATGAACTTTCGAAATGAAGCCCAAAAACGCTTTGAATCCCTACGCATCATTGAATAAAACAAAGCCTGCTCGGATGCCAACTTACTGTCTGAATCATACCATAGACTGATGCTGGTGACAATATATCCATCACTGCTCTCCACACCTGTGATTTCATCAGGATAGGCTTTATGCAGTTCATGAATCTTGTCCGACACTTTTTCTGGTTGCCAGTCTTTATAAAACGGATGTCGATGAAGCTGATGGATATAACGATTGGCAAGATTATCCTCGCCATTGGCATGTGCACAGCGTGCCAGCATCTTAAGATAGGCAGGAGAGAAACCAGCCTGAACAGCACATTCAAAACTAAGGCGGAATGCCTCGTTAAGCATACCATAGTTATAATATGTCACCGGTGCCGCTATTTCAAGGAAACTGACATGAACGGAGTCGGGATCGTATTTATTAAAAGCCTCGTTGCCCATAGGAAAAGAACGTTCGAGCAATGTGCCTTCGTGCATAAGTGCTACATTCTTGAGCATAAGCATTGAAATGGTAGGGCGCTGGGCCTTTTCAGCTATAGCCACAACCTCCTTCCATTCATTAGCTTCGGCACTGCGCGTCATGCGCATCTCGTTGATATAGTTCTTGTCGCTGAACATGAATGAGAATGTAATGGTTATACCTGCGATAACACACATAGCAGGAACAAACCATTTGTCAAGAAATCTTTTAATAATTGGAATAATAATAATGACAGCACCCATAATCCAGAATGGGATTGATAGGCGTGTACTTACATCCGACGGGGTGGCAAAACGAGGAAATCCTGCCATAATCACGTCCTCTGCCTTGACATTTGAATATACAAGATTATGCCAGATGCTTGCTGAAAAAACAAGCACGAGAAAACAAATAACCTCGCGCCATGACGGTTTTTCTGCCAAAGCCAAACAAAGCACGAAAAGCAAGGCAAACCATCCTAACACCGGATAGAGAAAGAAACCTGAAAGATACCAGATGAAATGCCATTTACGAGGAGTAGTTCCTCGTGCTACCCACAACAACAGCAACATAAGGAGAAGTCCTAAAGACTGTGAAAACCAGTAGCCTCGTATTGTAAGGAAATAAATCCAATAGCCTAATTCAACGACTGATGTAAGAAGGCATGCCACTGGCAAGAGCATCAATGCCCAGGAACCTCCTTGCAGTTGGAATGCTTTTTTGCCGACAATAAAGATAAGTACCCAGATAGCTCCCAACATTGCCGAACCTAAAGC
>SAMEA3663023__coassemble_1309_pt1 | contig 14347 bp, 9 predicted proteins | sample SAMEA3663023__metabat2_low_PE_038 | metagenome-assembled genome bin SAMEA3663023 (sample SAMEA3663023) | pig gut metagenome | biome: pig gut; feature: pig-associated habitat; material: faeces | place: France | collected 2012
CCACATTGTTGATTACTTGTTTCTACATATTAAGAATAAGCCATAAAACGCAATTAGTCTTTCAAACAGCCGATAGGCACTACAAGCACTCCGTCGAGACGTCGGTAGGCATATTCGCCAATGGCAGTAAGCACCATCATGAACGATGGCGACTTCATCTTATCGGTGTCAATCTTTGAGGCAAGTTTCTTTAGAGTCGTCGCCCCTGCCTCAATCAGATTGTCTCCACCCAACTTTATCTCTATCAAACCATATCTGCCGTTACGCAGATGAACAATGGCATCACATTCAAGACCGTTTTTATCACGGTAGTGATATACTTGTCCGTCAAGCGCCTCGGCATACACACGCAAGTCGCGCACTGCCATGGTCTCGAATAGCAATCCAAATGTATTTGGGTCGTCAAGCAGGTCGTTGGGACCAAGTCCCAATGCCGCCGCAGCTATGGACGGGTCGGTAAAATAGCGAGTGTCGCTGGAGCGTATTGCAGTCTTCGACCTTAGGTTTGGATTCCATGCCGCCATATCCTCAATGACAAAGATGCGCTTCAAGGCATTTATATATGAAGCGACGGTGGCCTCGGTAGTGTCGGATGCCTCGTTTGACTTTATGTCGGCAAGGATGGTGGCCACAGACACCTGCGCTCCCTGATGACGGGAATATGAACGCATCAGACGTCGGGCAAGTTCGGCATTGCGCTGCACATCGTCAACACGTGAAATGTCATTGCGGCATACCGATTCCACATATACCCTCGCTTCTATCAATGCGGCCCTCTCGTTCGTCTTGAGTGAAGCTTTCGGCCAGCCTCCACGGCATACAAGGAAAGCTATTCGCCGTATGTCAAGATTACTTGTTCCGTCAACCTCATTTTCAGAAGAAAACAATCCTCCAAGGCTGACATCGCCAGTGGAATCTCCTGATTCCCAAAGCGACATAGTACGCATCTTTATCCATCCGAAACGCCCTGTTCCAGAGTGAAAAATCTCTGATGTAGAAGCGGGAACTGCCGAGCCTGTGAGCATAAACTGGCCGTCCTCGCCGCGATGGTCAACCTCAAAACGTATGGCGTCCCACAACTTCGGGGCTATTTGCCATTCATCAATAAGGCGCGGAGTGTCTCCCGCCAGCAGACGCTTAATGTTTGTAGAAGCCATAGTGAGGTTGCGATCTTTTATCTCGGGGTCTGCCATATAGAGCACACTACGTGCCTGCTGCTCCCCCGTAGTGGTCTTGCCGCAATACTTCGGTCCCTCAATAAGTACTGCTCCCATTGCTTCAAGTTTATCCGCCAAAAGGCGGTCAATAACTCTGTTTTTATACTGCTTCATTTCTTCATTATTCTATTCGGCAGCAAAATTACGAATAATTATTGATATTCAGTACATTAAAAGTTTAAAAAAAGTTATATTATGGTATTTGGCCGTTTTTCATTATGGTATTTGGCTGATTTTCATTATGGTATTTGGCTGTTTTTACAAGATAAGTTTTGTTTTCTACGTATAATAATTACTTTAGCGCGCGTGCGCGCTCAGGATAAAATGTTGCAATTTATCTGTCAGTGTCATTATTTATATTATATATCTGAAATACAAATGTTTATAAATATTTATATAGTGACAGATAAATCAGAACTGGTGCTATTTCTTTAATAATATGCCATAAAAACGCAATTTTTAGGGTTATTTCAGCAATTATCATCCATATTCTTGTTCATATATAATAGTCAACTTTCAGAGTGAACAATGACTAGAAGAGTCAACGAGAAATACAAATAATAAAAAAACTAGTCAACCTGTTTGATGAACAAGACAGATGCCTGTTGTCACAGTCGTACCACAGTTGTTGTCACAGTCGTACCACTTCGATTGTCACAATCGTACCAATAGCTATGGTACGCTTGTGACAACAGCGATGGAACAGATGTGACACCAGTTATGGAACAACTGTTCCAATCGTTGTTATGAAAAGACAACGACTAGACAACAAGATATACATCACTTAACTGTCATTGATGATATAGTACCATATACGCGCGAACATTAATATATATATTTATAGAAAGACATGTATAGTATATCTGGTAGAAGTAAGTATATATAAATTAACGACCTAATTACAGGTTTTAACTATTAATTAGGAATACCTTTAATTTTAAGTGTATTATTTACACAAATTAAGCAAAAATACCCGTTTTTCTCTCAAATTAATAGAAAAATGGCATAAAAAGACACAATTTTACAAAATAGTATTAATACTTAGCAAAAAAGTATCATTCTATTTCAGAAAAAAGACCTATCTTTGCAACCGAAAAGTGAACAATCAAAAAAGCCCATTTTTATGAGGCCAAAACCGATTCGAAACATAATATTTATCGTAAATAAATTTAAACTAACATGTTAAAAAGAAACAGTACGTAACAAAGAAACCAAAATCATTCCAGGACGTGTCCACCAGGTGGATGTGTCCTCACTAATTTAGTAATTAACAACAATGAGAAATTAAAATCTAAAGAAAAGTACTTAAGTATGGATTTGAAATTCAAAAAATCAGTCATGCTGATGGGCGTTTGCTCGGTGCTCGGCGCAGCCTTGCCATCTGACGCATACGCAGGCGCGAAGGAATCTCCAGTAGCTGCCGTTCAGCAAGCAAAGAAAGTGCAGGGTACCGTTACTGATGACATGGGTCCGGTGATCGGAGCTACCGTGAAAATCAAGGGTACCAACAATGGTGTGATTACCGATTTCGACGGTAAATACGCTATCAACGCAAAACCCGGTGACGTGCTCGTCATCACCTTCGTGGGCGCAAAGCCGCAGGAAGTAAAAGTGGGCAATGCTACTACCTACAACGTTAAGCTCGAAAGCAACAGCCAAGAATTGGAGGAAGTAGTAGTCGTAGGTTATGGTGTTCAGAAGAAGAAGCTCGTCACTGGTGCCACAGTTGAGGTGAAGGGCGAGAACATCGCAAAGCTTAACACTACCCAGGCTCTCGGTGCATTGCAGAGCCAGACTCCTGGTGTAAACATTCAGGCCTCATCTGGTCAGCCAGGTGACGGATTTAAGGTTACCATCCGTGGTGCCGGTACCAACGGCAACACAGCACCTCTTTACGTTATTGACGGTGTATCAGGTGGTGATATCAATAACATCAACCCTGCCGACATCGAGCGTATCGACGTGCTGAAGGATGCCGCCTCTTGTGCCATCTATGGTTCGGCTGCTGCCAACGGTGTTATCCTCGTTACCACAAAGCAGGGTAAGGCAGGAAAAGTACAGGTTTCTTACGACGGTTATATGGGATGGTCAAACATCTATCGCCTGCCGCAGATGCTTACCGCTGGCGAATATATGAAGGTGATGGACCTCGCCAAGTACAACTCTGGTGAGACTCCTTATAACTGGGCAGACTTTTTCCAGGGCAACGAGCAGCTCCTCGCCGACTATCAGAGTGGAGCTAACCCCGGAACCAACTGGGTTGAGGCACTGCGCAACAAGAACGCCGTTACTACCAGCCACTCTCTGAACATTACCGGTGGTTCCGACCTCTCGAAGTTCTCAATGGGTCTTGGCTATCAGTATCAGGATGGTGTATTCGGTGGCGACTATGCAAAGTCTGACTTCCGCCGCTTCACACTGCGTCTGAACTCTGAGCACGTTATCCTGCGTAACTCCAAGGGTATGGACGTAATCAAGGTGGGTGAGAACCTCTACTATGGGCACCGCCAGAAGCAGGGTCTCGACGATGGCGGCCAGTATTCCAACCAGCTTTCTACCATGCTCCGTGCCAACCCGCTTATACCTATTTATAATAATGATGGCGAATTCTTCGGTTATGATGACCTGAAGAGCTCAGGTTTCTTCAACTATACATCTTACGCTACCAACCCGCTCGCATCTTTGGTAAAGAATCAGAGTGCAAACAACAAGAGCGTAAATCAAAACCTCGATGTTGTGGGCTATGTTGAAATCCAGCCTATCAAGGGTCTTATCTATCGTGGACAGGTGAGCTACAAGCAGAACACATGGACATGGCGTAACTTCCTCGGTACATATCACCTCAACGACCAGGGTGACCAGCGCACCAACGAGTCTGCCACAAACCAGATTGGTACAGGTTGGAGCTGGGGAACAACAAATACCCTGAACTATAAGTTCGACATTGCCAAGGATAACCACTTCGACGTGCTCGTTGGTACCGAGTATGGCGAGAGCCGTCCTGACTTTGGATTCCAACTCAGCGCAACTGCTACAAGCGCTATCATTTCCGACTTCGACCATGCTTACATGACACTGATGAAGAACAACACATCAGCCACTGTATCTGGTCTGCCAAGCACCGACTCACGCGGTATGTCATACTTCGGACGTCTGAACTATGACTTCGCCGAGAAGTATATGTTCTCTGCTATCATCCGTGCCGACGGTTCTTCAATGTTCGCTCCTGGCAAGCGCTGGGGTTACTTCCCATCATTCTCTGCTGGTTGGGTTATCAGCAACGAGAAATTCATGGAATCTCTTGCCGGAACTCTCGACTTCTTGAAACTGCGCGCCGGTTGGGGTCAGAACGGTAACAAGAATATCTCTGCATTCCAGTATGAGGCTGCTTTCGCTTACGACGCACACAGCAACTACTCATTCGGCAATACCAAGGACACTCCTGTACGTGGTGCTTCTCTCTCACGTCTTGCCAATGCCGACCTTACTTGGGAGACATCAGAGCAGCTGAACATCGGTCTTGACGCCCGTTTCTTCGGTGGCAAGCTGAGCTTAAATGCCGACTGGTATAAGAAGAAGACCAAGGACCTGCTCGTGGCAGTGCCTGTATCACCTACAACAGGTTTCTCTTCTCAGTTGAAGAATGCCGGTACTGTTGAGAACACCGGTGTCGAGGTTGCGCTCAACTGGCAGGACCAGATTGGAAAGGACTTCAAGTACAACATCGGTTATAACATCGCATACAACAAGAACGAGGTTACTGAGGTTAACTCTCCACAGAAATACAACAACGGCGGTAGCGACCTGCTCGCACAGGGCACTGGCTACATGGCACGCTTCGAGGAAGGACACCCAATCGGTTACTTCTGGGGCTACAAGACCGACGGCGTTATCCAGAACGCAGAGGATCTCGCTGCTTACACAGCTACTCTGAAGGACGGCGATCCCGCCAACTCTCACCAGGGTTCAAGCCTTAAGGTGGGCGACCTGAAGTTCGTTGACGTAAATGGTGACGGTATTGTTAACGACGACGACAAGACCGACCTCGGTAATCCTACACCAGACGTGACAATGGGTATCACCCTCGGTGCAAGCTACAAGGGCTTCGACATTAACGTGACTGGTTATGCAGCACTCGGTCAGCAGGTAGCTCGTTCTTATCGTAAGTTCACCGACGGTGAATACGAGAACTTCACATCTGAAGTTTATTCTTACTGGAACGGCGAGGGCACAAGCAACAGATATCCTCAGTTTGCCAAGATGAACTCTGGTGTAAACTGGCAGTCTATCTCTGACATTTATATCGAGAATGCCGACTACTTCCGTCTGCAGAACCTCACCTTGGGCTACGACTTCAAGACCATCTGGAAGAATTGCCCATTCCAGCAGCTTCGTCTCTACGTGGCAGCACAGAACCTCTTCACCATCACAGGCTACAAGGGTATGGATCCTGAAAACGGTAAGTCTATCGCCTCTGAGTCTTGGGTAACCGGCGTTGACGTAGGTAACTATCCACAGCCACGCACATACATGGTAGGTGTAAACGTTAAATTCTAATTATTAAAAATTGAACGTACAATGAAAAAGATATTTTATATAGCAACAGCCCTTTGCACAATGGGACTTGCATCTTGCGACATCGACAATGTGGAGAACATTGGTGAAATGTCATCTAGCCAGTTCCCTAAGACTGATGCCGACGCAGAGGCTGTACTTGCAGGTGTATATCAGAACCTGAACGAAATACATGCCAATCCTCAGATGTCGTTCCTCTACAATGCCTGTCTGGCCTCTGACGACCAGCTCGGCGGTGGCGGTACCAACGACAAGCTGATGCAGGCTGAGGACTTGCTCATGAACTACAACGCCGACATGACCAACCAGTTCTATGCCGACCGTTTCAAGGGTATCTCACGTGCCAACACCCTTCTCGAAGTGCTCGAAGGTTCAGAAAGCATGTCTGAGGACGTTAAGAACCAGGCTATCGGTGAGGCAAAGTTCCTCCGCGCTTTCTACTACTATGAGCTTGCCTCAATGTACGGCAACGTACCTTTGGTAAGAAATGCTGCCGAGGCCGACAACAAGCAGGGCGACGTAAAGGTGCTCTGGGGACAGATTCTCCAGGACCTCCGTGATGCAGCGTCATCAATGCCTGCAGAGAACAGTCTCAACTCATCTCGCGTTGGTCATGTTGACAAATACACCGCAGAGGCTATGCTCGGACGTGCATGGTTGTTCTACACTGGTATGTACTGCAATGGTACTACCGTGGCAGACATGGTTAGCACAACCTACAACCCTCTTACATCAGTAGAGCTTCCAGACGGAACAACTCTGACAAAGCAGGATGTTATCGGATATATCGACGACTGTGTTAACAATTCCGGTTACTCTCTCGTAGATGACTTCCGTAATATTTGGGCTTACACCAACAAGAAGACCATCAACGACTATCCTTACGTTTCTGGTCAGGGACTCGCTTGGGTGGAAAACGACAATGGCATTAACCCGGAGTCTATGTTCGCCATCAAGTTTAACAAGCAGGCTTCTTGGAACACCACTATCGGATACTCTAACGGCTTTGCCCTTCACTTCGGTGTTCGTGGCGGTCAGGACATAAAAAATACATTCCCGTTCGGTCAGGGATGGGGCGCAGGTCCTGTTGCTCCCAACCTCGTGAAGGACTGGAAGGTTGCCGAGCCTAACGACATTCGTCTGAAGGCTACCATCTGCGACGTTAACGATACTAAGGAAATGCCAAACTACGGACGTGGCGGTTGGGCTGACTTCGTGCAGGAGACCGACTATTATGCAAAGAAGTGGTCGCCTATCGCATGCAAGAACGATGGTACAATCCCTGGTTCTGACGGCAACCCCGCTCCTGAATATGCATTCTGCTTCGAGACATGTATGTATGGTATGACTGGCGGTCAGCAGGGTGGTTATGGTAACAACTTCCAGCTCGACAACATCCACGACCAGGTTCTTATCCGCTTCGCTGACGTACTGCTTATGCAGTCGGAGTTGAAGGAAGACGTGACTGGTATCAACAAGGTGCGTGCCCGTGCTGGACTTGACCCAATTTCAACCTATACACTCAAGGCTCTCCAGGATGAGCGTCGCTGGGAGTTTGCTTGCGAGGGTATCCGTTGGAACGACATCCGCCGTTGGCACATTGCCTCTGTAGCTCTTGACAAACAAGAAGGTCAGGACATCTATTACTGCGGTTCGCCTGCAAAGAACGAGGCTGCCAGCCACAACGGAGGCTACAGCGTACGTTACAACGCAACTGCCGGATTCCAAAAGATGCCTGACACCCAGGTGGCACTCGGTACTGTTGTACAGAACGAGGGTTGGACAGGTGCTGACTCTGAATACGGAGGCTGGTAATAAAAGAGATGTATAATCATTAATCAAATTGAAAAAGCAATGAAAAAATCAATTATATTCATGATGGCTGCCGTGGGCTTGCTAACTGCCTGCGATCCCTCAAAGGACGACATCAGTATGCCAAGCAGCAGCTTGTCTGAGCAGCAGCTTTCTGACGGTTTCTCATTCAAACAGTATGACGAAACCTACACTCAGGAGAAAGAAGATGGTAACTACTTCACCTTCACGACATCTCCGTCACGAGTTGTTCGCATCTATCAGAAGGATGCAGATGGAGTAGAGAATGTTCTCGTTTCTGGTGTTGCCAACGGCAAGTTCAAAATTGTACCGAAGCGTGGCAATCCCAATGAACAGACTTTCTATGTAGAAACAATGAACTTCGACGGTTCAAAGGTTATTGCAGAGAAAACATGTAATGTATTTGTACCATTGGAGTTGACACCCGAAATGCGTGTCCTCGCTTCTGACGCTTACGGATATAAGGTTTGGGAGTGGGATACTGAGTTACGTGCAGATGGTGCTGTATGGGGTAACCTCGGTTATGCTCCTGGCGAAGATTGGACTAGTGGAATCTGGTGGGGTTCTGACCCTGCAGGTCTTCTGACTCAGTTGCAACATTCAGATACTGGTGTTGCTACAGGCGAAGAGGCAGCTGGCGCATATATGGAGTTCTATGATGATGGTAACATAAAGACTTACGACGCTGCTGGCAACCAGATTCGTAGCGGTAAGTACTCTGTAGAGGGTTACACAGGCGAGAAGAATGTTCCTTCAATTGATGGTTCTGTTGCAAACTGGTCTTATGGTACTCTGAAGACTACAGAAGGTGCAATTCTCTTCCCATTCCAGATTAATGGTGGCGGAACCAAGCCTACATCATTCGAAATTGTCAAACTTGATGCAAGCCATCTCCAGCTTATATATGCAGCTCCTGGCACAGCCGGTTGGGGCGAGGCCACATGGTGGGCATTCAAGAGCTCTTCTGACGCAGAGTGTGCTCTCACAGGCTTTGGCACTAAAGCATGGACTTGGGATACTGAGTTACGTGCAGATGGTGCTGTATGGGGTAACCTCGGTTATGCTCCTGGCGAAGATTGGACTAGTGGAATCTGGTGGGGTGCTACTCCTGAGGAACTCACTGGTCAGCTCCAGCACTCTGACACTGGCGTTGCTACAGGCGAGGAAAGCGCAGACGCTTACATGACATTCGACTGGAAGACAAGTGCAGTGAAGTCTTACGATGGTTCCGGCAAGGAAATCCGCAGTGGTAAGTTCGAGATTAAGAACTGGCAGATGGGTAAGCGCACCCAGGCTTCTATCGATGGCTCACAGGCAACATGGGCATACGGAACTCTCGTAACAGACCCAGGTTCTATTCTCTTCCCATTCCAGATTAATGGTGGCGGAACCAAGCCTACAGAATTCGAAATTCTTAAGGCTACCGAAGACCAACTGCAGCTCATCTACGCAGCTCCTGGCACAGCCGGTTGGGGTGAAGCCACTTGGTGGGCATTCAAGAAAAAGTAATTTTGGTTTTAGTAGTTAAATTACTGTTCGTCCCCGCTTGCCTCTCCATGAGGTGGGCGGGGGTTTTCTTTCTGTCTCTTACCAATATTTCTCAAAAACATTTGGCAGTTTGGAAAAGAAATCGTAACTTTGCAGCGTTTTTACTAAAAAGAATAATGATGAAGAAAATATTATTTGTATGTGCCATTGCATTGATGGCTTTGACAATGGCAGGATGTAAATCCACCACAAAACCAGTAACCGGCAAGTGCCATATCATGGGAACCATTAAACCTAAGTTCAACGGAAAGAAAATCTTTCTCGTTCCAATGACCCGACCGGCCACTATGGAGACTGTTGACTCTATGGTGGTGGCAGACGGAAAGTTTGTGTTTACTGCCGATACTTGCGACTTGAGAGTGATACGAGTTGACTATCATTTCCGCACAGGAGTGCAAGACCTGCTCATAGTGACAGAGCCGGGCGATATTCAGGTGATTATCGACAGTATCAGTTCTTGCAAGGGCACTCCTCAGAACGACTCTCTGCAGGTATGGAAGGAGAGGACAGAGAGATTTAACATGGAATGTCAGCCATTCATGATTGACGGACGCAATGCCGAGAAGAAAGGCGACATTACCACTGCCGAGGCTATGAAAGCCAAACTCGAGAGTATGCGCCGCGACTACCGCAGGGCTTCAAATGCTATGGGCGAAAGCATGAAGGGCACAAGCCTTGGCGACTTCCTGCTCAAGCAGTTCCCAAAGACATATAAGAAGAAAATGCCGGACGGAAGTATTAAGGATGTGGACTTCTTTTAAGAGTGAAGAATGAAGAATAATCTTAGGGCGATAATTACTGCGTTATTCGGTATCGCGGTATTCTTGTTCTGGCTCTTGGGATATCCTGAGGCACTGAACTATCAGGAGCAGAACCAACTGTGGCTGACTACCGGTGATTTTTTTCTCCAACGCATGGCAGTGCCAGGAGGAATGGCTGATTATGTCAGTGAGTTCCTGGTGCAGTTCTACTATGTGCCATGGCTCGGGGCATTGCTTATAGGTGTGGTATATGCCGCAATGCAATGGTTGATGTGGATGACGGTAAGGAGATGGGATAAGACTGCATTCCCGATTACATTCCTGTTGCCACTGCTGATGTTATGGCACCAAGGCGATATCGACACTCTCTTGTCTTTGCCTGTTGCAATAGTTATGGCTCTCGGGGCAACAGTTGCCATGAGCAAGTATGGCAGACATGGTTATTTATTAGATATAGTGTCTGTCCCCGTGTTTTACTGGGCAGCAGGACCTGCAGCCGTGATATATGTAGCTATCCGAGGATTGCAATATGGATGGAAACTATTCATCGAAGATACAGTCCTATTCGCCATATCAATCATGGCGGCATATTGGGTAGTAGATTATCAATGGCCTCTCAATATGATGGTGGGAGGCATCAATTACTACCGTATTCCTCTTATGGCTCCCGTCATGCAATATGTGGTGTTGCTATCACCTATAGTTATAGCCTTGGCGGCACGGTTTTACCCGTGGAAAAATGAAGATACCTTCAGTAGTACACGCAGATATCTTCACCTGGCATTAAAGGTATCTACGTTGGCCATCGTAGGTATATTCGCCATAAACAAAGGTTTCGACCCTTTTGTATATGAGATTCTTTGGCAAGACTCAATGGTGAGACAGGAGCGATGGCACGACATCATCAAGAGGGCTGAGAGACATCAAGCAGACATTGCCATGAGCAGCAACTGCGTCAACCTTGCCTTGGGCATGACGGGGCAGTTGGCCGACAGGATGTTCACATTCAAGCAAAGCGGCACCGACGCCCTACTCCTGCAAATGGTACGCGACAATATGTCCGACCTCCCCACGGCAGAGGCATTCTGGCGGTTGGGCATGGTTAACTCCGCCAAGAGATATATGACCGACATCCAACAGTCGATACTCAATGCCCGACAGAGCGGACGATGCACCAAGCGCATTGCCGAATGTCATATCGTCAACGGCGACTACAAGGCAGCTGAAAAGCGTCTGAACATTCTCAAGAACACCATTTTCTACAAGTCGTGGGCAGAGGATGCCGAGACTTATCTATACAACGACGCCAAGGTGAACAGTCATGAGACTTGGGGTAAATTGCGACGCTATCGCTATAAGGACAGTTTTCTTTATAGTTATCCCGAGAAGCACAAGATGTTAGGACTGCTTTTCCAACAGAACACCGACAACCGCCTCGCCCTAAGCTACTTTATGGGACAGTTGCTGCTCGACGGCGAATTCAATAGTTTTATGGGGTATATGCAGTGGGTGCAGCAATACGGCGGATATAGCCAAATGCCCTACGGATATGCCGATGCCTATCAAGCCATACAGCAACAAGGCAATGTGCCGGGGTCGGCGTATGCTGCCTATGTGAAGAAAATGATGAGGGAGGCTAAATAAAAAATAAAAAATGAAGGATGAAGAATGAAGAATATTAACGGGTATATATGGACATTGATTGTGGCGCTTCTTGTGTCTTGTACAGAGAGCGTTAATAATGCGGAGAAGGTGGACAGATTGCCGGATATCTATCCCGACTACATCGGCGTGACCATTCCCGCTGGCATTGCCCCCATGGACTTCAACGTGGAGGAAAACGGGTGCGTGAAGGTGGATGTCATAGCCAAGGGAAGCAAGCAAGGCGAGATTCACATACAAGGAGAATGGGCGGAATGGGACATTGACGAATGGCACGAACTCACCCGACAGAACATCGGAGGCAGTATCGACATTACCGTTAGGGCCAAGACAGAAGACGGACAATGGAAGGAATACCGCACATTCAAGATGTACGTAAGCCAATATCCACTTGATGACTTCGGAATCACTTACCGACGCATCCAACCAGGATATGAGGTGGGCGGTAACATCGGTATATACCAACGAGATATTCACTCATTTGACGAATATCCCATGATGACCGAAACGGCATTGCCAGGCAAGTGCTTCAACTGCCACACTGCCAATCGCACCAATCCCCGACAATTCACAACGCAGGTGAGAGGTGAAGGCGGAGGAACACTTGTGGAAAAGGACGGCAAGCAAACGTGGTATGACACGAAGACCGACTCTACCAAGGCTGCCGGAAGTTATGCCTCATGGCATCCTGACGGTAGATACTGTGCTTACGCCGTCAACTCGGTGCATCAGAGTTTCTTTACCGACAAGGATCATAACCTCGAAGTGTATCATAAGTTTAGCGACGTGATGGTGCTCGATACAGAGAAAGGTCAACTTATCCTCTCTCCCCTACTCTCCACTGCCGACTTGGAGATATTCCCCGCATTCTCTGCCGACGGCAAAACTCTTTATTTCAGTACATCTAAAAACTGCAACGTACCGGCAGAATACGAGAAAGTGAAATGCAGTTTGTGCGCCATCGCCTTTGATGCCAAGACAGGACAATTAGGCGAAAAGGTTGACACACTACTCAATGGTCCTGCCACCGACCGAAGTTATGTGCTTGCACGCCCTTCTTACGACGGAAGATGGCTTATGTATTGCACTGCCTTGAGATGCAATTTCCCGGTTAGTCAGCGCGAGTCAGACCTTTGGCTCATGAACCTTAACACAGGTAAGACACGCCCCCTCACGGAAGTAAATACCGACAAGTCGGAGAGCTATCACAACTGGAGCAGTAATAGCCATTGGTTTGTATATTCATCCAAGGGGCAGGACGGCACCATCTCGCGTGCCTACATAGCTTCCATAGACGATAAGGGCAAGATAACAAAACCTTTCCTCCTTCCACAACGCAATCCGAGAAAAACCGACATGGACAACCTCGACTCATTCAACTGTCCCGACTTCACTCTGACCAAGGTGGATTTCGACATACGCACCGCACGCGAGCAACTTAACTCAAAGGAGAGAAAAAAGTGCACTATAAGATAACACCATAACAAAAACAGGCGGGGATTAACCTGTGTAATCCTCGCCTGTCTGGGTGTGATACATAGCGTTATGCTATGTCAATCTGACGCTGAATCTTCTTCACATCGTCCTTGGTGACCTTCGGCATTGTGATAGTCAGTACGCCGTCGTCCACCTTGGCTGCGATGTTGTCCTTGACGATGTCGTCAGGCAGCACGTAGGTCTGCTGGTAGTTGGAGTAGCTAAACTCGCGACGCAGGTAGTGCTGCTTCTTGTCCTCCTCCTTGTGTTCCATCTTGTTCTCGATGGCAATGTCGAGATTGCCGTCGGCATTGATGTTTACCCTGCAGAATTCCTTCTTGATACCGGGCACTGCCACTTCCATGGTGTAAGCCTTTGCATCTTCCTTAACGTTGACTGCCGGCGCTGTGGCCTTCATCTTTGGCATCCAATCACTGTTGAAAAAGTCGTCGAACACTGTTGGGAACCAACTGTTTGAATTCATAACTGGTAACATAATAACCTCCTATTTTTATATTGTTATACTATTAATGTTCTTTGCTTTCGGCTTACTCCAAGCTTTTGTTGCTCTTTGTAGCCTTCCGCTTTCACTAATAGATATTGCAATCCATGTGCCAATAACCGCAAAAATGCCATAATGTCGGCAAAGTATAATTATTTTAATCTTTGCTGACTGTTTGTCATGCTTTGTTTATTACAAAGACATAAAAATGAGGATATATTTGACTTGATTCAGAACGAAAACCTCAAGGAGCACATTCTAAGGTGTGGTCGTGTGATATATGAAAGTCGTAACAATGAGGAGTTACCGGAATGAAATAATTTCTTTATCAGGAGAAGAAAAGAACGAGACTGCGACCATATAGGATGCACAGTCTCGTTAAAAATATAATATATAGCACAAAAACATTAGTCGTTGCGTCAGAAACTCAGAGTCCTGCCACGATAGAAGTCGATGAGGGCGGAATTGTAGAGGTATTCATATTTAGCCTGCACCATGTCGCTCTCTGATTTGAGCAGGTTGTTCTTCTGCTCGTTGAACTCGGTGATGTTGGCCTTGCCGTTCTCATATTTTGCCTTCATCAGTGCAAAGGCATCCGAATTGCTCATCACCGCCTGTTGGCTTGAAGTGTATTTCGCCTCCGAAGCCACTGCATTGTAATACACTTGCTGTATCTCCTTGTAGAGTGTCTTCTTGGTATCCTCAAGTTTCAGCACCTGGTTTTCGCGGTCAATCTTCGCCGTGCGTATCTTGTTGCGGGTGGAGAAATGATT
>SAMEA3663023__coassemble_1325_pt1 | contig 14125 bp, 8 predicted proteins | sample SAMEA3663023__metabat2_low_PE_038 | metagenome-assembled genome bin SAMEA3663023 (sample SAMEA3663023) | pig gut metagenome | biome: pig gut; feature: pig-associated habitat; material: faeces | place: France | collected 2012
TGATGGTGTCGTTTAATGCCTTTAAGCATGCGATGAAGTCGCAGCCTTGTGGCGAAAAGGACGGATTTACTCCCGAACAGAGATTCTTCCTCGCTTATTCAGGCGTTTGGGCTGGCAATATTACCGAGGCAGAGATTCGCAACCGCACCAAGAGCGACCCTCACTCACTCGGACGCTGGCGTGTGAACGGTGCCCTGCCACACATCGACGCATGGTATGAGGCCTTCGACGTTAAAGAAGGTGACAAGATGTTTGTGCCAAAGGCAGAACGACTCGAACTTTGGTAAAAAGTAGCGCAAAATATCATCAATAAGTGCCCTTATAGTCTAAATATATAGGCTAAAGGGCACTTTTTTTTATAAAAACAAAGAATTATTGCCTAAAAATTTTGTTATTTTGATTTATTTTCATACCTTTGTGGCATAATTACTACAAAATAAAGGCTAATAGTCAAAATGAACGAAGACCATACAATAAACAATTCAGAGGTTCAGCAACGTCAAGAACAGTTGTTTAGAACACAAGAAAATATCCCCAGCGCCGAGCCAGAAAGCGATGGCCAATATGCATTTGCCCAGGCTTATGCAGAACCTGTTCGTCAACAAGGTGCTTCACTCTGCCCTGTTTGTGGGGCAGTGCTTCCACAAGGTGCCGATTATTGCGAGAACTGCCGCAGATATGTGAAGAACGATGTCTGCTCGTTCTGTGGTGCCCCATTCCCGGGCGAAGGCGCCTACTGCCCCGAATGTGGCAGTCCGAGAGGCGGAATCGTTTGCCCGGAATGTCACACCCTCAACGAGTTTGCCTTCTGCAAGAAATGTGGATTCCCGCTCACTTTCGAGGCAAAGGAGCAGTTGGAGTATCTGCATCACACTCCTGAGTTCAAGCGTCTTCAGGAACTAACCAACGAAATGTCTCGGCTTGAGAATATCGAGCCGTTCAGTTGCGAAGCCGACCAGGAGAGTTGCAAGGTTAACGAGCAACTGCGAGTGCGAGTGCTTAGGATGTTGGCAGAAGACAATGGTGAACCAACCCCCAATATACCACATCGCAAGGCTGAGAGAATGACTGAGTCGCAATTGGAGACAAAGAAAATGGACCTTGCGAGAATGATAACCGAGGCTCTCGGCGAAATGTCCACAAAACCGCAGCCATCACCGGTAAAGGCACGCAACTATGCCATGGCCATGAAACCTGCTGGAGTGAGACTCGCTTGGGTGTGCAACTACAAGCATGCCATGCATAGCGGTCCGTGCGGATGTGCCAAACCACAGCTTGGTGGACGATGGGTCATACTGGGACATTCGGGTTCCGGACAGAATACAACAACTAAGAACAATTAGATTTCTTACTAATGGACACGATAGACAAAACTCTTAGGCCGGATGCGACTATCGCTCCAGGCCGCACAATACGCCCTGACAATACATTAGGTGCAACAACATTGAGAACACAGGTTGCTGGTCTCACTACTGCCAATGCGTCAACAGCAACGATTATGCCCGGAGCAAATACATCTGGCAATAGCAGTGCACCCGCAGAGACGTTCTTCATTCGTGGCGAACAATACACAAAACTTGAGACCCTCAGCGACAATTCCGGTGAGGGTCAGGTGTTTCTTGTCGAGAAGGATGAAAAGAAACTCGTGCTGAAAATATATTATCCCAAGTTCAAGGTAAAGAAGAAGTTGATGAAACTTGTTTCGACTATCAACTTCGAGATGATAGTAAGAACTTATGACTTCGGAAAAGTGTATGTCGATGGCGTCTATCGCGACTACGAACTTATGGAATATCTCGAGGGAGGCACCCTCGACAAATACAAGCTCAACGGTGACATGAACCAGTTCCGCAGAATAGCCTTGCAGGCGGCTGCCGCATTGGAATACTGTCATAACATGAGGATTATCCATAAGGACATTAAACCTGGTAATTTCTTTTTCCGCGACAGCGAGCACACCCAACTCGTGCTTGGCGATTTCGGTATCTCGGCAGTAATGAAGGACAACGAGGTGCTCCATCGCACCACTCAGGCCCGCACCCCGGTGTATGCCTCTCCCGAGATGTATTCAGATGTCATCGACGGTGTCGTGGAGCTTACTCCCGCCACTGACTTCTACTCTCTTGGAATAACGTTGCTCGCCCTGTGGAATGGACACAGTCCGTTTACCAACAGTGAGCGTACAATCATGAAATACAAGAACGAGGGCAGGATTCCCAAGGTAGATGCATTACCCGACAGGGTAAAGATGATTGTAAAGGGACTCACTGCCGTGAACACTCAGACAAGATGGAAGTATAATGAGGTGGAGCGGTGGTTTATGGGTGAGAGCCCGCAGGTGGACGAGTCGTCTCCATTCCTCAAATACAAGGCTTTTGTGGTTGATCCCGAGCGTAATCTCGTAGCAGAGAATGCAGCTGATCTTGTGCCACTGCTCATCAACAACGAGCGTATTGCAAGAGGATACCTATATGGCGGTCGTCTTGCCAACTGGTTTGAGCAATGTGGCAACGAGAAGGTGAGCATTGCCCTGAAGGACATTGTCAAGAACCGCTATCCTGCCGACCCTCAGGCTGGACTCATGGCGGCTGTTTATGCCATGGAGCCCACCTGGCCCTACCGCGATGTCAACAACAAGGAGTGTATCGACATCCACGCCGTGGCAATGTCGATGATTACCAATATGTCTGAATATACTATCGTGCTTCGCAATCCCCACGACCGACTCTGGATATATCTCGAGAGCCGTACCGACTGCGACGTTGACCGTATGAGGAAGTATTTCCATCAGGGCACACAGCAGGAATTGGCATTGGCTGTGATGAAGACGGTATATGAAATCGACCCCGACATGCCGTTCATAGTGAAGCATAACACAAAGACACTAAAGGAGATTGTACGTTGCTTCGGTAATGAACAGTTGACCGAGAATGACTGGCGCAGTCTTACCGACGGACGATTGCTGTCGTGGATGTATTGCCACGAGGACCGTATGGCATGTGAGGCATTGAGAATACTCACCGAGGGCAAGGAGTTTTCCAAGCACTTGGCATACAAGGTGCTGTATAATATCGACCGTAATGCCGCTTACGACCTTAAGGAAGCCAACACACCGCAAAAAGTGGGTGAGATGTTGGCTGAAAAGCTCACAAGGTGGCAGTCGTTGAGCGACAGGGACTTCGAGGAGTATATATCTGAGTTTAGCGACCCCAATGGTCGTTTCATGTATTTTGCCCAGATGCACGGATGGGTGAACGAGATGGTGGAGGCACAGAGATGCTTCGACCTCAATTCAGAGGAAAATCGCCAGCGACTCGGTTTGTATGACCTGCGTACAGCGGCTTATCGCTTCTGCCGCATACTTGGTGCCACTCCGTTGTATTTGCTGCCGAATGGTAGCTTGCTTCATGACGGTTTGAATATCGATACCAAATATACTGCCGACGTTAGGCAGGAGGTGCGTCAGGGTGTACTGCCCCAATGGCTTGCGACATTCTATCACGAGAATCCCAATGAAGACTTCACCGAGGAGTATAGCTATGAGCACAGGCTTGAGGATTGGCTCAATGCCGTTGGCTCCTACGACCCGCAATACTCCTTCTATCGTCGTTTTGTGCAGGCAAAGGAAGACACCCGACAGCGTTTCGACCATATTAAGAAACAGTTTACCAAGGCACAGGTGCGTCGTGGACTGTGGCGCATCATCTATTTCTCACTTTGCGTCATTTGGCTGCTCGGTGTTTTAGTGGTAGGTTTCCACGACAAGGAGGCCATGCTCATCAACGGTTTTGTCACTATTTGCCTGCCGGTAGGTGGTGTCACGGCACTGATATGTGCCATGAGGGCGTTCTTCCGTGGTTTTGGGTTCCTCTTGTGCGCCTTCTGGGGAGTGTTTGGATTCCTCACGTCGCTCGTGCCTCTATGGATATTGAAATATATAGATGTGTCGATGCCATCGCTCTTCACGGTGTCGGTGGTCTTTATTACATTATTATATATGGTAGTATGCCATTTCTCCGAAAATCGTTCGGACAACGTGTATGACAAGGAACTCATCAACGAGGTTGTGGACGACGACGTAAAGTCATTGCTTCTCGAACCGCTTTATTACACGTTTAAGACCAAGAGCTACAAGTTTAAGGGGTCGAAGTTTGGCATGCTCGAAGATGTCGAAAACCAGTTCTTGGCAGTAGCCAACGAGTCGGTGCTCCATTATGTCATGTGGACACTGATGGTTGCCATAGTGCTCTGCGAACTGATAGCATACAACTATTTGATTTAACTAAATTACATGATTAAGTAATGAAATGTGAACATTGTCATAAGGAAAACCGCTCAATAGCCAAGTACTGCCGCTGGTGTGGACATGCCCTCGCCTCGGAGAACGTGTTGGGACAGATAATCGGTCTTGATGAGGTGAAACAACAACTCAAGATGGTTGTCAACACCTATACGTTCCTACATTCACGCAAGGACATAGCCAACGTGAGACTTAGCGTTAACGCTATAATAGTGGGTGAAACGGGTACTGGAAAGACGATGCTTGCGGAGGTTATCCGTGATTATTTATATCAAAACAAGATTATCCCGAAGCAAAAACTGACTATGGTTGATGCCGTTGACTATAAGCGATTCGTGGATAAGTGGGACGATAATATTAAGAAAGCCAAGGGTGGAGTGTTGTTTTTCGACAACGTTCAGAAACTCTTGCCTGACAGGTATTCCAACCAGGTTAATCCGCTCGACAAACTGTTTGTCGAGATGGATCATTGGGAAGACGACCCGATAGTGATTATATCCGGTTTGACTAAAGGATTGGATGACTTCCTCACAAATAATCCTGCTATATCCAATCGTTTCAAGTATAAGTTCTATTTGCCCACCCCGGGCTTTATGGAACTCTATGAGATATGTCGTCAACAGCTAAAGTCGAAGTACGGAATAACGAGTTATACCCCTGAGGCTGAGAAGAAACTGAAGGCTTACTTCAAGTATAGGGTGAAGACAAAGGACGAGACATTCGGTTTTGCCCATGAAGCCATCACCCAGGCAGAGAACATCTTCACGTCGTTCATCAGCCGCGGACTTGAGGCAACTGTTGTCGAGGAAGCCGATATCAAGGAATATGTGCCCGAAGACCGTCCTCTCGACGATATCCTCAAAGATATGGACAGTTTCATCGGAATGAATGAGGTGAAGAAGGCTGTGAGGGAAATTGCGTTCTCGGTAAAGAACGGATTGGAGCGTCAGGATCGTGGACTCGGTGGTGGCGAGAAGATGTCTATGCACGTGGTGCTCACGGGTAATCCTGGTACCGGAAAGACAACCATTGCCCGTAAGTTAGGCGAAATCCTCTCGGCTATTGGCTATCTCGATAGCGGACATGTCGTTGAGGTTGATCGCTCTAAGATGGTGAGCCAGTATCAAGGCGAGACCCCAAAACTTGTCAACCGACTGTGCGACAAGGCAAAAGGCGGCATACTCTTTGTGGATGAGGCATATACATTAGCTCCACTCAACCAGTCGGGAGAGCGCGACCAAAGCGGTGCCGAGGCTCTTGAGACACTCATGAAGCGCATGGAGGACGACCGTGGCAACTTTGTTGTCATCACGGCTGGCTATCGAATGGAGATGGACAACCTCTTCCGTATCAATCCAGGATTCAAGAGCCGTTTCAATTATTTCCTCAACATCGACGACTATTCGCCAACGGAACTCTACGAGATACTCCTATGCTTCGCCAACGAGAAGAAATACATCATATCTCCACAGGCGGAGGACATCATAAAGACTGTCATACGCGAGAGGTATGAACATCGTGACAAAGACTTTGCCAACGGACGCACTATGCGCCAGCTCTTTGACTCGATATGCAAACGACAAGCCGAAAGACTTCAGAAGAACGACTTGCAGATGACGAGCGACGAGGAGCTGATGACCATTTTGCCCGAGGATGTGCCATACGAGAAACCTAAGACCGTTGACTTCAACGACTGTCTGAAGGAACTCGACGGACTGGTAGGTCTTAAGAGCGTCAAGGAGGAGATCACCAATCTGGCCTCATATCTCAACCTACAGATACAGCGAGGAGAGAGCAACACATTCCAGGGCAAGCATTATATCTTCACTGGTAATCCGGGTACGGGTAAAACCACTGTGGCGAGAATCATGGCAAACGTGTTCAAGACACTCGGCATCTTGTCGAGAGGTCAACTCGTTGAGGCCGACCGCTCAAAATTAGTGGCAGGATTCAGTGGACAGACAGCCATAAAGACCAACCAACTTGTGGATTCCGCCATTGGTGGAGTATTGTTCATCGACGAGGCTTACACACTCGCTTCGAGCGACAATGACTCGTTTGGCGCAGAGGCTATCGACACACTGCTCAAGCGACTTGAGGACGACCGAGGCAAGTTTATCTGTATCGTAGCGGGATATACCCGACAGATGCACGACTTCATCGACTCCAATCCCGGAATGAAGAGCCGCTTTACCCAAACCATCAATTTTGAGGATTACACAGCAGACGAACTCACACAGATATTCTTCAATATGGCGGCTGCCCGCAAGTTCTCCTTGGACGACGAGGTCAAGGCTGCCGTGAAGCGAATGTTCGACCAGATTTATCTCAGGCGCGACCGTAATTTCGGCAATGCTCGTGAGGCAAGGAAGATGTTTGACGAAACGGTTGAAAACCAAAGCCATCGCCTTGTCGAAGAGATGGGCAAGCACACACTTACCGATGCCGACATGTACACTATCAAGGCATCCGACCTGCCCTCTAACAAGAGTCAGGCTGCGCGTCCTCTTGACGAGGTGCTCAACGATATGGACGAATTCGTCGGTATGCGCTCTGTCAAGAATCTCATACGTCGCCTTGCCGTGCAGAGCATGTTTATGAAACAGCGCTCGGCGAGCGGTATTGGTAATGTGCAGCAGATTGTCATGAACTTCGTCCTCACAGGTAATCCCGGTACGGGAAAGACCTCGGTGTCGCGACTTATGGGCGAACTGCTTCAGAGTATGGACATACTGCCTACCAAGAAGGTGATAGAGACAAGTCGTGCCACTATGGTGGGCAAGTATATGGGCGAGACCCCCAAGCTCGTCAACAAACTATGCGACCAGGCTCTTGGTGGCGTGCTCTTTATTGATGAAGCTTATAATATATGTAATGGTGACGACCAATATGGCAAGGAGGCTGTGGATACACTCATGAAGAGAATGGAGGACGACCGCGGCAAGTTTGTTGTCATCGTGGCAGGCTATAAGGACCGCATGGAGATGTTCCTAAACACCAATCCTGGTCTTGCAAGCCGCTTTACCCACCGTCTGCACATCGACGACTATAATGAGGACGAACTCGTGTCGATATTCAAGAAGATGGCTGCCAAGCAGGATTACGAACTGTCGCAGGATGCCGAGTTCAAATTGATGGGTGAGGTATGCCGCATGGTGATGAACAAGCGAGAGTCGTTTGGCAATGCACGTGAGATGCGCAATCTGCTCGACACCACCATCGGTCGCCTGTCGGAACGTGTGGCGTCCATGCCCCCGCAGTCTATCACTGCCGATACATACAAGATAATCACTGCAGAGGATATCCCCAGTGGAGGCGGTGGTAGCTTTTAATGAAAGAAACAGTTTGGATTATTAATATAAAGCGCAATATAATATGATAATATGCCCTTTTTGCAAGGAAGAGATAGAGGAGAGATCCTACTACTGTGACCAGTGTGGACAAGCGCTCTCTTACTGTACGAGTTGCGGCCATGTTGGGTCTGGTCGCCGCTGCACCTATTGTGGCGGCATAATGCAGTCGGCTAAGGAGATTGAGGCTGCCGGACAGCGCACCACGATGGCTGAGAGTTTGACGTCGGCATCGCCCGTCACGTCGATTTCCCGTTCAAGTGTTGATATATCCCAGTCACTCGTCGATCCCAATGTTCCCCGACTTTCACTTGTGAGCAACCAGCTCAACATCAGCATACAAGGTATCAATGGGGCTATCATCGGGCGACGTCAGGGACCTTATCGCCAACTTTTCGAAAAGGACATGTATGTGTCAGGTGTTCATGCCCAACTATTCTATAGTCAGGACAATGGTTGGTGTGTTATGGACAAACATTCGTCCAACGGTACATTCATCAATCGCCAGCGCCTGAAGAGCGACATTGGCATGCCTCTTAAGAACAACGATATCCTTTCGATTGCAAACGTCAATCTACAAGTAATTATTAACTGATAAATCCAACACATAACAATATGTATAAACTACAGATTACAGCATCAAGCAATGTGGGTCTTGTGAGAACCAACAATGAGGATATGATTCTCGTACGCAACAAGTATATACGCGATGAAGACTATTCCACCGAGATTGACATGTCGGTATGCAACCGTCTTGCGGTATGTGTAGCCGATGGTATGGGTGGATATGAGGCAGGCGAGGTTGCAAGTCAGGAGGTGCTGTCAAGCCTCCATTTCTTTCTCAGCGACATGCCCGAGAAACTCTCTGATGAAGAATTCAACGATGCCATTGTCGAATGGCTAAATAGTATAAATAATGTTATCAACTCGAAGGGCAAGAACGACGACGCCTATCATAATATGGGTACGACGCTCGTCGGACTGCTATTCTACGAGGGTCGCGTATATTGGATAAACTGCGGTGACAGCCGTATCTACCGTTTCCGCAACGGTACATTAGAGCAGCTCAGCACCGACCACTCCTTTGCCGCCCTCTATGGTGATCAAGGCCACACCAATGCCATCACCAACTGTATAGGTGCAGGTTGCACCACAACATTTATCGACATGCAGGAAATCACAGGCGATATTCTCGTCGATGATGTATTCCTCATCTGCTCCGACGGCATGACAGACATGGTTGACGACTGCCACATAGAGCGACTGCTCGACATCGACTGCAATGCAAGTCAGCTTTGTCATGCAGCCATCGATGCAGGAGGATATGACAACTGCTCGTCGTGCGTAGTAAAGATTGTATAATAAAATATATTGAAATGCCACTTAGATTACCGGATAAATTGCCAGCCATAGAGCTGCTTAAGCGCGAGAACATCTTCGTGATGGACAACACCCGCGCCACCACTCAGGACATACGCCCATTGAAAATTGTGATTTTGAATCTCATGCCATTAAAAATCACTACCGAGACCGACCTCATCCGCCTGCTGTCGAATACTCCGCTGCAGATGGAGGTCAGTTTTATGAAGCTCAAAAGCCACACACCGAAGAACACTCCCATTGAACACATGATGATGTTCTATAGGGATTTCGAGAAGATGAGGGATGAGAAATTTGACGGCATGATCATTACTGGTGCTCCTGTGGAGCAAATGGACTTTGAGGATGTCAACTATTGGGACGAGATTTCCACCATATTCGACTGGGCACGCAATCACGTCACCTCCACCTTGTATATATGCTGGGCTGCACAGGCAGGGCTTTACTATCATTACGGTATTCCCAAGTATCCTCTCGAAAAGAAGATGTTCGGTGTGTTCCGTCAGCACACCCTATGTCCGCATTTGCCCATCTTCCGCGGATTCGACGATGTGTTCTATATGCCACATAGCCGTCACACCGAGGTGCGCAAGGAGGATATTCTTGCCAATCCCGAACTGACGCTTATTGCCGACTCTCCCGAGAACGGGGTGAGCATGGTGATGGCACGAGGAGGCAGGGAGTTCTTTATAACAGGACACATGGAATATGCATCCAACACGCTCGACAACGAGTATAAGCGCGACAAGGACATACGCGATGATGTGGACATGCCCGTCAACTACTATCGCGACAACAATCCCGACAAGGAACCGCTCGTGACGTGGCGCGCACATGCCAACCTGTTGTATCATAACTGGATAAACTACTATATATATCAGGAGACTCCTTACGACATCAGCCAGATAAAATGACGAAACGACCTCTCGAACTGTTAGCCCCGGCACGCGACGTGGAGTGTGGCAAGGCTGCCATCGACCATGGCGCTGATGCCGTGTATATCGGTGCCGAGCGATTTGGGGCGCGTGCTGCCGCAGGCAACTCGCTCGACGACATTGCTGAACTCTGTAGCTATGCTCACGCATTTCGTGCCAAGGTGTATGTCACTGTCAATACAATCATTTACGACAACGAACTCGATGCCACCCGTCGTCTCCTTCGCCAGCTTGCTGATATCGGAGTGGATGCCATTCTCGTCCAGGATATGGCATTGCTCGATATGCTTGCCGGTATGCCCATAGAATGTCATGCCAGCACCCAGACCGACAACCGCACTGCCGAAAAGGTGAAGTGGTTGAAGAGCTTGGGATTCAATAGGGTGGTGCTTGCCCGCGAACTGTCTATCGACGAGATTCGACAGATACACGAGTCTGTACCCGACGTTGAGTTGGAGGTGTTTGTGCATGGAGCCTTGTGCGTCAGCTACAGTGGGTTATGTTATGCCTCGCAATATTGTTTCGGTCGTTCGGCCAATAGGGGCGAGTGTGCCCAGTTCTGTCGTCTGAGTTTCGACATGGTCGATTCTGAGGGAAAGATTATGGAGAAATCGCGTCATCTGCTGTCGCTGAAGGATATGAAGCAGATTGACAATATTGAGGCTCTTGCCGAGGCTGGTGCCACGTCGTTCAAGATAGAAGGCCGACTGAAGGATATGGTGTATGTGAAGAACGTTACTGCAGCATATAGCCAACGTCTTGACTCACTTGTAGCCCGTTATCCCGACCGCTATTGCCGTGCCTCTCTTGGGCATAGCACCCACATGTTCACCCCCAATCTCACAAAGACATTCAATCGAGGATTCACCACATACTTTGCCTCTGGTCGCCGGCCCGACATCTCGTCGCCCGACACACCCAAGGCTCTTGGAGAATACGTAGGCAAGGTGAAGGAGATACGTGGGCAGTGGTTTACTGTTGCAGGGCTTTCTGCCTTTGCCAATGGCGATGGACTATGCTTTATCAATGACGAACGACAACTTGAAGGCTTTCGTGTTAATAAAGTGGAAAACAACAGATTGTTCCCTTTGAAGATGCCAGCTGGAATGCGCAAGGGAACAGCCCTTTACCGCAACAACGACCAGGAGTTTGAGCGTCAGCTCTCGCGCCAGTCGGCTGAGCGCAAGATATCAGTCTTCTTTAAGTTATGTGCCGATGGCAATATACTGACACTAAGTGTGCAGACAGAAGGATTCAGCGGTATTGCCGAGGAGAGCGACATCCAACTGCAAAAGGCAGAGAAACCTCAGCACGACAATATTGTGCGCCAACTCTCCAAACTTGGCGGCACATCATTCGTTTGCGCCGGTGTTGATATACCCGATTCATTCGACTGTTTTATTCCGTCGAGCATATTGGCAAAGATGCGTCGTCAGGCAATAGAACAGCTTGAGGGAAAGATTCGACACAATGAGCGACCAGTCAACAAGGTGAGGGTAGGGGACAACGTGCCTCATCTTTATCCCTCACGCTACACCTATTTATATAATATAGCCAATTCCAAGTCGCGCGAGTTCTATCTCGCTCACGGACTGCGAGCCTTCGACTTGGCATTCGAGAAGTCGGCACCTGCTGAAGGCATTGTCATGCAGTGTCGCTATTGCCTGCGCTATGCCCTTGGCTATTGTGTGAAGCGTGGCGGTAGCCCGTCGCCCTGGCGCGAACCCTATTATCTCTGTCTGCCCGACGGACGCCGGTTCCGTCTTCAGTTTGATTGTGCTAAATGTCAGATGAATGTATGCTATGATGAGAATTAAGTCCCTGCGCCTGCTTCTGCCAGTGGTGTCGGTATTGATGGCAATGATGTCACTCACTTCTTGCTACAAACAAGAAATGGGATTCACTGCTACCCATCACTATAATCAAAACTACAATTTCGTGGTAAAGACCGACTCGATGATAATCATTGAGAATCCCGACACATCCATCTATGACTCCACGATAGTGTATCGCGGCGACCAATTGGTGGTGGCTGAGATAAAGACCATACCCAGCGACACGATTGACAGTGTGTGGGTGAAACTGGCGCGCGACCAGATGTCGCAGGGATGGACACGTGAGTGCGACCTCATGAAATGTGTGGCTCCCGACGATCCCATATCCCAGTTTATCGACCTTTTCTCCGACAATCATCTTCTGTTGTTTCTTGCCCTTGTGGTGATAGTGTCAGCCACCTACGGTCTGCGCAGGCTATATCGCCGCGATGCCTTCATTGTGCATTTCCATGACATCAGTTCGATGCTCCCCACACTGCTTGCACTCCTTGTTGCCACCTCAGCCACTGTGTATGCCACAATACAGAACTTCGCCCCCGAAAGTTGGCGACATTACTATTTTCATCCCACGCTCAACCCCTTTGCCGTTACGCCCGTCATCGGTCTGTTTGTCTCGCTTGTGTGGGCAATGATAATCACCGGTATTGCGGCAGTTGAGGATGTTTTGCGCCGTCTGCCCTTCGGCAGTGCCGTGCTTTATTTGCTCGGTCTTGCCGCCGTGTGTGCCGTCGATTATGTGGTGTTCAGCATTTTCACCTTATATTATATAGGATATGTGCTCCTTGCCGCCTATGTTGGGTTTGCCGTTCGTCGCCTGTCCCTGGTGCTCACCCGTTATGTCTGCGGCAACTGCGGCAAGCGCATCCACAAGCTTGGAAAATGCCCTCATTGCGGTGCTGTGAACGAGTGACGGCATAATCATAACATTTTAGGATTGTATATATGGTCAGATATTCGTACCTTTGCACCCGAAAATTTGATTGATTAATTATATATGATTCGTAAAAATCTCTTTTTGGGAGCATTGCTCTTGTTCCCTTTTGTATGTACAAATGCCGTTGAGCGTGTCGATACGGCAAAGGTGTATGACCTCGACGAGGTTATTGTAGTGGCTCAACCCAAGGAAAGCGTGAAACTGCGCCGCCAACCATTGTCGAGCACAGTATTTACCGACAAGGAATTGAAGTCGCTTAATGTACGCGACATCTCCCAATTGTCGTATTTCGTGCCCTCGATGTCTATTCCTGCGTATGGTTCGCGACTCACTTCCTCTACTTATATGAGAGGCATAGGCAGTCGCTCGGGCAATCCCGCCGTGGGTGTATATTATGATAATATTCCCCTTGTCAACAAGAGTTCGTTCAACAGTCATTTCTACGAGATTGACCGTATCGACGTGCTGCGTGGTCCTCAGGGCACCCTTTATGGAGTGAATACCGAGGGTGGACTGATGCGTGTGTATTCCAAGAACCCGATGAATTATCAGGGCACCGACATGCGTCTCTCTCTCGGCACGGGATTGCAGTCGGATGTCGAGATTGCTCATTATCATCGTCCGTCCGACAAGTTTGCCTTCTCCACTGCCGCCTTCTATAGCGGTCAGAAGGGATTCTTCGACAATACCTATCTCAACAAGCATGCCGACCTGAGCAATGAGTTTGGCGGAAAGGCACGTCTTGTATGGCTGCCCGCCGACGGATGGAATATCGACTTCACCACCGACTATCAGTATGTCAACCAGAACGGATTCCCCTACGGCGAATATGACTCTGAGACAAAGCATTTCTCCGAGCCACAGACTACCTTGCTTAATGGATATAAGCGTCAGATGGTGAACAGCGGACTACATGTCACCTATCGCACACCCTCACTGCTCCTTGCCTCCACCACCAGCTATCAGTATCTCTACGACCAGATGGTGATGGACCAGGATTATCTGCCCGAAGATTATCTGCGTCTTGAGCAGCGACAGAAGATGAATGCCATCACCCAGGAACTGTCATTGCGCTCCACTGGAGGCGGTGTATGGAATCATGCCTCGGGAGTGTTCTTCAGCAAGCAGTGGTTGAAGACCGACGGACCTGTCAACTTTGGCGAGGCTATGAACAACATGATACTCACCAATATGGGTATGCCGCCAGCTATGGCTCAGATGCTTACTATCAGCGACAACTCTGTACCTGGCACATTCCGCACCCCGCAGTGGAACGTGGGCGTATATCATGAGTCGCACCTAAACCTCTTCGACCGACTCACTCTCACCCTCGGTCTGCGCTACGACTATCAGAAGGTGTCGATAGAATATGCCACACAGTCGATGTTCAC
>SAMEA3663023__coassemble_1333_pt1 | contig 14040 bp, 9 predicted proteins | sample SAMEA3663023__metabat2_low_PE_038 | metagenome-assembled genome bin SAMEA3663023 (sample SAMEA3663023) | pig gut metagenome | biome: pig gut; feature: pig-associated habitat; material: faeces | place: France | collected 2012
GAAGAGCAGATACAAGGGTAGCCATGCAGGACAAAGTGAACGTAACCGACTATAAATCTCTCTCGTTTCGATGGGCAGTCGTCGGCCTTTGTGCCGACGCTACCATATCCATAACAGTAAATGTGGTATATACGGATAGCAACCTATCATTAATTTCTCATATAGTATTACCGCAAAACTACCGATGATAGTCGAAATACTCCCAATATGTGCCGGAGAATTGCTTGTATATCTGGATGCGACGCTCGCCGGGCGACTTGGTCTCTGCCTCAAGACGCTGCATGTCGTCGTAGTCGGTGTCCATCACTGTGTTGCGATATACCACCTTGGGGGATGAGCGACGATGGGTGTAGAGGATGAGAGCCTCGCGATAATGCAACGGAAGAGTGTCGTCGATCTTGTGGGTCTTCATCAGAAGATTGACAAAGCCATCGAGGTCCTTGTCGATCAACATTCCACAAAGCTGATATTCGATGGCAGCCTTTGTTGCCTGTCCGCTCTTGACGATGGCATTGAAATAATGCTTTGTGGATTGCCCATGGCGAGGTATGGCTCCGAGCATGCGATAGACTGAGTCGGGAGAAAGCATGAGCATCTTGCCGTCGGACAGTTCGGGCACTATTGAGGCTGATGTTCCACGCACAGGATATTTGAAGAGTTCGTCGCCAAGCCTTCCCTCGTGGGCAAGGGCAAAAACACGGAGCATTGTGAGACTGGCATCGGTCTTGTCGCTGGCCTTGCCCACCTCGAGTGCCTTGGCATATTCGCCATGCATGAGCAAGCGCTCCATCCTAAGTCGATAATGGGTGATGTCGTTGGAGTTGGACAACAATCCCACGCCAATCATCATGGCGGCAAGGATGAAGATATTACATCCCAACGTCCTCGCCAAATAGCCTTCTTCATGACGTATGTCAGAACAGCGATAACGGAGCAGTTCGCCGAGGAAATACACCACGCCCCACCATACTGCGGCTGCGAGAGGCATAAGTATCGCCCACCATCTCCATGGAGAGAGTGGCTGGGAGGTGTCGAAGTCGGTGAGCATCGCTAATATATATAGCGACGGAAAGCACGACAAGGCATAAATACAGAGAGGCTTAGTGCGCATGACCTTGGCAGTGGTGAAATGCAAGAGTGCAAGCACGATGGTGATGATGATGCCTCCGATGACTCGCGAATAGATGGTTGCTCCACCACTGAGTATATGTTGGGTGAGAGCCAGTGTGTCTTCCTGATAGAAAAACACATAGATTGCCACAAAGAGCAAAAAAACGATAGCGCACACCGTCCTTACAACGGTTGCGCTACCATCTTCAAGATTTCTATTACTATTATACATTTAAAAAGTATAGAGTTCTATCAATTCTTTTTCAATACCACTGCCGAACGTGCCGGGATATAGAGCTTGAGCCACTCCTTGCGGTCGTTGACATACAGAGGGTCGAAATTGGTGACATGGGTGATAGAGTCGTCAGCCAATCCGTTGCCTCCGAATTCCTTGGCGTCGGTGTTGAGCACTACATCATAGGAACCGGTGGGAACGAGGAATCCATAGTCGGTGAACGAGCGGTTGGGGCTGAAGTTGAAGACGAAGATAAGGTCGCCACGGCTGAATGCCAACACTTGGTCGCCATCGTTGTGCCAAATCTCCTGAACCGGAGTCTTCTGGAAGTTTTTCTCGCTCTTTATCACCTTGAGCATCGCCTTGTCGAAGTCGCCGAGATAGTGATAGCAGAGTTCCTTGTTGTCAACAAGGTTCCACTGGCGGCGTGCATACTTGTAGCTCCATCCGTTGCCCTCGCGGGGGAAGTCAATCCATTCGGGATGTCCGAACTCGTTGCCCATAAAGTTGAGGTAGCCACCATTGATAGCAGCTGCTGTGACGAGACGAATCATCTTGTGGAGAGCGATACCACGATGAGCCATAAAGTTCTCGTCGCCCTTCTTGAAGTGCCAATACATGTCGGCATCTATCAGACGGAAGATAATGGTCTTGTCGCCCACAAGTGCCTGGTCGTGACTCTCGCAGTAGCTGATGGTCTTCTCGTCGGGACGGCGATTCTTCACCTCCCAGAATATCGAACTCGGTTTCCAATCCTCGTCCTTCACTTCCTTGATGGTCTTTATCCAATAGTCGGGGATGTTCATTGCCATGCGATAGTCGAAACCATAGCCTCCATCCTCATATTTCGCTGCCAATCCAGGCATACCACTTACCTCCTCGGCAATAGTGATAGCGTTGGGGTTGACTTCATGGATAAGCAGGTTGGCGAGGGTTAGATAACAGATGGCGTTGTCGTCCTGATGTCCGTTGAAGTAGTCGGGATAGCCGCAGAATGCCTCACCGAGTCCGTGACTGTAATAGAGCATCGAGGTGACACCGTCGAAGCGGAATCCGTCAAAGTGGTATTCCTCAAGCCAGTATTTGCAGTTGGAGAGCAGGAAGTGCATCACGTCGTCCTTGCCATAGTCGAAGCAAAGGCTGTCCCATGCCGGATGCTCGTGGCGGTCGCCAGGATAGAAATACTGGTTGGGGTCGCCGGCAAGGTTGCCCAATCCCTCAATTTCGTTCTTCACTGCATGAGAGTGTACAATATCCATGATTACGGCAATACCGTTCTTATGGGCAGTGTCGATCATCTCCTTCAGCTCCTCGGGAGTACCGAATCGGCTTGAGGGAGCGAAGAACGAACTGACGTGATAGCCGAACGATCCATAGTAGGGATGCTCTTGGATGGCCATCACCTGGATGCAGTTGTATCCGTCCTCGATAACTCGCGGCAGCACGTTCTCGGTAAACTCCTTGTAGGTGCCTACCTTTTCGGCATCCTGTCCCATACCCACGTGACACTCATATATGAGCAGCGGATTCTTGCTGGGCTTGAAGGTCTTCTTCTTGAATACGTAGGGTTTCTCGGGAGCCCACACTTGAGCCGAGAATATCTTTGTGGTATCGTCTTGCACTACGCGTTGGCACCATGCAGGGATTCTCTCCCCTTCTCCACCATTCCACTTCACCTTCATCTTATAAAGGTCGCCGTGCTTCATTGCCTTGGCAGGGAGTTTCAGTTCCCAGTTGCCAGTTCCCTCGATACGCTTGAGCTTATATTTCTCGTTTTCCTGCCAGTTATTGAAATCACCGATAAGGTAAATCTCAGTGGCATTTGGAGCCCACTCTCTGAACACCCATCCGCCTCTTGTCGTTTTGTGCAAGCCGAAATACAGATGACCAGTGGCAAAGTCAGAGAGTTTGATCTTGCCCTTCTTGGTCAACTGTTCCAGTTTCCACTGCGCATGATCGTGACGACCACGGATGGCACCCTCAAACGGTTCGAGCCATGAATCGTTCTTCACCAGCCCGATGTGTGCGGGCTCCTTTTTTTGGGGAGCTGCGGCTTTAGCCGCCTTCTTCCTTATGCAAATCTTTTTTTCAGCCATATCAGATAAAAATTATTAGTTACTAATTCCTAATTCCTAATCCCTAATTCCTAACTTTAAAAATTGCCTTTCTGATTTCCTTCTCATCGGAAATGCAGGGAGCATGTCCGTCCTGAGGGAAGAAGATGGCAAACATGCCAGGAGTACAAGTGACATACTGCTGTGATGCTACTCCCGGCAACTTGGTGATGTCCTTGGCGGCATTGTATTCGCCTTCGGGCAGTTCCTCGCGTGGAGTGTAGCCGTATGTCTCGCTACACGACAGAGGAATCTGTATGTCTATCATCTCGTCGTGAGTCTCAAGCACTGCATCTTCCTTGGTCTTGCCCTTTGCCACGGCAATATTCACAAAGAGGTCGTCACCTTTAATCTCGTGCTTGCCCTCGCTCAGTTGGTCGAGGTCGTTATTGGCGATAAATGCCAACACATCTTCAAATAAGGGATTGAGCACTGAATAGTAGCTCAATTTCTCCAATGAATCTATTATCATAATTGTATATCTTTAATTTTCAATATTTCAATTTTTCTTCACCGTTCTCCATCCTGCCGAGTAAGTGCCCTTGGCAGTGATGTTGCCATCACGGTCTTTCTCTACGAACTCGCCGTCGCGCTTGTTATCTACATATCTGCCCTCGAAGCGCTTGCCGTCCTTGTCCTCCTCGATGGCAGGACCATGGCGGAGGTCGTTCTTAAACTGTCCCTTGAACTTAGAGCCATCGGCATAATGGATGATGCACTGCCCATTGAGCTTTCCGCCCTTCCACTGGCCCTCATACACATCGCCATTCTTCATCACCAACTTTCCTTGTCCGTCCTGTCGGTCTTCTTTCCATCCGCCAGTATATACGTCACCGTTCTTCCAAGTGAGAGTGCCCTGACCCGACTTGTCGCCTTCGCGGAACTGGCCAGAATACTTGTCGCCATTGGCAAACTTGAATATGCCGGTGCCAGTGCGTTCGCCCTGAACGTAGTCACCCTCATAGACATCTCCATTCTTAAACTTGTATATTCCCCTTCCGTTCTGAATGTCATTCTTCCATTGGCCTACATACACATCACCGTCGGCATAGCGGAAGGTGCCCTTGCCCGAGCGCTGGTTTTCGAGCCAGTTGCCCTCATAGCGCGAACCGTCGCCCCAATCGAAGACCCCTTGCCCGTTCTTCTTGTCATTCAGCCAAGCACCCTTGTAATAGGCTCCTCCGGCAAAGGTATATACACCCTGTCCGTTGCGCTTGTCCTGCTTCCACGAACCTTCATACTTGTCACCATTATAATAATACATCGTTCCAGTGCCCTGCTGATAGTCACGATACCACAGACCGACGTATTTGTTGTTGTTGGCAAAGTAATAAGTACCTTTGCCATGCTGATGATCCTGGAACCATTGGCCCTCGTATTTCTCGCCGTCATAGAAAGTGTAAATGCCATATCCCTGACGCTTGCCTTTCACATACTCGCCCTCATACCAGTTGCCATTCTTGTATGTAGCCTTTCCCTTGCCTTGCGGCTTGCCAGACACCAATTCACCCTTATACTGTCCACCATCGGCTGTAGTAGCGTTGCCGAGTGTGATTTTCTGGGCAGATAAATGAGATGTTGCGCAAGCCAAAAAGACTGAAAATATGATTTGTTTGCAATTCATTTCTGTTATTCAAAGTTATTTATGCCACAAAGATACGTCAAAAAAACCAAACCTCCAAGGAAAGAGGGAGATTATTTGCATTATTTAGCATTTATTTAAAATCTCTTCCGGTGTATTTACGAAGGTTGTAGCACCATGTTCGATGAGGAAATCCCTATCGCGGAATCCCCACAGTACACTGATGCAGGGAATGCCCGAATTGCGTGCCGTGGCAACATCCACATCACTGTCGCCCACATACACTGTATCCTCAGCAGTCACGCCCAACTGCCTCATTGCCTCGAAGACAGTGTCGGGAGCCGGTTTGCGACGTATATTCTCTCTCTCGCCTATTGCCACCTCGACAGTGTCGGCAAAGAAATGCTGGCAGAGCTCGACGGTGGCGTTGTAAAATTTATTACTCACCACAGCCACATTGCATCCCATTGAACGTAGGGTGTGCAGCAGTTCCCCTATTCCCGGATAGGGACTGGTAGTGTCGAGCGAGTGAATCAAATAATGCTTGCGGAATGTGGCGAGCACATCCTCATACAAGGGATTGGCCAATCCATCGGGGATTGCCCTCTCTATCAGTTTTCCCACACCATTACCCACAAATCTTCGAACGTCGTCAACGCTATGTTCGGGCATGCCATACTGCCTCAGGGCATAGTTGGTGCTTGAGGCAAGGTCGGCAAGAGTGTTGAGCAATGTACCATCCAAATCGAATATATAATTTTTATACATTTCTTTTACTCCTTTTAATCATGGTTCTTAACTTTTTGTTCAGCGGTTCATCAGCCAACAGTTGTTCGATATTCACATGCATACGATACGACCAACGGTTGTAGCTGTCGCCCGGAATATTGATGCGCTCCGACCTTGGGTCGGGATTGCGCATGGCGGCATCCACGGCAAGCCAATCCTGCAACGACAACAGGCAGAGCATGGATGGCGAATAGAGATGTCGAGTCACTATTTCCTCTGCCAAAGTGGTGGTCAGTTCGGCGGGAGCCCTACCCTCTTTCTGCATCCTGTGCTTATAGTAGTGCTGTGACGACTCGGGGCGCTCCTGCCACCATAGTCGCATAGGTGCCATGTCGTGGGTGGATATCGTGGCTACACTGAGATAGGGATTTGCCTCAAGGTGGGCAAACTCCAAACCGTGCTGCTTGGGCAAGGTCTGCACCTCAAGGGTGAGAATACGCAAGGCATCGAGAGTGGGTTGCACACATTCGGGCAGCACACCGAGATCCTCGGCAGTGACAAGCATTGTGGTGCGCTCGAGCACCATCGACAGTTTGCGATATGCCAATGCTCCCCACATCTCATTGTGTCGCTCATAGAAATACTCGTTGTATATAGACATATACGCCTGTCGTTCTTCCGAGGTAAGTGCCTCGAAGACAAGGGCATTATATGCCTGAACTCGTGGGTGGAACATATTGGGCCATCTACTGTCCTCGACGAAAAGCACATTGGCAACAAGGCGGCATAGGCCGTCGCGTATCCACACACTGTTCTCGTCGTTTCTGCCGTTGAAAGCGTCATATATCTTACGTTGGGTGTCAAACTCCACCTTGATGTCATATAGTCCATAACCCTTTTCCTTTAAATAGGTGTTGCGCACATATTCCGCATGTATGCCAAATGTCTTGGTAAGAACGCGCCAGTTGATGAACGGACGGGTCATAAACTCATGACGGAAATTGAGTCCACGGGCTATGATATCATTGGGCGACAATGGCATCGATGGCGAGAAATGTCCGAGTAGGGCATCAACCGACGAGCGCGGAATCTCCCAAATACGGAAGAAGCCTAACACATGGTCGATACGCACAGCTCCGAAATACTGCTCCATCCGCTGCAGGCGCTTCTGCCACCATCGGCATCCGTCGCGCATCATCGCGTCCCAGTTATATGTTGGGAAGCACCAGTTCTGGCCTTGCGAATTGCCCTTGTCGGGCATTGAGCCCGACTGCATGTCGAGATTGAACAATGCACCCTCGCTCCATGCCTCCACACTGTCGGCACTGATACCGATGGGAATATCCGCCATAAACGTAACATTCTTGGAACGAGCATATTCCGCAGCTTCCTTCAACTGCTTGTGTAAGACGTATTGCACCCAGCAAATGAAGTCGGCCTCACGTTGTTTCACCAACGTCTCCACCTTTCGGCGGTTATACACGGCATCCTCCTTCCAGTCGGTGAATCGTGCCGTGTGATATTTGTCGCGAAGGATACAGAATGTGGCGTATGGCAGCAACCAGTCCCCGTTGTCTTTCTTGAATTTGATGAATTCCTCATCGCCCCTCAACTTATCCTCGATGTCGGCATATAGTTCGCGCATATACCCCGTCTTAACCTTCGCCACCGCCTCATAATCGGTATAGGGGAGATTGTTGAGTTCGGAGCGTCGGCGATTGTAGTCGAGCATCGAACCCTCATTGGCAAGTCGGCCAGCCTCATCGAGGTTGACATAATGGGGATGAAGGGCATTGACGGAGATAGTGTTATAGGGATAGGAATCATTCCAGTTATGCTGCATCGTAGTGTCGTTCACGGGCAGCAACTGAATCACTCTCATGTCATTGGCAGCTGCCCAATCCACAAATAGCCTAAGATCTCCGAAATCCCCCACTCCACATGATTTCTCACTGCGAAGAGCAAACACAGGCAACACTACTCCGGCAGCCTTCCACAGTTTCTCCCTCTTGCGCATCAGTCCTCCGTCGAGCACTCTCACCTCGCCGTCGGGCATACGATCGAAGTCAACAATGCGGTTGTCGCCTTCCTCCCAATCCTCCAAGCTATGCGTCTTGTCATCTACAATAACATATTTATATTCTATCGGCTCGCTCATCACCTCAACATTGATGGCAACAGTCCACACCGACTGACCGGCATATTGCATGGGTACATATCGCGATGGCGACCACGAGCCCAAGGCGGGATGATTGCCGCAGAGAGCCACCGACTTGCCTTTTTCTATTTGTGGAGCCATAATGCGGAACACAGCCGTGCGGCGGAATGTGGGAAGGGCAACGGCCCGCTCATCTTCTTGCTCCCTGCCCTCGGCTGTGAGGAAGGCTGCCGAGAAGAGATGATTGACCAGCGGAGTGGCGCGCCACTGGTCGTCCATGCGGTAGTCATGACCATAGGCACAGGAGATGAGTCGCGGGACGAGGGTCCATTCGCACCTCAACACATATCCGTCCTCAGCTTCTATCTGGTAGTGATAGGCAAATTGTCTTATACCCTTGTGTCGCGATTCCACTATTGCCGTTTCCACTGCCCAGTTCTCGCCGTCCTGTGTGGTCATGCGTATGTCTTGTCGTTTTCTCGCACCGTCGGAGCAAACGTAGTCAATCACCACGTTTACACTTTCGCCCCAGGCAGTGCGATAGTTGACCGAGAAATTCAATTTCATATTATGTCTTTTTTTATTGTTTGCCGCACCATTATTGCAGCTTTTCACTGCAAAGGTATTAAAAAGTTCATTAAATACAAAATAAAAATGCCGAAATATTTCCTTTATTCACAAAAAAGCGGTAACTTTGCCGCGATTTTAAGAAACATAAGCAATAAACAAGGAAAAAAATGAAAAGGATTAACGCAAAGATATACCTATGGGGCTCAGCAGCCGTGGTATTGCTAATAGCAGGTTTCACCTATTGTTATCTTTTCTCTGGTTTGTCAAAATCAGCAAAGACGGAATACGTATATATCGATTCCGACGACACACAAGACTCTGTATTCTCAAAGATACATCCCATAGCCAACGCTATACCGATGTCGGGCTTCTCTACCTTGGCACGACATAGCGGCTATGCCGACCACATACGCACCGGTCGTTATGCCATACATCCGGGAGAGGGAGCACTGATGGTGTTTAGACATCTGAAGAACGGACAGCAGACACCAGTGAGCCTCACCATACCCGAAGTGCGCACTATCGACAGGCTTGCAGGAGCACTGGCCCGCAAACTCATGCTCGACAGTGCGGATGTTGCCATACACCTGTCTGACTCCGCCTATTGCGCCCGATGGGGATACGACACTGCCTCCGTGGCTGCACTCTTCGTGCCAAACACATACGACATATATTGGAACGTGGGGCTCGACCGACTGATGGAACGTATGGAGAAGGAAAATCAGAAGTTCTGGAATGACGAGCGCCGTGGCAAGGCTGAGGCCATGGGGATGACACCAGTGGAGGTGGCAACAATGGCTTCGATTATCGACGAAGAGACTGCCAACAATGCCGAAAAACCCATGATAGCCGGTATGTACTACAACCGTCTGAAGGCTGGAATGCCATTGCAGGCCGACCCCACTATCAAGTTTGCCCTAAAGGACTTTGCACTCAGACGCATATACCACAAACTCCTGTATATCGACAGTCCTTACAACACCTACCGATATGAGGGTCTGCCTCCCGGTCCTATCAAGGTTGCCTCGATAGCCGGCATTGACGCAGTGCTCAATCACGTGGAGCACGACTATCTGTATATGTGTGCCAAGGAGGACTTCTCTGGCACCCACAACTTTGCCCGCACCTATCAGGAACACCTTCAAAATGCGGCGAGATATACAAAAGCATTAAATGAAAGGGGCATAAAGTGATTTTTTTTAGCCCATTTATTTGTCTATTACATATAAAATGTGTAACTTTGCACCCCAAAACCGCATAATACAACGAATATGTTAATGATGAACAATAATAAATTATCAATGATTGCCGAAATAGAAGGCAATATTGACGACTTGATTAATAAGCTTAAGATGCCTGAGGGGGAGATACCTGTTCTTCCTACGAAGAACCTTGTGCTCTTCCCCGGAGTGATGCTCCCGATACTTGTCGCCAGGAATCCGTCGGCAGAGCAGATGCTCAGTGCTGAGCACAATGAGAAGATCATCGGCGTTGTCAATCAGACAAACACCGAGGCTGAGTCACCCGAGCAGGAAGACATGGCCGAACTCGGTGTATATGCACGTGTGGTGAAGTGTATTGAAATGCCAGGAGGAGCAGTGACATGCATCGTTCAGGCTCTCGGCAAACTGAGGGTTAAGGAGTTTAAGAATATGGGCAAATTATACTATGCCACTACCGAAGCTATTTCCGAGAAAAACACCTACCGCAACGACATGGAGTTTAAGCAGGCTTGCCACAACCTCAAGAAGACAACGCTGAGATACATCCATTCTAACGAGGAAATACCAGATGAGAGTGCCATGACGATAGAATCGCTCAACAACGACACTATTCTCATCAACTATATCGCCAGCAACATGCCATTCTCGACAAAGTCGAAGTTGGAGATGTTGGGCACAAATGAACTGAAAGAGCGCATCTTCATGTTGCTGAGAATTCTCGACCGCGAGCTACAGCTCATACAGATACGCAACAACATACGTGAGAAAACCCACGACGAACTCGACGAACAGCAGCGCAAATACTTCCTGCAGCAGCAGATCAAGAATATTCAGGCTGAGATGGGAGGATATGAGACATCACCCGAAACTCAGAAGTTGAAGGCTAAGGCAAAGCTAAAGAAATGGTCGGAGGAGATGGAAGACTTTTTCAATGAGGAACTTGATAAACTCGACCAGATTAATCCTCAAAGTTCCGACTTTAACGTGCAGCTTTCATATTTGCAGACTCTCGTGGATCTGCCGTGGGGCGAATACACCACCGACGACATCAACCTGCAAAGGGCTGAGAAGGTGCTCAATCGCGACCACTATGCCATGGAGAAGGCAAAGGAGCGCATATTGGAATATATTGCCGTTCTGAGTCTGAAGAAGAATCCACAAGCTCCTATCCTATGTCTTTATGGCCCTCCGGGAGTCGGCAAGACATCACTCGGCAAGAGTATCGCCACTGCCCTCAAGCGCAAGTATGTGAGGGTATCGTTGGGCGGTCTGCACGACGAGGCGGAAATCCGTGGACATCGTCGCACCTACATCGGGGCCATGCCTGGACGTATCATCAAGGGTATGCAGAAGGCTGGTTCGTCGAATCCTGTGTTCATCCTCGACGAGATTGACAAGGTGACTCAGAACACTCATAACGGCGACCCTTCATCGGCTTTGCTTGAAGTGCTCGACCCTGAACAGAACAAGGCATTCCACGACAACTATCTCGATTGCGACTATGACCTTTCGAGAGTATTGTTCGTAGCCACTGCCAACGATCTGAACACCATTCCCAAACCTCTGCTCGACCGTATGGAAATCATCGAGCTCAGTGGATATATCACCGAGGAGAAGATTGAGATTGCCAAACGCCACTTCGTACCCAAGGAGAAGGAGAATGTGGGACTTGAAGACACTGCCATCTCATTCAATAAGGCTGCACTTGAATATATCATAGAGAAATACACTCGCGAAAGCGGTGTGCGACAACTTGAGAAGCAGATAAACAAAGCACTCCGCAAACTCGCCTACTCGATGGCAAAAGACCATAGTCTGCCGGTTGAGAAAATCAAGCCTGCCGACATCGAGGGACTGCTCGGCAAACCGCCATACAACCGCGACATCTATCAGGGCAACGCCTATGCCGGTGTGGTAACTGGATTGGCATGGACAAGCGTAGGCGGAGAGATATTGTTCATCGAGACCAGTCTGAGCAAGGGCAAGGGAGCCAAACTCACCCTCACCGGTAATCTGGGCGACGTGATGAAGGAAAGTGCAATGCTCGCATTGGAGTATGTGAAATCACATTATAAATCATTAGGTATCGACTATCGCATCTTCGACCACTGGAACATACACATCCATGTGCCCGAGGGAGCAACACCTAAGGACGGTCCGTCGGCTGGTATCACTATAGCCACATCCATCGCTTCGGCACTCACCCAGCGCAAGGTGCGTCGCAACACAGCCATGACGGGCGAGATAACCCTACGTGGAAAGGTGCTTCCCGTGGGAGGTATCAAGGAGAAAATATTGGCAGCCAAGCGCGCCGGTATCACCGACATCCTCATGTGTCAGGACAATCGCAAGGACGTTGAGGAGATACCCGAGGTATATCGCAAGGGTGTCACCTTCCACTATGTTGAGAACGTGCATGACGTATGGGATTTTGCCTTGCTCAACCAGAAGGTTGACAATGCCCTCACATTTGATATTGACGAAGACGACAAGAATAAATGAAGTTTCAACTGCAATATACTGACAATGCGTCGGACGCCCGTGCGGGAAAGATAACCACCGACCATGGTGAGATACTTACACCCATATTCATGCCCGTAGGCACCTGCGGCAGTGTCAAGGGGGTGCACTTTTCCGAACTGCGTCAACAGGTGAAGGCACAGATTATCCTCGGCAACACCTATCATCTCTACCTCCGTCCCGGTCTTGACATCCTGCGCAAGGCAGGCGGTCTTCATGCCTTCGGTGGTTGGGATCGCCCCATCCTCACCGATTCTGGCGGTTTTCAGGTCTTCTCGCTCACTGGCATACGCAAGCTGAGAGAGGAAGGTTGCGAGTTTCGCTCGCATATCGACGGTTCGAAGCATATCTTCACTCCCGAGAATGTGATGGATACCGAGCGCATCATCGGTGCCGACATCATCATGGCTCTCGACGAGTGTCCTCCGGGCGACAGCGACTATGCGTATGCCAAGAAGAGCCTTGGACTCACACAGAGATGGCTCGACCGATGCTTCAAGCGATTCAACGAAACCGAACCGCTCTATGGTTATCACCAATCACTCTTCCCCATCGTACAGGGGTGCCAATATAAGGACCTTCGTCGCGAAGCAGCCAAGTTTGTGGCTGACAAGGGTGCCGAGGGAAATGCCATTGGCGGACTTGCCGTCGGCGAACCGACAGAGGTGATGTATGAGATGATTGAGGTGGTCAACGAGATACTACCCAAGGACAAACCCCGCTATCTCATGGGAGTGGGAACACCGCAAAACCTGCTTGAGGCAATAGAGCGCGGAGTGGACATGTTCGACTGTGTCATGCCCACACGCAATGGTCGCAACGCCATGCTCTTCACCTATGAGGGCACGATGAACATGAAGAACAAGAAGTGGGAGTATGACTTCAGTCCCATCGACCCAAAGGGATGTGAGACCGACCGTGTATATACCAAGGCCTATCTCCATCATCTGTTCAAGGCTCAGGAACTTCTTGCCCTACAGATTGCAAGCATACATAACCTTGCTTTCTATCTGCGGCTCGTCTCCGATGCGCGCGAACATATTATCAATGGTGACTTCGTTGAGTGGAAACGCAGTGTGATAGACAACTTAGGACGTAGAATATGAAAGAGAAACTAAGAAAGTTATTGAATGTGTTCAGCAAACTGAAATTCAGCAAACTTAAGTTCACACATAAGTTGGGATTTCTGCATAAGCTGAAATTCATCAAGCGTATGGACCGATATATCATAATGAAATTTATCGGTACATATTTCTATTCCATTGCCCTCATCATCTCTATATCCATTGTATTCGACATCAACGAGAACTTGGCAAAGTTCACATCCTATCATGCACCTCTGCGCGCCATTGTGTTCGACTACTACGCCAATTTCGTACCCTACTTCGCCAACCTGTTCAGTCCGCTGTTCGTATTCATCGCCGTAATCTTCTTCACCTCCAAACTGGCAGGCAACTCCGAGATTATCGCCATGTTGGCAAGCGGAATGAGTTTCAAGCGACTGTTGCGCCCCTACATGATTTCTGCGGCACTCATCTCCGCACTCAACTTCTATCTCGGCTCCTACGTCATCCCCAAGGGAACTGTTGTGCGCCACGACTTTGAGTCGCTTTACAAGAACAACAAAAAGATTACATCCGCACAGAACGTGCAGTTGCAAGTGGGCAAGGGTGTCATCGCCTATATATCCCAATATGACGACAAGACGAAGACGGGCTACGGATTCTCGCTTGACAAGTTTGAAAAAAAGAAACTCATTCTCCACACCACCGCCAATGTTGTGAAGTATGACACAATCA
>SAMEA3663023__coassemble_1335_pt1 | contig 14010 bp, 14 predicted proteins | sample SAMEA3663023__metabat2_low_PE_038 | metagenome-assembled genome bin SAMEA3663023 (sample SAMEA3663023) | pig gut metagenome | biome: pig gut; feature: pig-associated habitat; material: faeces | place: France | collected 2012
AAAACTATAGATTCTTAGCCACTACATACGCCATAGTCCAGGCTGCCTGAAGATTGAAGCCTCCGGTGATGGCATCCACATCGAGGACTTCGCCGGCAAAGTAGAGGCCAGGATGCTGACGACATTCGAGGGTTGAGGGATTAATATTAGAGAGGGCAACTCCGCCGCATGTCACGAACTCCTCCTTGAACTTGTTTTTGCCAGTGATGTCGAAGATATGGTTGGTGAGCATTGCCGACATGCGGTTGAAGCTCTTCTTGCCCATCTCCGCCCAACGAATTTCATGGCGAATGCCTACACAGGCGAGGAGATGCAACCACAGGCGACTGTTGAAACGCTCGGGATATATGCTCTGCACCTGTTTCTGGGGATGGCGTAACGACATTTCATAAAGCATTTCCATCACCTCGTTCTCATTGGCAGAGCCAAACCAATTGACGGTTATCTTTGTATTATAACCACAATCGTGAAGATGGCGCGCACCATACGACGACAGCTTCAAGACAGCGGGACCGCTCAATCCCCAATGAGTGATGAGCAGCGGACCGTCGGCCCTCATCTTTGTTCCTACAATACTCGTCTGCACATCCTCAACAACAGTACCAGTCATCGCTGTAATAGGATGATTGGCAATACAAAAACTGAACAATGAAGGAACTGGAGATGAAATATCAAGACCCAACCCGTCGAGCATCTTCAGTCCACTGAGTTTGGGGCTGCCCCCGGTAGTAACCACCACCTTGTCGGCCTCAACATTCTCGTGATTGGAAAAGGATAATGTATATCTCTCGCCATGGGAGATCCGCTCAACACGATGACCGGTTTTCAAGACAACACCATGCTTGCGCATAAGCCACAACAGCTTATCCACAATCTCCATGGCATCCTGCGACACCGGGAACACACAGTTGTCCTCCTGTGTGGTGAGTGGAATGCCCTCGCGCTCAAACCACTCGTAGGCATCCTCGTGACTGAACTCCCTGAGCAGACGCTTCATCAGTCGGGCTCCACGAGGATATACCGCCTCCACACTGCGCACACCGCGGAACGAATTGGTGAGATTACATCTTCCACCACCCGTCACAGCCACCTTTGCCAAGGCTTTATGACCACTTTCATACACAGTGACTACAGCCTCGGGCTTACGCCTTTTTATCTCAATTGCCGCAAAGCAGCCTGCGGCACCAGCTCCAACAATTGCTATCTTCATTTCAAATCATGGTCGGTCATTGCAGCCACACAAGAATCTGACCATACATTCTCGGCTGTCTCTATCATGTCAATTATAGTATATACTGGCAAAATGATACCCATAATGGCAACAGGAGCTCCTATGCCCGTCATCAACGAAAGGGTGAGGAAGAAACAACCCATCGGCACGCCAGCGTTACCTATGGCCGATACAACTGAGAGAAGAAGCCATAGGAGCATGGTGGGGATGGTGAGCTCGATACCGCCATTCTGCATCACGAACAGCGAGGTGACAAGGATGAATGTAGCACAACCGTTCATATTGATAGTGGTGCAAATGGGCAGCACAAAGCGTGCGACCTTCGAACTTACCCCAAGACGCCTTTCAGATGAATCCATCGTGACAGGCAATGTGGCTGCGGAACTCTTGGTGAACAATGCCATCAACACTGCCGGCATCATCTTCGACAAGACATGCAAAGGATTGAGTCCGCGCGAAAGGAGAAACAGAGGAAGGACAACGAAGAACTGTATGCAGTTGCCACCGACGATGACAAGGATATACTTGCCAAGCGAGTCGGCAGCCACTCCCGCCGTAATCTGCGAAGCTAATTGAGCCGAGAAGGCGAGGATGCCCAAGGGGAGTGTCCATATAAGCCAATGTATAAGATAAAAAAGAAGCTCTTGAAGTCCGAAAAGCAGTTTTAGCACTGTCTCCACTCCCTCGGTGCGCTTCATCCTCGACAAGGCAATTCCCACGGCAAAGGCGATGAGAATAAGCGATAGCACATTGCCCTCAAGGAAAGGACGCACGATATTATTTGGCACTACAGAAAGGAAGTGTTCGGTGTATGATGTCTCGGCAACACCTATTGACTGACTTACATCCCCAATCTTATTAATTAGGTTGGAAGGCAGGTTTCCCGGAGCCACGATGATATAAAGAATCAAACCTACGGCAGCGGCAGCCACAGTGGTAAGTATAGTGTATTTGAGAGCCGTACGAAAGATACGTCCTGAATCTTTCTGTCCGCCAAGAGTCGATAGTGTGGTAATCACGGCAAGAACGATTGTAGGCACAGCTAACAATTGGAACAGGCGTGTATATACACTTGCGATGAACGACATGATGTTGTCAATCCATCCCACCTGCGCCATACCAATGGCGGCACCCACTACGAGTGCCCCTATCCATAGCAACATCTGGCGGTGCTGGGACATACTGTTATTTTTACTTATTCTCATAACAAATTTCTTTTTTCGTGCAAAGATAATAAAAATCCCCGTCTTGACAAACAAAACAGGGATTTTTCTTATCATCACAACAAATTTATACACGTCCTATTATCTTTCTTACAGCTAGACGAGACGGTCAATTTCTTCTTTTGTATTATAGAAAGCGAAGGAAGGACGGACACTCATTTCGTAGCCTAAGGCACGGGATTGGCAGGATTATTAAACTGCTACGGCACGTAGGCATTGCCTATTTGTGGTATATCTTGCATAAAAATGCCCAAAATATTTGTTTATAAATAATAAAAGGTGTATCTTTGCACACAATTTATTAAAATCAGACAACAATGAAAAAACAGACTCATGCAATTAATACACCTTATCAGCATCCAGTAAGTACCATCATATGTTGGGATGCCGACACATTGCGTCGCTTGGCGCATTTCTGCCATGAGCGTGGCATAATAGTTGTGTCTGATGAGATACACTGCGACATGGCTCTATTCGGCAACCGCCACACGCCCTTTGCCTCTGTCAGTGAGGAGGCAGCACAATGCAGCATCACCTTTGGTGCACCATCCAAGACATTCAACATCGCCGGCATTGTCAGTTCCTATGCCATTGTGCCCAACGACTCCATGCGACGCCGTTTCTACACATGGCTTGAGGCCAACGAACTCAATGAGCCTCATATCTTTTCACCCATTGCCACCCTTGCGGCTTTCACGCCCGAAGGCGAAGAGTGGCGCAAGGAAATGTTGCAATACATCGAGGGCAACATCAACTATGTCATTGACTACTGCCGCAATAATATTCCACAGATAAAGCCATGGCGCCCACAGGCCTCCTTCCTCGTATGGCTCGACTGTCGCGCCCTTGGTCTCAACCACCAGCAACTCGTTGACCTCTTTGTAAAGCAGGCTCATCTTGCCCTCAACGACGGAGAGATGTTCGGCAAGGGTGGCGAGGGTTTCATGCGTCTCAACATAGCCGCCCCAAGAAGCATTCTCCAAACAGCTCTCGAACGATTAAGGGAAGTTGCAGAACACATATAAAATCCTCTTTAATTGCAATATAAACTTTTGGCAAAAAAATCCCAAAATTATTTTGCCGTTTCAAAAAATCTTTGTACTTTTGCAGCATAGTAATAAACACACGCCGATGGAAGTGAACAACAAGTACATACGTTTTGACTGGGCAGTGAAGCGAATGTTGCGCGACAAGGCCAACTTCGCCGTGTTGGAAGGACTGATAACGGTTCTTACAGGCGAGGTTGTGAAGATAGAGGAACTGCTTGAGAGCGAGGGCAATCAGGAGAGTGCCAGCGACAAGTATAACCGTGTCGATATCAAGGCCAAGAATGACAAGGGAGAAATAATAATCGTCGAGGTGCAGCTCACGCGACAGTTTTATTTCCTCCAGCGAATGCTCTACGGAGTGTCGAAAGCCATCACCGAACATATCGAGATAGGCGAGATGTACGACCAGGTGAAGAAGGTTTATTCTATCAACATCCTCTACTTCGACCTTGGCAAGGGCAGCGACTATCTCTATCATGGCAAAACCGTCTTTACAGGTGTGCACACCAACGACCGTCTTGAGATAAACACCAAGGAAGCCAACGAACTCCGCATGCGTGTACCCGAAGACATATTCCCCGAATACTACATCATCCGAGTGAACGAGTTCAACAGCGTGGCCACCACCCCGATAGAGGAATGGCTCGACTATCTGAAGAACAACCGCATCAAGGACGACACCTCAACACCAGGACTAAGGGAAGCCCGCCAGAAACTTCTGTATATGACAATGAACGACAAGGAGCGCCAGGCATACGACGCCCACATGGACGACATCATGGTGCAAAACGACATGTTTTACACCGCCAGAATGGAAGGTCTTGCAGAAGGCCGTGCAGAAGGCCGTACAGAAGGCCGTGCAGAAGGCCGTGCAGAAGGCCGTGCAGAAGGCATTTTGTTAACAGCCAAGAACCTGAAGGCTATGGGCTTAAGCATTGCCGACATCATAAAGGCCACAGGGCTGTCAGAAGATGACATAATGAAATTGTAAAAAAGAAAAAGTATTGGCAACAATGAAAGAGGTAGGCCTGCCTCTCAACTCAGGTAAGATATGAACAAGATATTGTTCCTACATGGATTCTTTGCCACAGGCAGCTGTCCTATGGCAACGGCATTGAAGGAGGCTTTCCATGAGGAAGCCATTGTGCTGACCCCCGACTTGCCTCTTCACCCCAAAGAGGCATTGACATACATCCGAATGCTCATCGATAAGGAAAAGCCCGACCTGCTCATCGGCAATAGTTGCGGGGCTTTCCTCGCGCAGATTCTATCTCCCGTTGTGGGCATCCCTGCCCTACTCGGCAATCCTCATTTCAAGATGACGGACTTTCTAAAGGAGCGCATTGGCGAACATGAGTACAAGGCACCACGAATAGATGGCAACCAGAGAATTGTCATTGACGAGTCACTTGTCCGTGAGTTTGAGGAACTTGAAGCCACACAGTTTGACGGCTGCAATCTTACTTGCAAGAATCGTGTGTGGGGACTATTCGGCGAGAAAGACACCCTGGCTCATTTTGAACCATTGTTCTTGCAGCACTACGAGAAGAGTTTCCATTTCCCCGGTGGACACACACCCACAGAGCAGGATGTAAAGACATGGTATGTACCGTTGGCAAAGAAGATGCTTGCAGGGAGAAGTATAAATCAACTGGCTCTCGCCATGATTGACTATAACCATGGCGATCCGAAGCGCATTCAGCATACTACTAAGGTTCATGCTTACGCCTCGCTAATAGGCAAATGTGAAGGCCTGGACGAGGGCACTCAGTTCATCCTAGAAAGTGCCGCCCTTGTGCATGACATTGGCATCAGGGCGAGCGAGCAGAAGTATGGTTATCAGAATGGAAAGCTTCAGGAACAGGAAGGGCCTGCTGTCGCCTTTGAGCTGCTCACACGTCTCGGAGGGTTTACCGACAAACAGATAGAGCGTATCTGCTGGCTCGTCGCCCACCACCATACTTACCATGTGTGCGAGGATTTGGACTATCAGATACTTATTGAGGCGGATTTCTTGGTCAATCTGTTCGAGGACGATGAATCCGCGAATGCCATACGTGCAGTGCACAGGAACATCTTCCGAACAGAGAGTGGAATCAGGATGATTGAAACAATGTATGGCATAAATGAAGAAGGGTGAAAAAAATGGTAGAGATTGTATTATACAAAATAGAACAGGGCGGACAGATCTTCATTGCCTTGAATGATGGTGCAGTCGTCGGATGTTGGGCGCTCAAATATCATGACGAAAAACAGTCCTACGAATTGGCAAAGATGGCGGTCTCTCCTTGTCATCAAGGCAAACATATCGGCTATTTGCTCGGCAAAACAGTCATGGAATACACACGACACAATGGAATCAAAAAGATTTTTCTGGAGGGCGACACGCTTGAAGGAGGCGTGAAGAGCATTGCGGCATACGGCCATACCCCCGGGCACACTGTATTCCAAAAAGACAGTATCCTCGTTATTGCCGACCTCATCCACGGTGCGGCTCTTCAGTTGGAGTATCCCGACTATTGCCCCGCATACGACATGAATAAAGAAGCGGCACGCGAGTCACGACTCCGCATCCTGAAATATGCCCGCGAGAACAACCTAACGATGTATGGCATGCACCTGCCGAGTCCAGGGTTTGTTAAATAATCAAAGGATATTATTATGAGAAAGAAAAGCAGGGAGATGGATGCCTCTTGGGCTCTTGAAGTAATGGACAATGCACCTTGTATATGATGACAATGGTGACGATATGAAATAAGGACGTATGGAAACGGAGCAATAATGACCGCACCAAATATTTATGAGTCGGCTCTCGACATGATTGATACCTCAAATAATATATAGAAATAAACAAGATGAAAAAGTTATTTATGATTATCTCTGCCATATTGTGCAACCTTCTGGGATGCACTGCACAGCAACAGAAGTTTGAAAGCATTGATACCGAGGCTTTTGAACAAGTAATATCAGATACGTCTGTAGTAAGGCTTGACGTGCGTACGATAGACGAGTATTCAAGTGGACACATCGCCAATGCCGTCAACATCGACGTAACGAAAGACGACTTCGAGGCACGAGCCACATCCCTTCTGCCCAAGGACAAGACCATTGCAGTTTATTGCCGTAGCGGCAGACGAAGCAAGAAGGCAGCGGGAATACTTGTTGAAAACGGATACAAAGTGATAGAACTCAACAATGGTATTACTGGCTGGATAAATGCCGGCAAGGAAACCGTAAGATAAAAGTGAATAAGAAAATAAAAGAAAAGACAGTGGTAGAGCAGATGATACGTCTGTATTGTCGAAAGCATGAAGGACATACCGAGCTATGTCCAAGTTGTCAGGAACTGTTGGATTATGCCCACAGCCGACTTGACCGCTGCCGTTACGGCGAAGAAAAACCCACTTGCAAGAAATGTCCCATCCATTGCTATCGGCCTGAGATGAAGGAAAGAATCAGGAAGGTCATGCGATGGTCAGGGCCAAGGATGATACTCTATCATCCACTTGCAGCGATCCGACATTTGCTCAATACGAGAACGGGATTGGATAACCAACGCCAATTGGGCACTTGAATAGAAAATTATAACAGAATATGTCAAGAAAGAAGACTCTACGATGCCAGCTGTGCGGCTATGAGATTGAACTGTATGAAGGCCGTGGACTGTTTCAGCAGCAGATAATCGCAATAGAGTGCTGCGACTGTCATACGATACAGAACATTGTGGTCGGGGGAATAATCGGCGAGGTCGCTCCTTCGTTCAACAGTGAGACTGGGCGGTTGTGTCCTCAGTGCAGCAGTATGAACATCCGCAGATGGAATCTCCACACTTGCCCAAAGTGCGGTGGTGAGATGACTGCAACGGGCAAAGATGAATTTTGGACATAATTGCAAAAAGTTTTGATGACGGGAAACGAAAGGATACATTTTTAAGGACGTAAAATGCGGTATTAAACATTTTTAAGGACGAAAATTACACTTTTTTTGATAATTATATGTATCTTTGCCGCCGAAAATCAATACCTAAATGCAAAATGGAAAGAGATGCGATAAGACTGTTATATGAATGGAATGCACGAGCCAACCGCAAATCGTTGATTATATGAGGTGCGAGACAGGTGGATATGCCGCATGTCTGTCTTCTTCCGGCAGATTACACCGAGGTTCTTGTGGATAATAATTAGAACACTTAGTATAAATATAAAAAGAACAACATTTATGAAACGACTTAAATTTATTCTCACAGGAGTATTGACTGCATTGTCTCCTCTTTTCGTTCATACACAAAGCATAAGGCAAAACTTTGATTTAGGCTGGCAATTCTCGGAAAACAAGGGGAACTGGCAGCAAGTTGACCTGCCTCACGACTGGGACATCCACCATGCCCCGAAAGCTGATGCTCCGACAGGCAATGATGGGGGATATTATCCCGCGGGATATGGTTGCTACAAAAAGACGTTCACCGCACCCATATTGAAACAGGGCGATGCTTTGAAACTTCATTTTGATGGTGTCTATCAAAATTGTGAGGTATATATCAACGGACAGTTGGCAGGCAGACATGGCTACGGCTATACACCATTCCACATCGACATAACGAAGCTGGTCAAGGATGGACAGAACGAAGTTGAGGTGCGGGTCGATAATGTGGGTCAGCCAAGTTGCCGATGGTATAGCGGTTCGGGCATATACCGCCATGTGTGGCTCGAAACCTACAAGACGAACGCCATTGATGACCCAAAGAAGCTGTTCGTATCAACCCAACAACTCTATAATATATCAGCCAACGGCACGCGTGCCGATTCCGCAAGACTGAGCATCGAATATGACGGCAAACCACTTGAAACACGCCTCATGAAAGATGTAAGACTCTGGAGCCCCGAGCATCCTGTGCTCTATGACATCAAGGTGGGAGAACTGAACGTAAAGCACGGATTCCGCACCTTCTCCTACGATGCCAAGAATGGGTTTGTGCTAAATGGCATACCCACTATTATCAATGGTGCTTGCGTACATCATGACAACGGCGTGATAGGTGCCATGTCGTTTGATGCTGCTGAGATACGCAAGGTAAGACTGATGAAAGAGGCGGGATTCAACCTCCTCCGCACCTCACACAATCCCCAGTCGGCAGCCTTCTATGCTGCCTGCGACAGCCTTGGCATGATGGTCATCGACGAGGCTTTCGACGGTTGGTACACTCAGAAGACTCCCTACGACTACCACCTGCTGATCGACTCTTGCTATCAGGAGGATATTGCCGCCATGGTGTTGCGCGACCGCAACCATCCGAGCATAGTGTGCTGGAGTATCGGCAATGAAGTGATCGAGCGCAAGGAACTGCGTGTGGTCCAGACAGCCAAGAATCTTAAGAGCACCATTCTCAAGTACGACAAGACCCGCCCTGTCACCGAAGCTCTCTGTGCCTGGGACAGCGACTGGGAAATATTTGACCCCCATGCCGAGGTGCTTGATATCGTGGGCTACAACTACATGATGCACAAGGCAGAGAGCGACCATGAGCGCTGCCCTGAGCGTGTGATGTGGCAGACGGAAAGTTATCCACGCGATGCCTTTGCCAACTGGAAGCATACCACGGAGCGGCCTTACATCATCGGCGACATCGTATGGACAGGACTCGACTACCTGGGCGAGTCGGGCATCGGACAATTCTACTACGAGGACGAAACGGCAGGCGAGCATTATTTGCGTCCACACTTCCCGTTCCATGGTGCCTACTGTGGGGATGTAGATATAACAGGCTGGCGAAAGCCTATCTCGCACTATCGTGACATGTTGTATAACATTAAGGAAGGCGACACCGGATATATATACTTGGCAGTGAAGGAACACCCCGGCTTCCACAAACGGGGCGGAAAGATTTCCGAGACGATGTGGTCGGTATGGCCTACATGGGAATCATGGAACTGGCCAGGCATGGAGGGAAAAGACCTTGAAGTGGAGATATACAGCAAGGCGCCAATGGTGAAACTATATCTCAACGGCAAGTTGCTGTCAAGCGGCAAACCGTCAGTCGGCAACAAATACATCCTCACTGTCCCAGTGCCATACGAACCGGGCGAACTGCGTGCCGCAGCATACGATGCAGACGGACGGGAATATGCCACGACAAAACTCATCACTGCCGGCGAACCTTACGCCATCCGTCTGACCCCTGAAAGCGACAATCTCAAGGTAGGCGCATCAGACCTTCTCTATGTCATCCTGGAGATAATTGACAAGAACGGCAATGTGTGTCCTAATGCCGCTATCCCCGTGGACATTGCAGTCTCAGGCTCAGGCACGCTGCTTGCCGCTGCCTCTTCCAACTTCAAGGACTTGGAGCCCAAAACTTCCAACCACGTTACCACATACAAGGGACGCGCCCTTGTCGTGGTGCGTAGTGGCATGAAGAAAGGAACAGTAGGAATATCCGCCAAATCAGCCAATATTGACGGAAATCTAAGGATAAAAGTAAAATGACATTAAAAAGAGAATTGCAATGAAACACTTTATCATTCCTTTCGCCTTGCTGGCATTGATGACGTCATGCGGCGGCAACAACAATGGCAAAAGCCAAGAAAACGTAGAACAAAACAACAAGGTTATGACACTGAATATCGACAATTTCAAGTGGACACGACAACCAGAGAGTTGCGCCATCAAGGGTGACACAATCGAAGTAGTGACCAAACCGGGAACGGACTTGTGGCAACGTACATACTATCATTTTCGCAACGACAACGCTCCCGTATTCCAGATGGAGACTGAGGAGAAGTTCTTCAGCTTCGTGGTAAAGACCGACTTCACCGAAAGCCACCATCGATTCGACCAGTGCGGCATCGTGATGTATCTCGACAGTGAAAACTGGCTCAAGGGCAGTGTGGAATACGAGAACGAGGAGTTTCAGCACTTGGGTAGCGTGGTCACCAACAACGGATATTCCGACTGGGCAACTACAGCCATACCTGCCAATGTTAAGACGATGTGGTATCGACTCTCGCGCCGAGAGGATGATTATTGCATAGAGTGCTCACAGGACGGAGAACACTTCACCCAGATGCGCGTATGCCACATGCACCAAGGCGCAGGGAAGATACGTTTCGGCATCTACGCCTGCTCTCCCGAGGAGTCATCCTTCAAGGCCATCTTCACCGACATGAAGCTTACCGAATGTGCATGGAAGGCTCACGACGGGCAACAGCCAGATTAACTGATCAACAGATGAGAAAGAAAAGCAGAGAGATGGATGCCTCTTGGGCTCTTGAAGTAATGGACAAGGCACCCTATATTACAGTCAGTATGAGCGATGCCAATGGTATGCCTTATTCTGTACCATTGTCATTGGCTCGTACAAATGAGAGTACTTTTTATTTTCATTGCGCTACCGAGGGAAAGAAACTGGACATACTGCGGACAAATCCCTTCGTATGCCTTAGCGCTGTCAGCAAATGCAAGCCTATGGTGGGTCCCAAGGATGGTAGCTTTACCTTGGAGTTCAAGTCTGCAATAGCATTTGGCAAGGCAGAGATTGTTACTGACGATACTGAAAAACGTGACGCGCTCCAAGCCATTTGCCAACGTTTCCTTCCGAAACACATGGATGCCTTTGATGCTTCGGTGGAGCGGAGCATGTCGCGCACGGCTATTGTTCGCATAACTCTCACTGAACCACTTGTGGGCAAACGCAAGCAATATGATGACAATGGTGACGAGATGAAATACGGACGTATGGAAACGGATACAAAGTAGAACACTGGAAATCATAAACAACAGATATAATAAAATTATGATGCATGCGATTGTTATGGGTGCCACCTCGGGCATTGGCTATGAGGTGGCAAAGATTCTTGCCAGTCGGGGATGGAGAGTTGGTGTGGCAGGAAGAAGGCAAGACATACTGGCAAAGATGGTAGCCGAGAAGGATGGCATCGTGGCATACGAAGTGATTGATGTCACCAGCCCGGATGCCGTTGACGGTATGCACAATCTCATCGACAAGTTGGGAGGTATGGACCTGTATTTCCACAGTTCAGGTATCGGATATCAGAACATAGAACTCGATGCCGATAAGGAATTGAGAACTATCGAGACCAACTGCCTCGGTATGGCAAGACTTGCAGGTGAAGCATTCCGCTATTTTGAGCAACACCCGGAAATAGAAGGGCATATAGCCATAATCAGTTCCATAGCACGCACCAAAGGCCTCGGCGCCGCACCTGCCTATTCAGCCTCAAAGCGATTCACCAGTCATTATCTCGAAAGCCTCTGCCAACTGACGGCTATAAGAAATATCCGCAATATTCATATCTCCGACATACGTCCGGGATTCGTCAAGACCCCGATGATAGAGGGCAGTAATTTCCCGATGCAACTTGATGTACGTAAAGTTGCCGTCAGCATAGTCAATGGACTCGAAAGGCGCAAGCCTGTTATCACCGTCAACTGGTTCTACCGCCTGCTTGTCTTCTTCTGGCAGATGACACCGCGATTCATCTGGATTAGAATGAGTATCAAATAAAAATGGTTATGTAGATAATACAAGTACTAAATATATATCATCGAAATCGAGCAATGGAATGAATAACAAACAAATGATAACAATTGAACAACTGACAGGTATCGTCCGCGAGGCTTCACGACTGATGGTAAGCGACGGATTTGAGATAGAACAGAAGGGAGGATGCGAGAATATCGTGACATCATCGGATGTTGCAGTGCAGAACTTCCTGTGCGAAAGGCTCTTGCAGCTTATGCCAGAGTCGGGATTACTGTGCGAGGAGAAGGACATCAACGACACCCGACACGAATACACATGGATTATCGACCCTATCGACGGCACCGCCAACTACAGCCGCGGCATCGACCAGTGTGCCATCTGCGTGGGACTGAAGCACCATGATGACATGCAGATGGGAGTGGTGTATATTCCCCGCACTGATGAGCTGTTCCATGCCGAGAAAGGCAAGGGGGCATACCTTAACGGCATGAGAATCCACGTCTCAGGTCGCTCATTCGGCAATGCCGTGCTGTGTACTGCCCTGCCTGTTTATCACAAGGAGTATGCCGAGGTGTGCTCGAGGATTATTGTTGATGCCTTTGGCAAATGCAACGACATACGGCGCTTCGGGGCTTGCGCTCCAGAGCTTTGTTATTTGGCAATGGGCAGGTGTGAACTGTATTTCGAGTATCTACTCAGTCCGTGGGACTATGCAGCCGCCTCGCTGATTGTCACCGAGGCAGGAGGCATAATATCTTCCGCCGACGGGAGCAGTCTGCGTCTTACGGAACCTACGGGAGTGATTGCCGCCAACAGCATTGAGAACTACCGCCAATTGCTTGGCATTGTGTCGAACAGACAACAACAATAACATTATCAAAAAAATCAAATCATTATGGAAGCAAAAGAAATGGCAAAAACCAAGAGAACGTAGAACAAATCATCAAGGTTATGTATGCCACATGCACCAAGGCGCAGGGAAGATACGTTTCGGCATCTACGCCTGCTCTCCCGAGGAGTCATCCTTCAAGGCCATCTTCACCGACATGAAGCTTACCGAATGTGCATGGAAGGCTCACGACGGGCAACAGCCTGACTGACATTCGCTAAAATTATCGTAATAGGTTTCCACCACTTCCACCTGTTCCTCAAGGATGGTGGTGGTGGTCTTATAGTATGTAAGGTCAAAACCGATGCGGTCGTTGAGGAAGGCAGCTTCGAGTCCCACCTCGAACGATGTTGTCGATTCAGGTTTCAGGTCGGCATTATTCAGTGTGTTGGGCAGACGATAACCCGGTGTTGTGCTATCCACGTTGGTGTATTGCGCGTAGGTTGAGAGCACCTGGTAGGGGTCGGTGTCATTACCCACCTTTGCCCAACCGGCACGCAGTTTGCCGAATGAGAACCAGGGCAGCTTGTCCTTGAGCAATTCAGAGAAGACGAAGCTGGCTGTCACAGAGGGATATACGTATGAATTATTGCCAGCAGGCAGTGTTGATGACTTGTCGTTACGTATTGTTCCTTCGAGATATACCATGTTCTTTCATCCTACATTAACATTGGCGAAGATAGAGTTAGTACCCTTCTTGCGCACAAGGTTATAGGCGGCTGCCTGTGAGATGGAGTTCTTCAGGTTATAGAAAAGAGGTATGGCAAGTCCACCGACAGTTGCGCCATATACATACTCATATCGACGGTTCATGATGTTGGCACCAAGGTTTGCTCCCACGGTATAGTCACCGAACGTGTCGTTATACATCGCCATGAACTCATGGTTGACCTCATACTGCTGACGTGAGATTTCCTTGTATGACGACTGCTCCTGCAAACCTACTGCATTGCGCTCATACTGCTTGTCAACGAAGAAGTCGAGGTTGGCCTTGTACTGCACCTTCAAATGGGGCAGAATGTTATAGTTCACTCCCACATTGCCATACACACGATGACGCGTGTCGTTCTGATAGCACATATAACGGCTCCAGTAGGGGTTGTTGCTGTACATTGGCG
>SAMEA3663023__coassemble_1336_pt1 | contig 13994 bp, 11 predicted proteins | sample SAMEA3663023__metabat2_low_PE_038 | metagenome-assembled genome bin SAMEA3663023 (sample SAMEA3663023) | pig gut metagenome | biome: pig gut; feature: pig-associated habitat; material: faeces | place: France | collected 2012
GCCAGGAAGTCCTCATCGTATGTGAGTTTTCTCACTTGCAGTCCCAATGTGATCCAATAATTCTCCAATTCCTGTGCCAAATAGCTCTTGCCGTTGCCTCCGTCTGTAGAGATGAGGTTAAGCACATTCTGCTGTCCAGTCTTGAAGTGGGGCAGCAGAGCTTTGCTGAGCTGGCGTAACGACATGTCGGCTATAGTCTTGTTGAATCGACGATATCTGAGGTTGCTTTCCTTGGGGAAACATCCGATGACAGGAATCTTTGTGATTCTCTCCGAGCGCATACGGTCGCGCAGTGTGCGGTCGAGCAGTTCGATGAGGAGGAAGTAAATAGCTGTCATAAGGAATGTCAGCACGTAAGCTCCCAACAAAATCATAAGACGGTTGGTGGGCAATGCGTTGAGCGGGAACATTGGCGGGTTGAGCACTCGCAATGTAGCCGTTGTCATCTGCAAGTTGCGCTGACGCAGACGTGCTGCGTTGAGAGCCTTAAGCATTTCCATGTAGTTGCCCTCTACGAAACCGATGTGGCGGTCTTTTCTGTCGAGTGTTGCACCGATAGGCGAGAAGTAGAGGAACTGTCGGTCGATGCTTTGACGCATGATGTCCTGGGCGGTCATCTTGGCTTTTGTCTTTTCCAATAAGAGTACTTGTTCAACCCAGTTGTCGAGCAATGTGTTAGCCTTTACGCCATTCTCGGTGGAGAAACTACCTGCTTCGATATCCTTGGTCAGCTCCCTTACACTTTCTGCAGTATTTCTCAAATCCTTCTGAGCCTGAGCGAGTTCGTTTTGCGATTCGGCGTTGTTACCACCGCCTTCGCTCGACATAAGCTGCAGATTGGATATTCTTGACTGTATTCTTGAGATGTCGCGAACCTTGTCGGTGAATTGCTTGTTGGCACGGATTATCTTAGCACGCTCTCCCAACTGTCTTTCAAGCCAGTCCATGAGAGCCTTTGTTGTGGTATAGTCCATCAGCAATGTGTTGTCCGACACCTGCTGGTTAGCCTCAAGGCCAGCCAACTGCTTGGTCTGCTCACCATAGTTGATGATTCGTTTTTCAATATTATAATTGATGAGTTCATCCTCAGCGTTGCAAAGCATCTTGTAAAGACGTGCCACTTCTTTCTCGAAGAACTTGATGACGTTGTTGGTTTCTCCGAAACGGAGTTGTTGGTATTGTCGTGCGAACACGTCGTTCAAGATGTCAAGTGTGTTATAGGCAATACCAGCATCGTTGGCGCTATATCCGATATTGATAATATCACTCTTAGAGAACTGTGTAACTTTGAGTTTTGACGAGATGTTATTCAATCCGAAATATGGATGATAATTAGTCAATCCAAAGATGAAATTATCCTGGGTCGGTTTCTCGTAGGCACGCAAGTTGGAGTAAGTGGCAGCCTCACTGTTTCTGTTGATAAGTCCCTTAACCTCAGCCGGTACCGAGGCGTTGAGTTGCTTGAAGTGCTCTGCCGAGATATAGTTGTTGTCCTTATTCTCATTACCATACATCATACAACGTGCGAAGAGTCGGAGCGACACTTCGTGCAGAGTGTTGTCGGTGGTGATGATAAGCATAAGGTTGTTGATATTTGTCTGAGAGTTACCTCCAGCGATACCCGATCCGCCCTCTATGTTATAACCGGTGATCATACCGGTATAAATAGTGGTGTTAGTGTCATACTGGCGTTCCATGTCCCTTGTCAAGAACCATGCAATAACCAAAGCAATCAAAGGAAGGATTGCGAGATACCACCTAATGCGGTATAAAAATCTTACTATATATCTGAAAATGTCCATAGTCGTAAATTTTTATTGTTATTATTTCTTTTGTTTAGCTGCTTTTTTAGCTTCCTTTTCAGCCTTTTCCTGGGCTTTCTTGTCAGCTTTTTCCAATTCTTGATATCTCTTTTCCTCCTCCTCAGCTTCTTTCTTTATCTGCTTTTGGATGGCTTTGTTCTCTTTGGCGATTTGCTTGTCCGACTTGACAATTGTATCGTCGAGAGTGACATCAGTTGTTGTATTAGTGATGATAGGAGTATGAGTAAGGATTTCCAATGTCACGATGTCAGTTGTAATACTTGTCTGCAATTGCTGGTAGGCATTCACGGCACCGTTCTCCCTTGCCTTGGTGAGTGCAAAGTCGGCAATGCTCATTTCGCCGTTGTGGAATTGCTCCTGTGTCAACTGGCCGGCACCCTGATAGATGGCGGCGTTTTCGCTTGCCGTTTTCAGAGCGACGAGATCATTGGTGATTTTTACGTATAGCGTCACAATTTGCAGCTTAAGTTGGTCGTAGGCTATATCCTTTTTGATTCTGGCATCGTCAACTTCCAACTTCTTTCTTCTTACTGCAGCCTTAAGGTCAAGAATGTCCTCAAGGGGCACAGACAAGTTCACTCCCACATTCCAATAGCTCTGCTCGCTACCCTGGAACTGGTAGATCATATTGCTGCTAAGGTTGGATGAGTTGTTTCCCCACATATCAGTCTTGCCATATCCATAGCTGGCATGTCCTCTGACATAGGAGAAGATGTGTCTTTTCTGCTTTGACACTTCCGCCTGTGCTATTTCCTGTGCCTTGGCAAGGCTTAGGATTTGAGGGTTTGACTTTGCGTTCTCAAGAAGCACAGCCAATGGTGGAAGATGGAATCTAGAAAAGTCAATGGTACTACCCTCGCTGGCGTCAAAGAAGCCAGCTGAGATACCGCTGTCGTTGTATTGTGCATTTGCCATCTGCACCGACATGGTTAATGCTGCAAATAATGCTATACGCTTAATACTCATTTTGTTTTTATTTTTGTGGTTATTTTTTACAATTATGGGTTTTTATACATCGTCCTTTTGAATAAAGGCGGTAAGAGTCTTAAATATTATCTTCATGTCGAGAATGAAGTTGTAGGTCTGACCGTAGGTGATATCGAGTTGTTTACGCTCGTCAGCCGATAGTTTTCCGCTGTCGCCACGTTTCTCCACCTGCCACAGTCCTGTGAGTCCGGCTGGTGCCATAAATCTGTCAATACTGTCGTCGCTTGTGAGCTTTTCCGCCTCGTAGAGTGGGAGAGGGCGGTTGCCCACCACCGACATATCGCCTTTGAGAATGTTCACCAACTGTGGCAGTTCGTCTATGCTGTACTTGCGGATGAAATGTCCGACTTTGGTTATTCTCGGGTCGTTCTCGATTTTTACGAATGCGTTGTTGATGTCTTCATTCTTTTGTTTGTTGAAACTTGTTTCAGACACAACGAAATCGTCTCCCACGAGCATCACCTCATCGTCGCTGATGAGCATTTCGGCTGCCAATTCGTCGCCGACAGGGGTGTTGTCGTCAATGGCTGTGTCAAAATGTCCCACGGGCATTGGGTTTTCCTCCACCTTGTCACTGTATTGGTTTTGAGTTTTGCTCAGTTCTTTAAGCCTTTTGTCGGCATCCATGTACATGCTTCTGAATTTCAAGAAGTCAAACACAGTGTAGTTAGTTCCGACACGTTTTGATTTGAACATAATTGGTCCATCGCTTTCAAGCTTGATAGCAATGGCGGTTATTATGAACACCGGCGATAGGATAATCAGCGCTACCAGCGAGAACACAATGTCGAACGTCCTTTTCCAAATAGGTATTTTGAAATGAAGGATGTTTTTGCCCGACGCCTTGTCGTCGAAAAGGATATTCTCCCTGCTGGTGATAAACTGAATTTTCTTGTTAATCTCGGTGACAGACGATTCACTGTTCAATGTGTCGTTGATGCCGCACTTCTGATAGGTGAGCCTTTCCTCGTCACTGAGTGTGTCAGTCAGCAGGATGATATACAATCCAGGGCATTTCTTTTTGAGGTATGTAATAGAGGTGATGTCTTCACTTTTCACTCCTCTTTCGAAAAAGACGATGAAGTGTTCGTTCCGAACCCTTGGCACACATAGTTTGGCAGCATCTTTGTAGGTGCTGGTCATCCTCACAATCTGTCCTGGGACATATTTGAGTTTGTCTCTTGTGTTGGGGTTCTTCCCTAAATATACGATACCAATCATATATATAATAATGTATTAGGGAGACTATATCAAGGCAGTATTTTCTTGACCCTGATTTTCAGCTCCATTGGATTGAAAGGCTTCACGATGTAATCTACGGCACCAATCTCAAGCAGACGTATGCGCTCGTTGGTGCTGTCCTCGCTACTGAGCATGATGACAGGAATATGGCGGAAAAGCTCGTTCTGCTTTATCCATTCAAGAAAATCATCGCCGCGCATGCCGGGCATTCTGATGTCGGATATGATCAGGTCAGGCGTGTTGCCTGCTTGAAGCCATTTTACAGCCTGCAAACCATCAGGCAACCACTGCACGTCATAGTCACTCATAAGGTATATCGACAGCACTTTGGCTATCGTTTCCTTGTCGTCCAAGATTAATATTTTCTTCTTCATAATTATTGTGGTAATATATTACACGTGCAAAGGTATGAAAAAAAAATGAAACGTGGATGTTTTTTTTGCATTTTTTTCAATAAAAAGGCAAAAAAATTTTTTTTTTGTCTATTTTGAGGGAAAAATGGTACTCAAACGTATTATTATTAGAAAAAAAAAGATAATCGATTATTTAATTTATACGAATATGGCAAGAAGGTTATTATTAGGATTTGACGTGGGAAGCAGTTCGGTGAAGGCTTCTCTCGTTGACGCAGACACTGGTAAGTGTGCTGCTACTGCATTTTATCCCGAACAGGAAGCTCCAATTCTCGCGGTAAAAGCCGGTTGGGCTGAGCAAGACCCACAGATGTGGTGGGAGAATGCCAAGCTTAGTCTCAAGAAGATTATGTGCGAGGCAAATGCCAAGGCTGATGAGATTGCTGCCATTGGTATTTCCTATCAGATGCACGGTCTTGTGTGTGTTGACAAGGATTTGAAGGCGCTTCGTCCGTCAATCATCTGGTGTGATTCGCGTGCCGTGCCGTATGGCGAGAAAGCATTCAGTGATTTGGGTTCCGACAAATGTCTTCAGCATCTTCTCAACTCTCCTGGCAATTTCACTGCCGCCAAGTTGGCGTGGGTCAAGGAGAACGAACCGGAATTGTTTGGCAAGATCTATAAGGTTATGTTGCCGGGAGACTACATCGCCATGCGTCTCAGTGGAGTGGCCAACACCACAGTGAGCGGATTGAGCGAGGGAATGTTCTGGGATTTCAAGGAGAACAAGGTGGCAGATTTCCTGCTCGACTATTATGGATTCGACAATTCGGTGCTGTCGGATATTGTTCCGACGTTCAGTGTGCAGAGCACAGTGTCGGCTGAGGCTGCCGCCGAAACTGGTTTGAAGGCAGGAACTCCGATTACCTACCGCGCCGGCGACCAGCCCAACAATGCCTTGAGTCTCAATGTGTTCAATCCGGGCGAGATTGCCTCTACCGGTGGCACGTCGGGCGTGGTATATGGTGTTCTCGGCGAAGTGAACTACGATCCGAAGAGCCGTGTGAACACCTTTGCCCATGTTAATCATGGCGACGAGCAGACACGTCTTGGCGTACTGCTGTGCATCAACGGCTGTGGTATTCTCAATGCTTGGACACGCCGCAACATTGCTCCCGAGGGCATTGGATATGCCGAAATGAACAAGTTGGCAGCCGGAGTGCCAATCGGCAGCGACGGAGTGAGTGTCATCCCATTCGGCAACGGTGCTGAGCGTGTGCTCGAGAACAAGGAAATCAACTGCACGATCAGCGGTGTCAACTTCAACAAGCACAACAAGGCGCATCTTGTCAGGGCAGCTCAGGAAGGCATCGTCTTCAGCTTCTGCTATGGTATGGAAGTGATGCAGCAGATGGGTATGAGTATCAACAAGATACATGCTGGCAAGGCTAACCTGTTCCTGAGCGACATCTTCCGCGACACACTTGCAGGAGTGAGTGGAGCGACAATCGAACTCTACGACACCGACGGCAGTGTTGGCGCAGCCAAGGGAGCCGGTATTGGAGCCGGAATCTACAAGGACAACAACGAGGCTTTTGCCACACTCGACAAGTTGGCGGTCATTGAGCCTGATGCCAGCAGGCGCTCTGAATATCTCGACGCTTATGCTAATTGGAAGAGTGTACTCAATAAGAATGTTTAAGTTGACGAGTTGATAGCATTTTTCATAAAAGGTCATCCTTCGCAATGAAGGATGACTTTTTTATTATTGGACTCTGGGGTCAAAAAAAAAACTATTTATTGCAGGCTTTGCTTATACCATTCAAATAATTTTCTGACTCCCTCGTCAATCTCCACCTTGTGAGTCCATCCGAGCGAATGAAGTTTTGAGACATCAATCAATTTGCGCATAGTGCCGTCGGGCTTTGATGAGTCAAATTCCACTGTGCCCTCGAATCCTACGGCCTTCACCACCAATTCCGACAGCTGGCGAATAGTGAGTTCCTTGCCCGTTCCCACGTTGATGTGGCAGTTGCGTATTTCGCCGAGCGCGGGGATTGCTCCTCCTCGTCCCTCACTGTTGTTGCGGTCAACGGCACCGTCGGCCTTGGCTCCGTAGAACACGGATGAATATTTCTCGATACCGATGATGTCCTTGAAATCCACGTTGAGCAGCACGTGTACGCTTGCGTCGGCCATATCCTCGCTCCACAGGAATTCGCGCAGCGGTTTGCCCGTTCCCCACAACACCACCTTGTTGTCGTAGATGCCGTAGAACTCCAGTGTCTTGAGTATTCGCTCGTGAGAGCTGCTGCCGTCCACATTGCCTTCGCCGACGATTGCCTTTAGTTTCTCGTTGGGATTCACCGGTCGCTTGTTCATGTCGTTCTCGATAGCTTTCCAGTTGCCGTCGTGAATGAGTTTTGCGAGATAAATCTTGCGCATCATTGCCGGCATGACGTGCGAGTTTTCGAGATGGAAATTGTCGTTTGGCCCGTAGAGATTTGTTGGCATCACTGCGATGTAGTTGGTGCCATACTGCAGGTTGTAGCTTTCGCACATCTTGAGTCCTGCGATTTTGGCGATGGCATATTCCTCGTTGGTGTATTCCAGTGGCGAGGTGAGCAGTGCGTCTTCCTTCATCGGTTGTGGTGCGTTCTTTGGATAGATGCAAGTCGAACCGAGGAAGAGCAGTTTTTTCACTCCGTGCGAATATGCATTGCTGATGACATTGCACTGCATCTTCATGTTCTGCATGATGAAGTCGGCACGATATAGCGAGTTGGCCATGATGCCTCCCACGAATGCCGCTGCGAGCACCACTGCGTCGGGTTTCTCGGTGTCGAAGAAATCCTTCACCGCATTCTGGTCGGTGAGGTCGAGTTCTCTGTGGCTTCTTCCCACCAAGTTGTTATATCCCCTTGCCTTGAGGTTGTTCCAAATGGCAGAACCCACGAGTCCGCGGTGTCCTGCCACATATATTTTGGATTGTTTGTCTAATATCATTGTTATTCAGCTACTTGCGCCTTGATAAATAGTTTCTTGACAAATGTCATGTCATGCTTCACCATGATTCTGACGAGTTCCTCGAACGATGTTTTTGTGGGATTCCATCCCAACTGCTTCTTGGCCTTGCTTGGGTCGCCGAGCAACTGATCTACTTCTGCGGGGCGGAAATACTTCGGGTCAACTTCGACGAGAGCCTTGCCCGTAGCCTTGTCATATCCCTTCTCGTCAACGCCTTCGCCCTTCCATTCCAGTTCGATTCCCACTTCGCGGAATGCCAATGTGGCAAATTCCCTCACTGTGTGGTATTCGCCGGTTGCGATGACGAAGTCGTCGGGCTCAGGCTGTTGCAGTATGAGCCACATACACTCCACATAGTCCTTGGCATATCCCCAGTCGCGCAGCGAGTTGAGATTTCCGAGATAGAGTTTGTCCTGATATCCCTGGGCTATGCGTGCAGCAGCGAGGGTGATTTTGCGTGTCACAAAGTTCTCTCCACGTCTCTCGCTCTCGTGGTTGAAGAGAATACCGTTGCAGCAGTACATGTTGTACGACTCGCGGTAGTTCTTCATGATCCAGAATCCGTAGAGTTTTGCAACCGAGTAGGGTGAGCGCGGATAGAATGGAGTAGTCTCCTTCTGTGGCACTTCCTGCACCTTTCCGAACAGTTCGGATGTTGAAGCCTGATAGATGCGGCAAGTCTTTTCAAGTCCGCATATGCGCACTGCCTCCAGCAGTCTCAGCACTCCCACGGCGTCGGTGTCGGCAGTGTATTCAGGCACGTCGAACGACACTTTCACGTGGCTCTGAGCCGCAAGATTGTATATCTCGGTAGGCTTTGTTTCACCAATGATTCTGATGAGTGACGACGAGTCGGTCATGTCGGCCCAATGCAGATTAACCAGGCGCGCCTTCTTCATGTCTCTCACCCATTCGTCGAGATACAAGTGCTCTATTCTTCCCGTGTTGAATGAAGATGAGCGGCGCAGAAGTCCGTGAACTTCATATCCCTTGTCGATTAGGAACTCGGCCAGATAAGAGCCGTCTTGTCCGGTAATACCAGTAATTAGTGCAACTTTTTTTTCTTTCATTTTCTTTTAATATATTAATATGTGTGATTTATTTTTTTCAAATTTATGCCTCTCCCGTAAACTGCTTGATTCTCTGCTCCTCGTCAAGTCGGCATATCAGGAGCGTGTCGTCGTTTTCGGCCACGATATATCCGTCGAGTCCCTGTACGATCACCTTTTTCTCCTGAGTGGTGTGGATGATGCAGTTGCTTGTTTCGAACACGTTGATTTCGTTGCCTATGCAACTGTTGCCGTATAGGTCCTTCTTGGTGTTGGCCAGCAGCGAGCCCCATGTCCCGAGGTCGCTCCATCCGAAGTCAGCCGGACACACGAATATCTCCTCCGCCTTCTCCATGATGGCATAGTCAACCGAGATGCTGTTGCATGTAGGGAATTTCTCGTCGATCATGAGTTGCTCCTTGTCGGTGCCGTAGATGGGCAGCATGCCCTCGAACACCTTGGAGATAGCCGGCTGATACACCCTGAAGGCGTTGACGATGGTGCTCACGTTCCAGATGAAGATGCCTGCGTTCCAGAAGTAGTCTTTCTTGGCGATGTATTGCTTGGCAGTTTCCAGGTCGGGTTTCTCGCGGAATGAATATACGCGGAATATTTCCTTGTTGCGCAGCGAACTGTTGGACAGGTCGGCCTGAATGTATCCGTATCCTGTTTCAGGTCGTGTGGGTTTCATACCGAGAGTTACGATAGCGTCGGAGTCCATGGTGAAGTCGAGGCACGACTTTATCACCCTGCGGAATTCCTCGGTGTTGGTGACGATATGGTCACTGGGAGTCACCACGATGTTGGCTTTAGGGTCTTGCGACTTTATTTTCCAGCTTACGTATGCGATGCACGGGGCGGTGTTTCTCCTGCAAGGCTCGCACAGGATATTGCCGGCAGGCAAGTCGGGCAGTTGTTCCTTGACGATGTTGACGTACGCCTTGTTGGTCACTATCCACACGTTTTCGGGCTTGCATATCCCGCTGAATCTCTCCACGGTGAGTTGCAGCAGTGATTTTCCCACGCCGAGCACGTCAATAAACTGCTTGGGCTTTTCTACTGTGCTCATGGGCCAGAATCGGCTTCCCACGCCTCCAGCCATAATGACAAGATGGTTGTTTCTACTTCCCATAATAAAATAATTAATAATTAATTTTTCTTGAATTTTTTCCACGCAAAATATGCCGCCACGATGACAACCGCCGCCACGATGACAATTTTGATATATTCGGAGTATTCGTTGATTTTAGCCTCCAGTTGGCTTTCGGGCACAATGGAGTGTAGATACCATCCGAGGGCTGCGAGGATTGTGTTCCAGACTCCGGCTCCGATGGTGGTGTAGAGTATGAATTTTCCGAAGTTCATCTTGGCCAGTCCTGCCGGCACTGAGATGAGCTGTCTGATTACGGGCAGCAGTCGGCCTGTGAGTGTTGCCACCACACCGTGGTCGGCGAAGTATTTCTCGCTTCTTTGCACCTTTTCCTCGTTCAACAGGCACATGCGTCCCCACTTGCTTCGCGCAAAACTGTAGATGAGCGGTCGGCCGAGATAGTAGGCGGCGGCATAGTTGATCATGGCTCCGAGGTCGGCTCCTATGGTTGCGAACACCACCACGAGCACCACGTTCTGATATCCGGCAGCAGCGTGATAGGCAGCAGGTGCCACCACCACTTCCGACGGGAATGGTATCACTGTGCTCTCGATGAGCATCAGCAGCAATATGGTGCCGTAGTTGAGGTTGCTTAATAACGATGATAAGTTCATTAGATTTTCACATTTTTTACATAATCATAATATTGCTCTTTCTTTAACCCGGGCGGGAAGAAATCTCCGAAAATGAGTTCCACCTCGTCGGGATTGACGATGCATGCCTTCTGCATCAGTTTCACGCCCTTGGATATCTCCATCGTCCTGAGGAAGCTTACAGCTGCGTAGGTATATCCCTGATTCCATCCCTCGGGCATCACCCTCACGAGTTTTCTGTAATATGTGATGACATGTTCGTAGAGCTCATGGTCGTAGAGCGACACCATAATCTTGAATATGATTTCCGGGTCGCGCTTTGATTTTTTTACTGCTTTGTCAAAGAATTTCAGTCCTTCTTCCAGCTGGTTGTTCATCAGGTGCACATGTCCGCGTAGCACGAGCCTTTGGTTTTCGGCGTTGGGCATGTCGTCGATATATTGAGAGTATTCTTCCGACAAGTCGAGATAGTCAAGTGCCTTCTCGATGTCCTTCTTTGAGCTGTAGATAAAGGCGAGGTCATCGCTTGCCTGGGTCATCACGATGGGGTCTTCTTCGCAGTGGTCGATGGCTTTATTCAGATATTTGCAAGCCTTGTCCATATCTCCGGTCATCAATAGGCATGAGCCCATTTCCACTTCGGCCTTGGCGTTGTTGGGTATGCGTTTCATGAATTTTTTAAATGCCGCAATAGCCTCTTTGGGGTTGCCTTGTCCGGCGAGCGATTTGCCCAAGCACCACAGTCCGTCGGTGTTGTCGGGATTGATGGCCAGCGAGTATTCTGCACAGTTGCGGCATTCGTCAAACTTGTTTTCAAACAAGTATATGATGCCCATTGTGTTCCAGTATCGATACATGAAGGGATTTTTGTCGATTAGCGACTCGAGCACCTTGATAGCTGCTTCGTAGTCGCCCTTGCTGCAGTGTATGCGTGCAATGAGTTCGAGCCTTTCCTTGTGTTCTTTGTCGTTCATTTTATTGAGCCAGCTCTCTGCGGGCATCACATAGTTGTAGTCCACATAGAGAGCTCCGATGTCGAGCAGAAAGTTGTCTCTATCCTCGGGCTCCAACTTTTTGTAGGCTTGGAGGATCATCCTTTCGGCGCGTGGGATATTGGCATTTGCTATCTCCAGTTCCACAGTGAGGTAGAAATAGTCGATGTCGCTCTTGTCGTCGATGGCTTCGCATTGCCTGCGGGCTTCGTCTTTGTCGCCCATGGCGATGGCCTGTCGTGCCTTGAAGACGTGCGGGCCGATAGCCCCGGGATATAGTTCCAGGGCATAGTCGGCCATGGCGTTGGCTTTGTCTATCCGCCCGTCATAGTTGTAGTAGTCGATGATGTCGGTCATGTCGTCGATGTCCATAAACACCTTGTTGCCCTTCTTCACCGCCTCTTCATATAACTTGAGGTTTCTCTTGAATTCCTCTTTTTGGAATAGCTCCTCGTCGATGTGCATATTTTTTTACTACTTATTTATTTTTGCCCATGTGTCCTTGAGTCCCACGGTCTTGTTGAATACGAGACGTTCGGGTGTGGAGTCGAGGTCGGGCGTGAAATATCCTATTCTCTGGAATTGCAGGAAGTCGCCCGGTTTGCATGTTGTGACGAAGTCCTCGACGTAGCAGTTTTCGAGCACTGTGAGCGACTCGGGATTGAGCAGTTCGCGGAAGTCGCGCTCGTCGGCGGCTGGATTTTCCACGGTGAAGAGTCGGTCGTAGAGTCTCACCTCGGCCTTGTGGCAGTGGTCGCAACTCACCCAGTGCAGCGTGCCCTTCACCTTGCGGTTGGCTCCCTCCATTCCGCTCTTGCTCAGCGGGTCGTATTCGGCGTATATCTCTATGATGTTGCCCTCGTCGTCCTTTTTGCATCCCGTGCATGTGACGATGTATGCGTTCTTGAGTCTCACCTCCTTGCCCGGAGTCATGCGGAAGAATTTCTTCGGTGCGTCCTCCATGAAGTCGTCGCGCTCTATCCACAGGTTGCGGCTGAAGGTGATGGTGTGCTTGCCGTCGGCCTCGTTTTCGGGGTTGTTGATGGCTTCCATCTCCTCGGTCTGTCCCTCGGGATAGTTGGTGATGACGAGTTTCACGGGATTAAGCACAGCCGACACTCTCAGTGAGCGCTTGTTGAGGTCGTCGCGCACGGCAGCCTCGAGCAGAGCGTAGTCGTTGAGCGCGTCGAATTTGGTGTATCCTATCGAGTTGATAAACTGTCGGATGCTCTGAGCCGAGTATCCGCGTCGGCGCATACCGCATACGGTGGGCATTCGCGGGTCGTCCCATCCGCTGACGAGTTTCTCGTCCACGAGAGTGTGCAGTTTTCTCTTGCTCATCACGGTGTATGTGAGGTTGAGTCGGTTGAATTCTATCTGCCTCGGCCTGTAGTCGGCACCGAGCTTTGCCTCAGAGTCGTATTCCTTGAGGAAGTCGATGAATTTGTCGTAGAGTGGGCGATGTGGCACAAACTCGAGAGTACAGATAGAGTGGGTGACACCCTCGAAATAGTCGCTCTGTCCGTGAGCGAAGTCATACATCGGATAGGCGTGCCACTTTGTGCCAGTGCGATGATGAGGAGTATGAATGATGCGATACATCACCGGGTCGCGGAAGTGCATGTTGGGATTAGCCATGTCGAGCTTTGCCCTGAGCACCATCGAGCCCTCCACAGCCTCGGCGGTGTTCATCTTCTCAAACAGGGCGAGGTTTTCCTCCACGGGTCGGTCGCGGTATGGGCTTGCCTGTCCAGGCGTTGTCGGCGTGCCTTTCTGCTCGGCAATTTGCTCCGATGTCTGCTCGTCGATATATGCCATTCCCTTCTTGATCATCCACACGGCGAAGTCCCACAGCTGCTGGAAATAGTCGCTGGCGTAATATACGTTGCCCCATTTGAATCCGAGCCATTGTATGTCGTTGAGTATTGAGTCAACATACTCGGTGTCCTCCTTCGAGGGGTTTGTATCGTCGAATCTCAGATTGCACACACCGCCGTATCTCTCTGCCACTCCAAAGTCCATGCATATGGCCTTGGCGTGTCCGATGTGAATATATCCGTTGGGCTCTGGCGGGAATCGTGTTTGGATTCTGCCACCGTTTTTACCCTCGGCCAGGTCGGCCTCAACCATCTGTTCCACGAAGCTCAAGCTTTTCTTCTCTTCGTTTTCTTCAATCTTCTTTTCTGTCATATTTGTGTGTTCTTTATCATTTTTGGTGCAAAGATAATGTATTTAATCGATATCTCCAAATAAATTCCCTTTTTTTTTATAATGTATAGCGAAAACTTGTCTAAAACGTGTTTTCCACCGTCACCAGGATCGTCTCGTCCTTATGCTCCTCGATGAGCAGGATGAGGCGGTTCAGGGCGTCGCGCGAGTGGGTTAGCACACTTGGGAATGTGCGAGTTCCGATGAGAATGCACCCGCTGGAGTTGCGCACACTGTTGCCTACGTGAATCATTATGCCCGTGAAATGTGGCACGTTCTGCAGAAACGGCATTTGGGTTTTGAATTTCGTGCTGAATCTCATTTTCAACTTGTATGTGCCTTCGGGGATGGCGGTTTTTCCCGCCACCTTTTCCTCTTTGCTCCAGTCGATTGCCCTCGGTTCGAGGGTGTCGGCGAAATACCAGTCGTCCACATACATTTTTCCGGCAGTATATGTCTTGCCTTTAATGTCTCTTTTTATTACAATTTCCATAGTTCTTTGTATATATACGGGTTAAAAATAAAACTGTCATCTGTCATCTGTCACTACTTTCATCCACAGATGTTTTT
>SAMEA3663023__coassemble_1339_pt1 | contig 13930 bp, 13 predicted proteins | sample SAMEA3663023__metabat2_low_PE_038 | metagenome-assembled genome bin SAMEA3663023 (sample SAMEA3663023) | pig gut metagenome | biome: pig gut; feature: pig-associated habitat; material: faeces | place: France | collected 2012
AAAATGATATTTTTAATATAAAATCAATCCCTACTACCTATATATAATAAGGTAATAGGGATTGTGGCATGAGATTATACTGCCAATAAAAGCGACTTGTCATTCGAAGGTGACATCGAGCATTAAGTCATAAAACATCAGTCGAGTGTTCAAATTCACATCATCATCAATATGTCGGTATTCTTTCTCCTGCTTTTCCGTACTGAACACTGTTTGAAAACCGTTGTTTTCATAAAAAGCCAAAGTCGCAGGGTTGTTATATGCATCAACTAAAACATAACGGCAGCCTGTTTTGTTGTACGGTTCAAGAAACCAATACTTAATATGTCTAAGCACATCGCTTCCAATATGTTGTGAACGAAAATCCTTAGACACTCCGAGACGGGCGACAAGTACAGCTGGATAATCCTTCAATGCTTTTGCGTGTGGTATGTTGGCCTCTACCTTTTTCCTTCGGGCATTTGGCAAGTCGCTTACCCTTATGCCTGCATTGGCAAGAGTGAAAGCACAGACAACTGTATGTGGTTCTTTATCCAGTTTGTAATAATACGTCTTTCCCAACAACTGCTTTGCATACGCAAAACAATCGTTGGCGAAAAAGTCGTCAAGGTCTTTATCTCCACAAGTGAAGCCCTCAATATCCTTCGGAGTATTCAACCTGTGCAAGGAGCATGTAGCGTTAAGAAAACTCATCTGAATTACAAATGTGATTTAGCCAACATTTTACGTACTTCTTCTATTCCGCGATTATATCTTTCTTTCACGGCCTTTTCCTCCTCTGGTGTGCGGTGGAGCATTTTCTGATAATTTGCCTGTGCCTCAGCTTCGAATCGCTGAGCCACTTCACCAGTCAGTACTGGTATGGATGCTATCGGTAGTGCCATATCTTTTATTATTTACTATTCAACGTTATACTTTACCTTGCAAAGGTACTCATAAAAATTGAGAGTAAGCAAAGTTTTACGATTTTCTTGGTCTTTCAAAGTGAAAATTCTACTTTTCGAGCTGATTTTAGTAAAAAACGACAAGTATAGACTTGTTATTAGGTACATTTTGGGAACAACCGTACAACTATGTCTGTCATTTTTCCTCAATCTCAACTTCATTTCATCACCCTTTCACATTCTCGGTAGAAATGCATAGTGTCTTTTTAAGCCGTGTTCATCCGTGCCTAAATCATCAATAATCCATAATCATCAATCACTAATCAGAGCCTTAGGCTCTTAATCTGTGTAAATCTGTGTTAATCTGTGGTCTATATACCCCTTGCGCAGCCGCGCCCTCGGCGCATAGATAATCGTAGGAAATGGGACGGGTGAGGTAGAAAAAATAATCCCCCTCCCTTTAGGGAGGCCTCCCCGCCGTCAGGAGAGGAGGACGGGTTTACTCGTAGTAACCATCTCCATCTTCGCTAGAGCCGGGATCAGTAGTATCAGTATCTGAGCCTGAGCCCGCTCCGGGATCAGTAGTGTCAACAACTGAATCCGCCGGGATACTGCCACTATACTTCACAAGCGTGATCTTGTCCGGCATCAGGTCATAGATACGCTTTCCGTTGATGACCTTGAACGATGGCGAGAAACTCGGCACAAGGCTCTGGATGAGCTTGGAAGTCGCATCCTTCTCCGCCTTCGCCGTACCGGTAGTGATAAATCGGATGGACAGATACCCAAACCCCAGGAGCTGTATCTGATACCCCTTCTTGATGTTCTCCTTCACGTAGTACGCGAATCGATCAAGCACGTTCTTCACGTCTCCGGGAGTGGCAGACGACTCGGCTGCAATCTGATTAGCCACGTCATCGGTAGTCAGTGTACCGTAGTTGACAGGTGACACACTGTACACGGTCTTTGGGTTCGACTTGTCGAACATCACCGTGCGCTTCGTTACTTTGTAAGCTTTACTCATGTTTTAACAATTTAAAAAGTTAGACAATGTTTTTAATTTCACGATGCAAAGGTACAACAAATAAAAATACCGATGGCTCATAATAGCTCATAACGGTTCATAACTTTTAATACATCAACAATGCCTGTTATAGAGCCATAAGAACACCCGATCCTAATGCCATAAGAACACCCGATCGTAATGACATAAGAACACCCTATCGTAATGACATAAGAACACCCGATCCTAATGCCATAAGAACAGGGTATCCTAATACCATAAGAACAGAGTATCCTAATGTCATAAGAACAGAGGAATTATGGATCCCCGAGATACTCCATGATGATTCTAACCTGCCTCGCACTCAGGTTGCGGCTCTTCTTGAAGGGCATCGACAACTCTTCGAGGGCTGACATCAGTTTCGGACATCCCTCAATCCATCTACGCAATGAGCGGACTGCCTCTACGTCGCTCATCTCCGGGAAATACTTCTTCGCCAAATCTCTTCGTTTCATATCGTTGAAAGTTGAATGTTGAATGTTGAAAATCCTCGATGTGTGACACGTTGACACTCTTTTTAATATAAACTTTCTGAAAACGGAAATTCAATTACTATATAGTAAACGAATTTCCCGTTCCGCGACTTTTTATATATATAGAGTGTCAAGGTGTCACACAATGGTAATCAGAACGGCATCGGCTCCGGATTTTCACCGGGCATTCTGCTGTCTATTTCGTTGCCTGGTCGCTCGGCCACTTTCCAAAAACGCCCCTCTCTGGTGCGCACCTGTTCGAAGCCCATTTCCGCCATGGCAATACCTACTTTCGTGGGACTGATTTTGAGGTATGGAGCGAACTTTCCTGCTATCTTGGTAGCAGTCATATACTTAGTATCCGAATCACCGATTGGTTTGGTAAAAAACGTTACAATCATCTCCTTCGCAGGGTCGGGGGTAAGGAACGCCTTGTTGCGCTCATTGGCTCAGTTTTTTCACGAAGGAACTCCCCACGTATCGTGGTAGTTACCGTTTCCCATGAAATCTCCTCGGGCTCAGTAGCGGTGAGGGTAGGGAAGTAAGAAACGTTCTCATGCATAATGTTATATTGATAAATTAACCAATTTATTTGTACCTTTGCATGCGCTTTTGGCATTAAACACCAACTGCCGATGCTGTATCAGAGAAAAAAATTGATAGGGAGTAAGCCCTATCTAAAGGTTCATAAGGGATAGGTACGTTGGTTGGTTCGTTAGTTTGTCGCGAATCAAAGGTACATATTCCCTTGATTCATTGATTCTAAAAAATCTGTGTAAATCTGTGATAATATGTGGACAAAAAACTCAGTGGAAAAGAAATCCGTGACTTTGAAAAAGCCACGGATTTCCTTGTCTCAATTGTTGAACAATAAAAATATTAATGTTATTCTTCGATGCCAAATTCGAATGTCTTGTCCCACTCTCTTGTCAAGTTCAATGTCAGGCGGCGCTTGGTGAGGTTATATACCTCTGACCATTGGGTGAAGCCAGTGGAACTCTGGTCTGGATCATCTGGTCCTTGAGATACAAGCTTCAAGAGTTCAAGAGCTTGGGATGAAGTGACGTTGTAATTATACTTGCGCAAGCCTTCCTTAAGATTGTTATATCGTTCTCTTCCGTGATGTGAATCACCGCCAAATTCTGTATTCAGCATTGTGGGTGATACGTAGAAATTGGTGACGTAGCGCAGAGTGTCATTATGCCACAGTGTTTCCATGTTCGAAGGATTTTTAATATTTACATCCTTACCGGTGTATTCCACAATGGCATAATCGCCAGTGGCATCTGCCATAAAGAAGTGGTAGCTTGCGGTATCCGTGTCCATACACATGTTGTATTGCTTCAGCATGTCGGTAGCCTCCTTCACAGTAGATACCCTATCGAGCAGCATACGCATGGCAACAGTTGTAAAAACAGTCTTCTTGGATGAATCTGTCTGGCGAGTGGGTTTGCCGTCGAGCTTCAAGACACTGATTGCAAATCCGTCCTCGTTGATTCCGTCGAGCAGAAGATAGGGCGCTGCCATCAGCATAGAGAGGTCAGATTCACCATCAGTGTAGAATCCTTTCTTGTAAAACACAAAATAGCCATCTACGAAGGATACCGACTTCTTGCCTCCCTTGGGAGCCGTGTGAACGACAATCACGGGTATGTCGATGCGTTTGGAGTCCTTGCCCCAATGGTTGAAGTCGAAGTTTCTACCCATTAGGTAATTGCCTGTACTCTTGTCGGGAGCGGCAAAGGCACTACATCCGGCGTCATAAGCCAAACTCATGCTCTTGCCTTTGGCGTCCATCAGGTAGGCACCAACGAACTGTTGGAGTTTTACTTGTCCATCGATGCCGAAGTTGATGGCATCGTCGAGCTTGTAATCCACGGTGTAGTTCATCTCGTAGATGCGTCCCTTGTTGCCCTCGAGGTCAACGAGTGAATAAATCATGTCTAGTTTGGCCGGGTCGGAAATCATTGAAGCTCCGTTTGTTGTTGGTGTAGGGGTTTTCTTTGTTGGTGTGTTGTCGTCATCACTGCATGCAGTGGTGACTGATGTTGACAGAAGCACGCATGTGAGCGTTGTCATCATAGTCTTAAAAAATGCTCTTTTTTCCATAATTGTATTCTTTTTTACTTATTATTAATCAGTGAATTGAAATTCAAATTTGAGTGTATCATAATCTAATTTGGTTGTCAGATCTTTCCATATCAGTTCGAATGACACAGATTTCTGATTCCTATAGGCCTCCTTCACTGTTCTGGGGTTATTGTTAATAACAGTGCCAACCGTTTTAATCCATCTGTTGATGTTTACAGTGTCATCCTTCGTGATAGTGTTGAGATTCTTTTTAGCTACAAAATAACCATCCAAGAATTTTTCCATATGATTAAAAGCAGAATCGTTGTATGGTACTAATGACATCTGCCACTGCTGCTGGAATCGTGGCGGTTGGGGAAGAGCGATCTCAATACTATCCTTGTTGATAAATTGCTTGTATCCAACTTTATAAAAGGTCTTATGCTTCATCCAAGCTCCTTCGAGTGTAGCAGTCACAATACCTCTGAATGAATATTGCTTGTCGGCATTTGGCACTCGCCATATCCAACAGTAGTCCAAATCAAGGTCGCTAATCTGTATTTTCTTGGGTTCAGAATGTGATGCATATGTATTTGATGCGGTAAGATGTGGTTGGCTTGATTGATAGTAATCCCAATGTAACCTGCCATTTTTATTATTTTCATAATAAAATTTCAAGTCATCCACTGTATATGAATAAGATTTCGACATACTGACTGCACCTGAAAGACTCAGTGATACGAATGATTGGGTGAGCGTCCACGAACCACTCTCAGAGAACGAGCTACTGCCAATCTCATTGGTTGGCGATACGTGGTCAGTAAAATATTTGCTTTTGTCCAACAGCAAACTTGCTTCATTGGTTATACCAGCCATATAAGCATGATAGGCTGCTTTATACTTGCCATAATATTGTGTGGCCAAATGTCCGTCCCATTTCATACTTTCCTTTGGACCAATACCTAATTTACTGTTTTCTATTAATAGGTGCTGATGAATGAGATAATAATCTGTGCCTGTGGTGTTGTTCACCGGCCATATCTCATAGGTGAGAGTGACTGGAGCCGTTTTGTATGCTCCGTAGGTTGTGAAGGAGTAATCGACGGTACTTGCCGCTGCAATGTTGTCCAATTCTATTGCTTCGACCTCGTTGGCTTTCATTGCTGATCTCAATAGAGCATGCCCGCGTATCATCTGATTGAATTTGGTGAAGATGTTATTTTCCTTGTCAATCCATTTTGCCAATCCGTCGGCATGAAGGCCAGTGAGATAATCGTCGTTGATATCATTCGTTTGTATCTGTAGGTTTTCTCTTACCGGTGCTCCGTCGTTGTCTTCTTCATCCCCGATAGTTAATGTTTCGACAACCTTGGATTCATCGAGGTTATCGACTATGTATGTGTCCCTTCCCTTAAAGGCATATATGTCGCACAACACGCCATTAGTGGTGGACATCTTCAACGAAGGAGGTATCATTACTCCGTCAGTGCCCTCATTGATTCGCATGATATTGTCAAATGCCGCAATCCCTTCTTCGGTAGATTCGATGATGCTGGATAGTTCCAAAAGACTTCCTACTCGCTTCAGGTTTCTGAATAACTTATCTGCATTGTCTTGGGTAGGGGAGCAATAAACAATGCTTCCCCCTCGAAGGATGACCGACATGATATCTGAATAATCTTGCTCGGTGAGCGAGGGTATGCAGTTGTCATTAATAACCACTGACTCAACAGTTTCGTCAATCCTGTCGGCGATATTTTTCAGGCGTTTGATCAATGCGGCTGCCGTACTTGAATAGTCAGCATTGAAGATAAATGTTTTGCTGGAAACATTAACGGTTAAGGCATCTTGCTTTGGAGATGCGTCATTATCCTCAATATCATCTGTAGCGGTGTTACCATCGTCGTCACTGCATGCGCATAATGACACCACTATTATTAACGAGACTAAGATTAATCCCAATCTTGCCATGGCATTTTTCAAGCCATTGTCCATTTGCTTTGATTTATTCATAATAGTATCTAAATAAAAATGTGAATACAAAAGTTGATTATTGTGTCTGCAAATTTAGTGAATAAAGCCGAATGGAGCAAATAAAAAAATGTCATTACTTCATTTTTTGAAGAAATGACATTTTTTATTGTTGAATAGGCAATTACTAGTGATTGAAAAACGGGCAAATTGTCGATTTGGCATGTTTTTACTGCAACTTGTCACGCCATTGCGATGGTGTGCATCCTTCCTTTGCCTTGAACGTGCGGGTGAAATGGCTTTTGGATACAAAACCTGAGGATTCGGACACTTCAAGAATCATCAGCTGCGGTTGACGTTTCATCAAGTCCTTGGCATATTCTATACGCAAGTCGGTAATCCAGTCGCGGAATGTCTTGTGATACACATTATTAATAAACTGCGACAGATAGGTGCGGTTGGTGCAGAATAGCATCGACAGATCATTGAGAGATATGCCCTGCCGGAGATACCCCTTATTGTCTATCCACTCCTTTATGCGGTTTTCGATATCCGAATGGTAGGCAGGAGAATCCTCGATGGAATCAATGATTTCCTCACTGCTATCAATGTGTGATACCGTTTCCTGTTCTTCATGAAGGGCATTCTCCACTCTCTCGTAGAACAAGATGTAATTCTGATAGCTGCAATATAAATAAATGTAGAAGGGTATGGATGACAAAATCCATAAGAATACATATTTATTGGGAAGGAATGTGAGGAGACCGCAACTCACGCCATAGCCTATGGCCCAATAGGTGAAGATTGAAAGCCAACGGATATATGCTCCGATGTCGTCGGAGTGAGTATTATCAAACATCTTAATTGCCCGTGAGTATGTGCGTAGCAAGCGGACGGAAAGAAAGAGACCATAAATGACAAGCCATAAAGTTAAGATAATCATACCTAAAGACAATATGGTGGGAGTGGGTGAAAGCATGCTTACTGCCAAAGCCAATACTGAAAAGACAAGCCACATCGATATGTGAACCATAAAGCGTCGAAGGGTGAAATACTGGTTGTTGAGAAGGGTCATCATTGCAGAACTAAACAACCAGTAGCACAGAAAATAGGTTGACAGATTCATCAATATTGTGGCATACAAGTCTTTCAGTCTTATTCCATAAATAAGATGCACGCTATAGTTGGCTGAAAGGATAAGCAATGCCGTGCCCATCAGTCGGCGCGACAAAAGGTAGTTGGCAAATATCCTTTTCTCGGGTGTCCTGCCCAAAAGCATGTGAAACCCGAAGAACAGCATCAGTGGTAATGATAAAAATAATGATAGACTGTATAATGATAGGTCCATAATCGCTATGAGAGGTAAAAATCTCCCCCAACCATTGAATAGGATGGGGGAGAAGTGATTATCGAATCAAGTGATTACTTGCTTACGGGGATCTTCTCGACACGACGCTGATGGCGACCGCCCTCAAACGTGGTCTTGAAGAACTCGTCCATGATTGCACCTGCTGTCTTGTTGTCGATGAAACGGCCTGGCATAACCAGCACGTTGGCATCGTTGTGCTGACGGCAGAGATGAGCAATCTCAGGAATCCAAGCGAGACCTGCGCGCACACCCTGATGCTTGTTGAGCGTGATGCTGATACCCTCGCCACTGCCGCATACGGCAATACCGGGATATACCTCGCCGCTCTCGATAGCTTCGCCCAAAGCATGACCGAAGTCGGGATAGTCGCAGCTCATGTCGCTATATGTGCCGAAGTCCTTGTAGGCATATCCATGCTCATCCAAGTACTGGAGCACGTACTTCTTCAATGCGAAGCCTGCGTGGTCGCAAGCTACTCCAACTGTCTTTACTTCCATATTCTATTAAGTTGACAAGTTGACTGATTTATAACATTGCTTTTACTTGCTCGTAAACGTTCTGACCAGTGTAGCCGAGCTTCTCGTCGAGAACCTTGTAAGGAGCTGAGAAACCGAAGCTCTCAAGTCCCCAAATCTTTGACTCGGGAGCAGCACCAATCAGGAAGCCCTGGAGATTGACAGGCAGACCGGCGGTCATACCGAACACCTTGGCTCCGACAGGAACAACGCTCTGCTGATACTCTGCACTCTGAGTGCGGAACAGACCCTCAGAAGGTACACTCACGATGCGCACCTTGACACCATCCTTGCGCAGTAACTCGGCACCGCTGACAAGTGTGGAAACCTCAGAACCGGTAGCCACGAGAACTACATCGGGATTCTCGTCAGAGCCAGCCACGATGTAGCCACCCTTGCGAGCCTGCTCGTAGTCGTTGCCCTCGGGAAGATTGTTGATGTTCTGACGGCTGAAGATAAGGGCTGTAGGAGTATCCATATTCTCCATTGCCATTGCCCAGGCAACTGTTGTCTCCTTGGCATCGGCGGGACGCAGAACGAGGCAAGAGTTCTTGCCGGCATGGTTCTTCAACTTCTCCATCAGGCGGATCTGTGCCTCCTGCTCAACAGGCTCGTGAGTAGGTCCGTCCTCACCTACGCGGAATGCGTCGTGGGTCCAGATGAACTTAACGGGCAACTGCATGAGGGCTGCCATACGTACGGCGGGCTTCATATAATCTGAGAATACGAAGAAGGTACCGCAAGCGGGGATAACACCACCATGCAGAGACATACCGATGCAGCAGCAAGCCATGGTGAGCTCAGCCACACCAGCCTGGAAGAATGCACCGCTGAAGTCGCCCTTGACGAGTGCCTTTGTCTGCTTGAGGAAGCCGTCGGTCTTGTCAGAGTTGGAGAGGTCGGCTGAAGCGCAGATCATGTTAGGTACCTGCTGTGCCAATACGCTCAGACAAGCGGCAGATGCGCTACGTGTAGCGTCGTTGTCCTTCTGCACGCACTTACTCCAGTCAATCTTAGGAGCCTTGCCACTAAACCACTCTGCCTGCTGGGCAGCCTTCTCAGGATTAGCATCTGCCCATGCCTTCTCCTCGGCATAACGCTCGGCGCAGATGCCCTTGAGCTCCTCGGCACGCTTGGCATAGAGTTCCTTGACCTCGGGGAAGATCTGGAAGGGGTTCTCGGGATCGCCACCAAGGTGCTTGATAGTGTTGACGAATGCGTCGCCTCCGAGAGGAGCACCGTGGGTCTTGCAGTTGGCCTCGTAAGAAGAACCGTCGGCCTTGAGGGCTCCCTTACCCATGATACACTTACCGATGATGAGGGTGGGCTTGCCTTCTACCTTCTTTGCCTTGTCGAGAGCCTGGCGAATCTGGTCAACGTCGTTACCGTTGATCTCGAATACCTCCCAACCAAGTGCACGATACTTGGCGGCTGTGTCCTCGTTCATAACTTCCTTGGTCTCAGTAGAGAGCTGGATGTCGTTGCAGTCGTAGAACATGATGAGGTTGTCAAGACCGAGAACTGATGCAATACGGGCTGCACCCTGAGAAATCTCCTCCTGGATACCACCGTCGGAGATATATGCATAGATAGTTTCCTTGTCGAAGGTGGGGTTTCCAGTGTGGGCAGCCAAGAACTTGGCGGCAATGGCAGCACCTACGGCAAACACATGACCCTGACCGAGAGGACCGGATGTGTTCTCAATGCCACGGGCAATCTCAAACTCGGGGTGACCTGTTGTAGGTGAACCCCACTGACGGAGCTGGGCCAGTTCGTCAAGTGTGAACTTACCGATAAGAGTGAGCTGTGAATAGAGCATCGGAGCCATGTGGCCGGGATCGAGGAAGAAACGGTCGCGACCTACCCACTCGGGATTCTGGGGGTCATACTTCAGGTACTCGCTATAGAGCACGTTGATAAAGTCTGCACCACCCATGGCACCACCGGGGTGACCACTCTTTGCTTTTTCTACAGCTGAGGCAGCGAGGATACGGATGTTATCCGCTGCCTTGTTCATAAGATTCTTGTCATTCATCTTTTTAAAGTTTTATAATGAGTTACATGTTTTTACTTAAGGGATTGTGATATCGGCTGCAAAGATACTATTTTATATCGAGAACAACGATAGATTTGGCAGGAATTTTCACTGTAAGCACGTTTTTCTTTATTTTTGCGTCCTTAAATGCAGTGGGAACTACTACCTGAGTGTTGTCGAAGTCGTTGTAGTCGGTGATATTCTTGCAGGTGAGGATGCGGCCGCTCACTGACTTTGCCTGAGCTCCGTCGAGGTTGATGGTGAGGGTCTGAGCCTTGTCGAGGCATACGTTGGCAAGCGACATGATAATGCTGCCATCGGCTTTCTTGGCGGCTGATGTGCTCACGGCAGGTACCTTGCGACCATCCTTGGCGTGATCGTCACCGCGTACCTCTATCGAATCAACGTTGACATCGCAAGGAAGATAGGTGGCCTCCTGGAATCCCTTGTACATCTCGAAGACGTGATAGGTGGGAGTGAGAACCATGTGACCAGTGCCCTTCTGGTCGGTGAGGATCATCGACTGAAGCACGTTTACCACCTGTGCGATATTGGCCATGCGCAGACGGTCGGTGTGACGATGGAAGACATTGAGTGAGAGCGCTGCCACGAAAGCGTCGCGCATAGTGTTCTGCTGATAGAGGTGACCGGGGATTGTGCCGGGCTCTTCGTCCCACCATGTTCCCCATTCATCGAGCAAAAGACCAATCTTCTTGTCGGGATCTTTCTGGTCCATAATAGCGGCATGACGCTTGATGACATCTTCTACCTCAAGGCACTTTCCCATTGTCCAATAATATTCATCAGGATTGAACTTGAGAGCGGCTCCCTTGCTTCCTGACCATCCTGTTACGGTGTAGTAATGCAGGGAGATACCGTTCATGGTGTGACCAGCCTTGTCCATCAGCACCTTTGTCCAGTTCCAGTCGTAGTCGCTCGCACCACTGGCAACCTTATACAGATTGTTGCCGTCGTAGTTGCGGCAGTATGTCTGGTAGCGACGGTAAAGGTCGGCATAGTATTCGGGAAGCATGCTTCCGCCGCAACCCCAACTCTCGTTACCTACACCGAGGAACTTTACCTTCCATGCCTTGTCGCGACCGTTCTGACGACGGAGCTTTGCCATGGGAGTGTCGCCATCACTGGTCATATATTCCACCCACTTGGCGAGCTCCTCAACAGTGCCGCTACCTACGTTGCCGCTGATGTAAGGCTCGCAACCGAGCATCTCACAGAGATTAAGGAACTCGTGAGTACCGAAGGAGTTGTCCTCGATGGTGCCTCCCCAGTTGTTGTTCTGCATCTTTGGACGCTTTTCCTTAGGACCGATACCGTCCATCCAGTGATACTCGTCGGCGAAGCATCCGCCCGGCCAACGGAGTACGGGAATCTGAAGGGCCTTAAGGGCATCGAACACATCCTTACGATAACCGTTGATGTTAGGTATCTGGGAGTTTTCACCTACCCACAGACCTCCGTAGATACATGAACCGAGGTGCTCGGCAAACTGACCATAGATTTCCTTGTAGATTTTCTGCTTGCCCTGATCGGCGTGGATTGTCACAGTTGCATTTTCTGCAAACACTGCTGCAGACATCGCTGCAGACAGTGTTATAGTTGTAAGTACTCTTTTCATCTTTAATTTTTTGGAAAGAATTTTTTTTCAATAATTTCGCTGCTTTGCAACAATTAAGCCTTATTGTCAACAGCTGCCTGTTCAATGGCAAGACCGCGCTTGTAGTTCTCGATCCACTTGTTGAATCCGGCTACATCCTCGGCTGTCGGTGCAATCTCAACGCCAGTGTTGCCTGCGAAGACATTCGACTCAAGCCAATCGGCGAGGGTAGAACCATTGTTATTATTAACAAGGTAGGATGCAAGAAGGGCGATACCCCATGCTCCACCTTCGCCTGCGGTCTCCATTACGGAGATGGGAGAGTTGATGGCAGCTGCGAGGACACGCTGACCTACACCCTTGGTCTTGAACAAACCGCCATGACCAGTGATGCGGTCAACCTTGACATGCTCCTCGTTGAAGAGAATGTCATTACCTATCTTAAGCACACCGACAGAGGCGTAGAGGTTGGCGCGCATGAAGTTGGCAAGATTGAACTTGTCGTTGGCTGAGCGCACGAACATGGGGCGTCCCTCGGCAAGACCTGTAACTGGTTCGCCTGAGATATAGTTGTAGGCGATAAGTCCACCACAATCGGCATCACCTGTAAGGGCATTGTTATAGAGTTTGCCGAATACCTCGTTCATATCTACCGGGATACCAAGCAGTTGCTGATATTCCTTAAAGAGATTCACCCATGCATTGAGGTCGCTTGTACAGTTGTTGCAGTGAACCATAGCAACGAGAGAACCATCGGGTGTTGTCACCATATCAATCATTTCGTATGGCTTGCTGAGGTCTTTCTCCAATACTATCATTGAGAAAGAAGATGTTCCGGCAGACACATTACCAGTGCGCTGCTTTACGGCATTTGTAGCCACCATACCAGTGCCAGCATCGCCTTCGGGAGGACAGAGTGGAATACCTGGTTTCAGGTGTCCAGAGATGTCGAGTTTCTGTGCACCCTCGGCAGTAAGGAAACCGGCATTCTCGCCAGCATTCAACACCTCAGGCAGAATGTCGAGCAATGTCCATTTGAATCCCTTGGGAGCAATGAGCTTGTTGAATTTCTCAACCATAGCGGCAGAGTAGTTGTGTGTTTCGGGATCGATAGGCAGCATACCTGAGGCATCGCCTATGCCAAGCACCTTATTGCCGGTGAGTTGCCAGTGGATGTAGCCGGCAAGAGTGGTAAGGAAGTCAATGTCTGCCACATGCTCCTCGTTGTCGAGGATTGCCTGATAGATGTGTGAGATGCTCCAACGGAGAGGAATGTTATACACGAATAGCTCCGACAGTTCTGCGGCTGCCTTGGCGGTATTGGTGTTGCGCCATGTGCGGAAGGGAACGAGAATATTCTGTTGCTCGTTGAAGGCCATATAGCCGTGCATCATGGCACTGATGCCAATAGCGGCAAGTTCCTCAATCTCGATGTCATACTCGGCAAGCACGTTCTTGCGAAGGTCGGCATAGCAGTCCTGTAAGCCATACCAAATGGCCTCGGTACTGTAGGTCCAGAGTCCGTCAACAAGCTGGTTTTCCCACTCGTGGCTACCCTGTGCTATAGGTTTGTTTTCGCCGTCGATGAGAACGGCCTTGATACGGGTAGAGCCAAACTCGATACCGAGAATGGCTTTACCCTGTTGGATTGTTTCTTTTGCTGTCATATTCTTATCTCAACGCCTTGTTCAACATGTAATATACCTCATTGTTGCGAAGCTCCTTCTTGAAGCCGCTGATGGTGGTATTCTTGTCGATGTTGACATATTCGATACCTACCATCTCGGCGAAGTCTTCCCAATACTCGGCAGTGATGTCGTAAGAGAATGCACTGTGGTGAGTACCACCTGCGAGAATCCATGCACCAGCACCGATTTCGAATGTAGGCTGCGGAACCCAGAGAGCGGATGCTACGGGGAGCTTGGGCATTGGCTT
>SAMEA3663023__coassemble_1347_pt1 | contig 13758 bp, 12 predicted proteins | sample SAMEA3663023__metabat2_low_PE_038 | metagenome-assembled genome bin SAMEA3663023 (sample SAMEA3663023) | pig gut metagenome | biome: pig gut; feature: pig-associated habitat; material: faeces | place: France | collected 2012
ATTCACTTGATGTCACTACAGGCTATTCACTCAATGTTACTATAGGCTATTGCATCGGCAAGTTTAATCCGTAATAACATGCCTAAGCAATCCCAATACCCGATAGTTCTCCACATCATCAATGACAATAGGACTATACCCATCGGTATTAATCGGGAGAAGCTCTATCTTGAGATGCTCCCATGAGTCATCCGAAACAGTCTTCTCGCTATGATACTTCTTTATGGTATATCCGCACAGATAGTCATCATCCTTCCCGAAAACCTGCGCCAAGACAATCTCACCTTCCCTGCTGCCACCAGTATATCTCTCAAACACACACAAGTCGCCATTATGAATCTTCGGCATCATCGAATCACCCTTTGCATGAACCACAAACATATTCTCATTAGGCTTAAAGCCACATGACGATACATCAATCCACCTCTCCACGCCATCCTCAGCCAATGCGTCACCACTCTCAAGAATGCCGCAGGCTATGTGGAAGGGATAGAGAGGGAGATAAAAAGGGGATGTAAGTATTTCCTTATCAAAAGCGTTGTGAAAATCATCACTCTTGTCTTCCGTAAAGAACGGTACTCCCCAAACATTATAGGAATCCGTCTTTGTTAGCCATCTCACCTCAGCCTTTTCTTTCAACTCAATAAGGAAGTCTTCTTTCCATTTGTCCTCCTTGCGCAAGTTTTCTCCCTTTGGTTCGATAAAGATCTGGATATTGTCATATTCATCCGTTCGGCCCTTGCGTCTGAGAAACAACACAAAGTCGGGCTCAAAGGCATTGCCATTGTCAAAGCTATAAATACGCACGTCTCGCTCATTTCGAAATAGATAGAACGACTCATACTTTTGCAACAGTTTTTCACTGATGCTTTCAATGTACTTGACCAAAGCCTTTTCCTCTGATGTTCCATAACAATCATTATATGCATACCAGTCGCTGAACATCAAATCGGCACGCAACTCCGTTCGTCGGCTTTCCTTCATCGAAAGTCCGAATTCGTGATTACTACTTGGTCCCTGTTTTGCAAAGTTTAATGTCTTTTGACTGCTGAACACATCCTTTATCATCGATGGTTTGAACTCCCGACTGCCCCTATAGCTTTTCCCACGGAGAGTCAGGAGGGGTTCTATTTGTCTCAGCACCTCTTTGGCTATATATAGTTTGTCCTTTTGTGAATAAGACTCTACTTGTGTTTCCTTTCCAAACACGATAACGTTCAACATGCGAAGATAGTCTTTACTTGTGATAAACTCCTTCACTGATTTCAGACTCGGATATAGTCTTTTCAGACTATCGAAATAGAATGAAGGTAAATAATTGATGGCAGCACGTATCACGTGTTCGCCCAATTCAATAAAGCGGCATCCTGCCGATGCAGAAGCCTGAACGGCTGAAGGTGCATTATCACCAAAGAGGAAACCTGACTTCATCTTTCCTGTTGGCATCAGAACCTTATATGTCTTGTCCTTTATAGCCTTGCCTATCGTTCCGTCATTTTCGATGATGGCCAATGGCACTCGCTCATTCATAAACACTAATCCGTGCTTGTAAATATCCTTTTCCTTAAAATCATCCTTTATGAAAAGACTTTGTTGGACATACTCAGGTGCTTTGATACCAGTCTTTACCAATGCCGAGTGAAGTTCCTGGATATATCTGGGATTGTTCTCGCAATGATAATGAAGAGTCTCGATGTCGCGTAATTGATTACCCGCATCGCCATCGTATTTTCTCATACCTATTGGCAGCGACGTGTTGTTTGGGTCGGCAAAAGGCATGTACCTTGCTCCGCGCCCTATCAATTGTGCTTCCTGCATGGTGGTTTTTCCAGGCTTGCCGTCTTTGGCGTCACGGGTATTATAGAGCCTAACAATGTCAAAAAGGTTCAGCACGTCCCAACCCTCATTGAGCATATCCACTGCAAACACCGCTCTAATACCATTTGTATGTTCTTCCAGTGAATTAAGCAACTGCTGCTTTTCGGGAGAAATGTTCTTTCCGTCAACAAGCAGTAAACGCTCCTCGCTAAATTCTTCCCGTAACTCAAGGATGAGGTTTTCAAGGCTGATGCCATTCTTGTCAAAATAATCGAATGCTGCCTTCATACTGTCATGGGCTCCGCCTTTAATTTTCTCAATCTTATCTTTTTCCAAGTTATTTATTGAATCAATAAACTCATCATAAAAAGCCTTGTTGTCAGCTATTGTCTTTGACTTGAACATAACGACGGGTTTGATATTCTCACGTATATTTGCAAATAGCTTGCGCTTGTATTGACTGAGTATTATAGCTTGAATAGTCCTGTCTATAGGCGACAAGTCGCTCACTATATCCATCACTTCCTTTGAATACAAGTCCTCGCGGAACTTCTTCAACGGATAGTCATAGATTATCTTGTCCTCATACTTCTTGGCAATATTCGGGTCGTCAAGGTCGGCAGTAGCGGTAAACTCCAACAAGACGTTGGGCAGTTTACCGTTGTCGCAGTTGAATATCTCCCTCTCAGTGGCTTCCCATGATTTCTTGTCTTTCTCCTCTTCCTTGGTCAACTTATTCTTGGTCTCGCTATTCATGTGGTGAGCCTCGTCGGAAATCATCACCACAGGCTGGTCGCTGAAATCCTCGTATGTCAAGGCATTTTCCTTGTTGGAATTAAGGGCAGAATGAAGGCCTTGGATAGTTGTTAGGCATAGATTGATACCATCAGAAGAAGAACTTTGGAAATTCTCCACCTGTCTTATTTCCACATTATTTCCATTTATGACAATCTGCGGAGCAAACAGATACTTCGACGATGCACAATTAAGGAAATTATCCTTAGTCTTTTCCACGATATTGTTAGTATCTACAAAGAAAAGGAAATTTCTATACCCATTCTCATAGAGATACAACATCGTGGCAGCCATGATAAGAGTCTTGCCTGAACCTGTCGCCATGTGGAAAAGGAGATGGGGACGTTTGGGGCGTTCTTCTGAATCCTCCATATACGAGAGGAAATACCTCAAACATTCCTCTTGATATGGACGCAAGTTCCTTTGTTGAGACAAGCAATTCAAGATATAATCAGGCAACTCCTTTTTCTTGATATTCTTGGTGCCAAGTTCTTCGTTTAACTTCTGCTGCAACATAATTACTTATCCTTTCTTATAAAATTCGCGAGTCAGTCGTTTGTCCTCGTCGCTAATATTATACTCTTCGTTGTCAATCTCTGAGAATGGGATATAAAGCAAGTTCTTGTCGAGGCACTCTATCAAGAACCTCTTTTGGTCGTCAATCGACAAGTCTTTGAATTCATCCGCATCTATATTAATATCCTTGGCTTTTATCTGATAACTCAAGAACCCCGTTTCCTGCATTCTCTTCCATATAACCAACAACTCATCAGTTGTCTTTGCTTCCTCTATCTCATCGATGAAATTCTGGTTATACTTGGAGAGCTCGCAATAGACGAAGGAACCACCGCCTTGCCAATTTAAACCTTTTGACGCTCCAGATTTATCCCCGTTAATTACATTGCACAGTCGTACAACACTATCGTTCTTCCCATAATCCATTTGCTCAATGCCTATGTACTGTCTTCCCATTTTGTGAGCAACCGCAGCAGTTGTACCACTACCAAGAAAAAAATCCAAGACGATATCTCCAGGTAATGTACACAACGATATTATTCTATATAGCAACAATTCTGGCTTTTTTGCCGTTGGGAAACTTATTCCTCCTTCGTTTTGAGTATTTTGAAAGTCTATATCATCCCAAAAATCACATAAGAGCATACCTAAATCCTCAACAAATTGCTGATTTGAATAAACCAACTTTATACCTTGAGCTAAGGGAGTGATAACTTGTCCATTATAATACAAACCTTTTATCTCTTCATCTTCTTTGTCTTCATAGACAGTGTTAACTAATGCTCTGGAAGCTATTTCTGCTTTTTTATTTTTATGAGATTGAAGACGACATATTGATTTTCTATTTGCTAAATAATATTCCTTAAATCGTTTATCCTCTATATTAATATCCCGTAATGTTTGGTCTTTTCCGATTATTCCCAATGAGATGAGTTCCTCTTGAAGACTTCTCAAATAGAAGTTTCCTGATTCATTCTTATCGAGTAATAATGAATAGTGTTGATCCCATCCCTTACGTTTTGTATATTGAGGACATAACTTTGTTTCTCCTCCTTTTTTATAAACTAGGATAAGATCCTTTTGTTTAATAATAGTTTTGTCTTTATGTGCTGTCTTTGTTCCACTCGGAGTCGATGATTTCACAGCTATAACATTCATAAAGTTTTCTCTTCCAAATACATTGTCGGATAGTACTTTCAAATATGCACTCTCAATATCATCTATATGCACAAATAATAGACCGGAATCTTTTAATAATTCTTTTGCCACATCCAATCTATTCTTCATAAACGTCAGCCATGTAGAATGATTGAAGTTGTCATTATATCCAAAGCTATCATTGCCTGTATTGTACGGCGGGTCAATATAAATCAACTTTACTTGTCCTGCATATTTCTCTTTTAGAGAATGAAGGGCAAGGAGATTGTTGCCTTTGATAATCAGGTTGTCATTGGGAGAAAGATGCTCCACATTGTGCTCTCCATCCTTGTCATAGCGACGAAAGTTGGTTAACATCTTCGGCTCAGTCAGTCGGTTTATCTCATCGGGAGCCAAAGTCTCGTTCCAAAATACCTCATCACGTTTAGCTTCCTCTTTGGTCTGTCCCCCCTCAAGCATACAGTCCTTATATGGCCAAGCAAGGACAACTTCACGACTGTCAGTAATGAAACGTCCATCGTCTGTTGTCAAACCAATCTTGTTCTTATAGGCAGTATAGCTGTCTGGCAAGAACTGCTTGTTCATGATAAGTTTCTGAAAAGCCACCTTGTCAAACACCCGAATGCCATCCACATCCCTAAAGAAATGACGATTTAGGGATTCATTTGCCAAAAGAAGTTTCAATAGTGAGGGAGTAAGGTTGAGTGCATCCTCCTGTATGTTGCTCTTGATTAGTTCACCAGCATCCGTGCAATAGCGGTCCTCCATTCGGAGCACATCATAGAGTTCGTGATATAAATGTTGATTGTCCATAATGAGATAATATTTTGCTTGTTTGTGCATCCTATTATCTCTTGTATCACGGCATACCTTTACGGGCTAAAGCATAAAAAAGGTGCAGACACCCTTCTCATGCGTTCACCCAGGCAGCCTCGGAATGGAAACCTGACCCTACGATTATGAAGATAATGCCTACACCATTTGGTGAAGACATCAACTACTTTTTCGTAGGGTAAGGCATCCTCCATATCCGAGAATACCAACCATCATTTTGGTCGTTCTTATTTCCTTACGAGTTTCCGAGGCTTTTCAGGTGAACGCAAAATAATAGTCAATGCATATTATGTTTATACTATGTTATATAAAATTTATATTCTCTTGTTTTCTATTCTTCTTTTTTAGTTAATACTGCATCGCAGACGCACTGTTTTGTGCCACTACGACAATTATATTATTAGTGGTTCCTACTTGTTATCTTTTTCTGTTATTACCAAACAATTCGGAATGGGAACCAAGACGCACCAATTTAATGATGTCCTTTTCTTTGTCATACCAAATTAATAGATAATCATCCCCAATATGGCATTCCATGTGATTTTTATAATCTCCACCGAGGGGATGAGGCTTGTTTTCTTTTGGTAATACCTTTCCTTCTGCCAACATTCTGACAATTTCCAAAAGGGCCTCAACTTTCTTTATGTCTTTACTGATACGTTTGAAGTCCTTTTTGAATTGAGTGGTTTTACGTATTTCCTTCGTCATATCATTGATGCGATAAAATTTTCCACACTGTCAATATTGACAATGCCGGCATCTTCCCCGCTCTCTGCTTCTTTCATTGCTGAGAGCGTAGTTTCATTTGGTATTTCGACATCCAAATTATCGGTCATACCAACAATTTTCACTCCTTTCATCAACCCCAAAACACTTTTGAGGTGTTCATAGATAGAAGGATTATCAATCTGTAAAGTCATTGTTGTCATATCTCCAAATATTTACATATCTGATTATTGCAGCGTCGGGTGTGCGTATCATTTTGCGCCACTACGACAATTTCCGTTGGCAAAGATACGCATATTTATTCGAACTGCAAAACAATTATTCCTTTTTTTCTATTTTGGAGCATAATTTCATAAGAAAACTTGCTTTATTCAAGAAAAAGACGTATCTATGCAACCATGGAATATCTCGTTGCCTTTTTCTTCCGTGTGGCGATTAGCCGTATGAATGACGAACTGTTGCAGAAAGAGAGCAACAGCCGACATATATTCCTGTTCTGACTTGCAAAATGTAGCGATAGAGGGTTACGGGAATCAGCAGAAAGATTATTTAGCAGTTATTCAAGTAATATTAACTGAAAATGCTTGCTGCATTGAAGGATTATGTCTAATTTTGCAGCCATATTCAGAATAACGATAATAATGAGAAAGCATTTGTCTGCAATATTGTATATTGCCATCTTGCTGGTTATAGCATTTTTGGTTTTTTATCTGTCATGCGTTCCCGACGTGATGACAACATCCCGTGGCTCTGATTCTCAGAATGTGGAGGCAGTGCTGGGGCGTCCTTTTGACGCTAAGGATGTGCCGGCAGGCAATTATAGCGGTATTGTAAGACTTGGCGGCAACAGGTATGCACTGGTATCTGACAAGGCCGAGCATGGGGGATACTTTATATTCAATATCGACATCGACGATAGTGGCAATATCGTGTCGGTGAGCAGCAGGGGATTCAGAAAACTGGAAGAGGAGAACATCGACGAGGAGGCTATTGCCTATGACAAGGATAACCATAATATATATATAGGTAAGGAGAAGACAGTGGAAATAGTGAGATATGACATACTTGACGGAAGGAAAAACGGACAGGTTGTGGTGACTGACTACAGGGACAGGGGATTGGACAACAGAACGATTGAAAGTCTGACATTCGATACCAAGCGCATGAGTGTGTTCACTATCAACGAGGGTCCGCTTGTGGGTGACAACGGGTTGATGTTGCGGTTGATGGAGTTTACGCCCAACCTCAACCTGAAGAAGCAATACACATACATACTCGACATGCCGCTCGACGACTCGCCGACGAATGATGACAGTCACGTCTTCGGTGTGGCAGAACTGCTGAGCCTGGGCGACGGCACATTGCTTGTGCTCGAAAGGGAGTTTAAGATGGCAGGAATGAAGGTGGGCAGTTGGGTGATGAACAAGATTTTCAGAATCACCCCGGGAAATCCCGAGAAGACATTTGTCACTGGATGGAGGACGGTGTTGGGTGCGTCGGATTCGGGAATTGCCAATTACGAGGGTATGTGTCTTGGTCCGAAACTGCCCGACGGACGTCAGGTCATCATCTTATGTGCCGACAGTCAGGACAGATATATGGGTGTATTGCACGACTGGTTCCGCACGATTGTGCTGTGATTTCTGATTACTTGGCTCTCTCATATATCAAGATTTTGTCTTTATCCACACTTTTCCTGGCAAAGTCCATCAGTCCACTGTATGTTACAAGGTCAACCTTACGGTTTAGCTTGTCTTCTATATCAAGCATCATTCCGCTGAGTTTGAACAATCCTACATGAGCTGACTTATTCAATATTGAATGATATTAATAATAATAATTTTTGCTGTTTCGGCATAAACGTTATACCCCTCGCATAGTCAATGAGATGCGGTTGCGACGTGTGTCAACCTCGGTCACTTTTACCATCACGTGCTGATGGAGCTTGACTACATCTGCGGGAGAGCTGACGTATTTATCGGCCAACTGTGAGATGTGGACAAGTCCGTCTTGATGAACACCAATATCCACGAAAGCACCAAACTGGGTGATGTTGGTAACTATGCCTGGCAACACCATACCCACCGAGAGGTCGTTAATTCTCTCTATGCCGGCGGCAAACTCAAATTCCTCTATCTGCTCGCGAGGGTCGCGACCAGGTTTCTCCAATTCCTTCATGATGTCGGTGAGGGTGGGCATTCCCACTGCATCAGTGACATAGCGCTTGAGGTCGATGCTCTTGCGTAGTGAGGCATCGGCAATGAGTTGGGCAACTGTACATTTGTTGTCGCGAGCCATTGTCTCTACTATCTTGTACGACTCGGGATGCACTGCACTGTTGTCGAGCGAGTTCTTGGCACCAGAGATGCGGAGAAATCCGGCACACTGCTGAAAGGCAGAGGCTCCGAGGCGTGGCACCTTCATAAGTTGGGCGCGAGATGTGAACGCTCCATTGGCACGACGGTATTCCACAATATTCTTTGCGAGAGTAGGACCGAGTCCGCTTACGTAGGTGAGGAGATGCTGACTGGCGGTGTTGAGATCTACACCTACCGAGTTGACGCAACTCTCCACTGTGAGGTCGAGCGACTTCTTGAGCTTCGATTGATCAACATCGTGCTGGTATTGTCCCACTCCGATGCTCTTCGGGTCAATCTTCACGAGTTCGGCAAGAGGATCCATCAGTCGCCTGCCTATGCTCACAGCTCCTCTCACAGTAACATCCTCGTCGGGAAATTCCTCGCGGGCGGTCTTTGAGGCTGAATACACCGAAGCACCATCCTCGCTGACAACAAACTGTTTCACCTCATGCTTGAAATGCAATGACTTCATGAAGGCGGCTGTCTCGCGGCTTGCCGTACCGTTGCCGATAGCCATAGCCTCGATGCCATACTTCTCCACGAGATGTTCTATTGTGGCGGCAGCTTGGGTGCGCTTTGAAACAGGTGGATGTGGGAAGATTGCCTCGTGGTGAAGCAGGTTGCCCTGGGCGTCGAGACATACAATCTTACAACCAGTGCGGAATCCGGGGTCAACACCCATCACGCGCTTCTGTCCCAATGGTGCCGACATCAGCAACTGGCGCAGATTGTCGGCAAAGACGCGGATAGCTTCTTCCTCGGCCTTGTCCCTGCTATTGGAAGCAAACTCATTCTCTATCGACGGTTGTAGGAGTCGTTTGTATCCATCTTCCACAGCCTCGCGATAGAGTGTGGCACATCGACCCTGGCATCTGACGTTGTTGCGTTTCAGACGCTCGGTACATTCCTCGTCATCTGTCGAGATGCTCACTCGCAGTATGCCCTCAGCTTCGCCACGGCGCATGGCCAGCATACGATGGGAGGGACAGCGACGAAGGGGTTCCTGCCAGTCGAAGTAGTCCTTATATTTTGCAGCCTCTTCCGTTTCTGCCTTTGTCTTTATTACCTTGGAGGTGATTATGGCATCCCGCTCAAACTGTCGTCTTACGGTTTGTCGCGAGCGTTCATCCTCGCTCACCATTTCGGCTATTATATACTGTGCCCCTTGTATGGCATCGGCAGCCGACTTCACCTCGCCCTTGACAAACCGCTTTGCAGCTTCCTCGGGACGTTGCTCCCTGCCAAGCATGATGAGCGTGGCAAGCGGTTCGAGTCCTTGCTCACGTGCCACTTGCGCCTTGGTGCGGCGCTTGGGTTTGTATGGCAGATATATGTCCTCAAGAGTTTCAGCATTGTCACATTCGGCGATTCTCTTCTCGAGTTCGGGAGTCATCTTTCCCTGTTCGGTTATAGTCTTGCGGATGGTCTCCTTGCGTTTCTCCATCTCGCGCCATTTGGCAGCCATCTCACTGATAGTGGCGATTTTCACCTCATCGAGCGAACCGGTGCGCTCCTTGCGATAGCGGGCGATAAACGGGATTGTGCAACCCTCGTCAAGGAGCTCGATTGTGTTCTGCACATTGCGCATCGGCAACTGCAGCTTTTCTGATATATGCTTAATCATTATATGTTAAATGTGAATTTTCTAAAAAATATATGTCAATTATTTGCGGGAATGGAAAAATATTCGTACCTTTGCACCCACATTTGAATGGTAATGCCGATATGGCTCAGTTGGTAGAGCAATTCATTCGTAATGAATAGGTCCCCGGTTCGAGCCCGGGTATCGGCTCATTCCTCATTCTTCATTATATCTTATTAATATCTACGTATCCGTGCATCACGGCATAGATGGTCAGTGCGGATATGCTTTTCATTCCAAGTTTTTCGGTTATGTTCTTGCGGTGGCTCACCACGGTGGGCATACTAATGTTGAGTATGTCAGCAATCTCCTTGTTGATGTGTCCTTGTGCCACGAGCGACAACACCTCAATCTCGCGGTCGGAGAGGGGATTAGGCTGTTGACGCTGAACGGGAGGCAGATTGCGGCCGTTGGCATGCGCATGCTGCTCAAGGGCGAGTAATGATTTCACAAGCTGCTTCTCGGGAACGTTGACACACAAGGAATGAAAGTCAGATAGGGTGGTGGCATTGTCAAGACCGAGGGTAAGAACAATGGTTTTGTTGCGTTTTTCAAGGAAGAATGTGCGATGCTCCAACACGATGTTCATCGCAACGAAATAGTGGAAATACTTTTCGGGATTGTTTGCCTGAAGTTCGGCAAACGACCCATATATGTCCACTTGCATGATGGGCATTATCTCCTGCAATATCGACTTTAGGCCGATAGTGGCAAGGGTATTGGCATCGATGATGGCTATTCTTGGGGACACTTTTATTATGAGGAATTAGGGATTAGGAATTAGGAATTAGGGATGAGGCAATAATTCCTAATTCCTCATCCCTAATTCCTAATTAATTACGACAGGAATCCCAACAACGCTCCGGCAGCTACTGCCGAACCGATTACACCGGCAACGTTCGGACCCATGGCGTGCATGAGCAGGAAGTTGTGGCGGTCGTATTCCAATCCGAGGTTATTACTAATGCGGGCACTCATAGGCACGGCTGATACACCGGCATTACCGATGAGCGGATTAAGCTTCTTGTCCTTGGGCAGGAAGAGGTTCATCAGCTTCACAAAGCATACACCGCTGGCAGTGGCAACCATAAAGGCGCAGGCACCGACAACGAAGATGAACAGGGTGTTGAGTGTGAGGAACTCACTTGCCTGGGTGGAGCAACCTACGGTAAGACCAAGCAGCATCACGATGATATCGTTGAGAGCCGAACCGGCAGTCTTGGCCAGACGAGTGGTCTTGCCCGACTCCTTCAGCAGATTGCCGAAGAAGAGCATACCGAGCAGAGGCAGACCTGAAGGCACGATGAACGTGGTGAGCAGCAATCCGATGATGGGGAAGAGGATGCGCTCGGTCTGACTAACCTCGCGAGCGGGCTTCATCTTGATGACGCGCTCCTTCTTGGTAGTGAGCAGACGCATCAATGGAGGCTGAATCAGTGGCACGAGGGCCATATATGAATATGCACACACGGCAATGGCTCCCATGAGGTTGGGGCAGAGCTTCGATGAGAGGAAGATGGCGGTAGGACCGTCGGCACCACCGATGATGGCAATACCAGCTGCCTGATTAGGCTCAAATCCCAGGGCAAGGGCCACCATATATGCACCGAAGATACCAAACTGAGCTGCAGCACCCACAAGCACAAGCTTGGGATTGGCAATCAGGGCGGTGAAGTCGGTCATGGCTCCAATGCCGAGGAATACCAACGGCGGATACCATCCCTGGCGCACACCTTGATAGAAGATGTTGAGCACAGAGTTGTCTTCATATAGTCCAATCTCGAGTCCTGCATCGGCGCGGAAGGGAATGTTGCCGAGAATGATACCCAATCCGATAGGGATGAGCAGCAGGGGCTCGAAATCCTTTTTGATTGCGAGGTAGATGAGGATGGCACCCACCACAATCATAATGAGGTTACCTGCCGTGGCATTGGCAAATCCAGTGTAGGTCAGGAACTCATTAAAGTTCTCAATTATGAAATCTGTAAATCCCATAAGCCTTTATTATCCTATTGTGAGCAGCACGGCACCTTCCATTACCGAGTCGCCCGGATTAACAACGATAGATGTGACTGTTCCTGCATATTCAGCCTCGATGTTGTTCTGCATCTTCATGGCTTCGAGCACGAGAACGGTGTCGCCTACATTCACCTGGTCGCCCACCTTCACGCTGATTGAAGAGATGGTGCCTGGCAGAGGTGCCTTGACAGGATTGCCTGAACCTGGAGCTGCGGCAGGAGCGGCTGCCACGGGAGCTGCAGCGGGAGCTGGAGCTGGTGCTGCAGGCTTGGGAGCTGCCACCTTCGGTTTCTTTATGGCATGAACGGGGTTGATGGGGCGCTTTAGTTCCACCTCAAAAGGAATACCATTCACTGATACCTTGGCGAGGTTGCCCTCCACTTCTTCTATCTCTACGTCGTAATCGACGCCCTGTACTTTATATTGATACTTGTTCATAATTCTTTGATCTTTTAATACTTTATTTCTTCTTTAATCTCCACGAATTTATTCATGGAACTGCGTCATCTGCGGCAATTCCTGGTTCCAGTCGGTGTTCTTGGGTTTGATGGTGATAATACCGCTTTCTACATCGTGAACATCGTCCTGATATTGCTTGAGGGCCATTGAGATGACGGCGATATATACCTCCTTGTCGATACCTTTGAGCTTGAGTCCATCCTGAAGCAAGGTGCTCGTCTTGTTGGCCACCTCGATGGTCTTCTCCACGGTCTTCACACCAGCTTTGAGAGGTTGGATGTTGCCCACCTTCTTCACTGTGTTCTGATGACGCATGAACATTCCGAAGAATGTAAAGAAGACAAACAACAAGGCAAGGCAGAAGAACACAATACCCATTGCCATCACGGTGATACCAAATCCGTGTGGGTCTTCGCGCTTTAGCTTGGCAATCTTTGTCTCCTCAACTGCGATATAGTTGGAGATACCTGGGGTAACAGCGTCGTAAGGCTTTACATCCCACTTCGCACTGCCGTCGGAATGACGGGCATACGACTGGTTGACAGCCATTGCGGGCACTGATACGGAGTCGATCAGATCGACACCATTACCATTGTAAAGGGCAATCCATACCGGTTTGACAGAGTCAACCTTGGCAGTGAGATGCAGCGCTCCCTTGGCGGGATTGCTGTTCAAGAAGAATACTAAGTGCTGGCGGGCACTGAGCGATGTGCGAGGTTCACCATTGGGGATGATGCTCATCTTACTCACGCGCTCGGGTACACTCAACTGTTTGTCGAGTACGGAGCGGTCGGTCGTGATATACATGCCACGGATGTTGTACGTCGTATGCGACACGTTGGCAATCTCTATCCACGCCTCATTCTGTCCGTATTCGTCCTGCAGGCTTGCGCTATTGTTGGTCATCACCTCGTTGATCTTGATGCTTTTCTCAATCTGAGCGTGCATCGCCATCGGTGAGGCAACGAGCAAGGCGCCGAGCAATAATCCGAATTTGTTCATTGTTTGATACGTTATTATAATTTTTTTAATTTTTCAATATTTCAATATTTCAATTTCCTACCCACCGCAGGCAAGTAGAATTGTCAGCTGTGCCGCCAGGATACGCAGGAACATGCTCAGTGGATAAACTGTTGAATATCCGATGGCAGGAGCCTCCTTCGAGCAAGTCTGGTTGGCATAAGCCAATGCGGGTGGGTCGGTATAAGTACCGGCAATCATACCCATGATGGTGAAGTAGTTGAACTTAAATTTCAGTCGCGCGAGCGTACCTATTATTAATATAGGTATCACGGTGATGATAAAACCAGTATATACATACTTTAGTCCGTCGCCCTGAACAACAGTGTCCCAGAATCCGGCTCCAGCCTTTATTCCCACACTTGCGAGGAAGAGTACAAGACCGATTTCGCGCAACATCATGTTGGCACT
>SAMEA3663023__coassemble_1350_pt1 | contig 13713 bp, 10 predicted proteins | sample SAMEA3663023__metabat2_low_PE_038 | metagenome-assembled genome bin SAMEA3663023 (sample SAMEA3663023) | pig gut metagenome | biome: pig gut; feature: pig-associated habitat; material: faeces | place: France | collected 2012
ATGAATATAATATTAATTATTTTATTTATATATATATTATTTTATATAAGGTATAAGAATCATATGTCATATGTGACACGATTAAGTTGCATAGTGTAGGGTCTTTACTTTTTTGTAAGACCCAAAACCCGCATATGGGGAAGTCCTGGAAGGGCGATATTACAATCGGGTGTTCTTATAACCTTAGGATACCCGGTTCTTCTACCCTTAGAATCGGGTGTTCTTCCATTCCACAAAGTTATGAGCCGTTATGAGCAATTGTGAGCCATTGGTATTTTTATTTCTTGTACCTTTGCATTGTGAATAAAGGAAGCCCCCACCTAACCTCCCAGAGGGGAGGAACTGATATTTAAACCACAGAGATAAAGAAAAAAGGAGATTCATAGATTAATAGAGCAGGTCGCAAGCGACGGAGAAAGCAGAGCACAGCCCTCTATGATGTGGCAGGATTTAGTTGAGCATTTTGCCCTATTCTCCGCAGATTTGCGGAGAATAGAGCCTTTTTTCTCCGCAAAAGTTTGGAGAAATGGTTATTTTGTAGTATTTTTGCAGCCAAAATAGCGAGTGTTATGGTTGAAAAGTATATATGGCAGCATGAAGATTGGCCCAAGATGTATTGGGATGATTCCCAATTCAGTGAGTTGCTGGCAGATGTTAATTTGTTGCGAGGCAAACTTATGGGACGACTTTCGATGTTCGGCTTTAAGGAACAGGAAGACTCAGTGCTCGACTCGATTACGATGGAAATTGTGGATTCTGCTGGTATCGAAGGTGAGACACTGAATCATGACAGTGTGCGTTCTTCGGTGGCAAGGCATTTGGGTCTTGAATATGCAGGGATGACGGTTCCCGACCATTATACCGACGGGGTGGTGGAGGTAATGATAGACGCCACTTCGGGCTATGGCAAAGAGGTTGACAGCGAGAGACTATTCGCATGGCATGCTGCGCTTTTTCCAATGGGGCGAAGCGGTATGTATAAGATAAATGTTGGTAAATGGCGTAATGAAAAGGAGGCAATGCAGGTTGTTTCTGGACCATTGGGACGTCAGAAGGTGCACTATGAGGCTCCACCAAGTGGTGATGTACCTGCCATGATGGAGGATTTTCTCAGCTGGCTGAATTCTTCGTCGGAAATGGTAGATCCGTTGGTGAAGGCTGCTGTGGCTCATTTGTGGTTTGTCACTATTCATCCCTTTGATGACGGCAATGGGCGTATATGCCGCACGATAACGGAGTTCCTGTTGTCGCGTGCTGATTGTTCGTCGAAACGATATTACAGTTTGTCGTCGGAGATATTGAAGCATCGCAATGATTATTACAATCATCTTGAGAGGACGCAGAAGGGCGACTTGAATATCACGGAATGGATAATGTGGTTTGTTGAGACATTGAAGAAAGCGGTGGAGGTAGCTCTCGACAAGACCGAAAGGGTTGTGAAAAAGAGAATGTTTTGGGACAAACATCAAGACACGCCCCTCAACGAGCGTCAGAGAAAGGTGCTGAATATGATGCTTGACGGTTTTGAGGGTAAACTTAATTCGTCGAAATGGTATAAGATAAACCATTGTTCTCAAGACACTGCCACTCGCGACATTAACGACCTTATCAATAAGGGAGTGTTGAGAAAAAGCGAAGGAGGCGGTAGAAGCACTAATTACGAGTTGGTGTGATTATAAATTATTGATTGTATAAAGAGTAGTGATTATATGGGAAACATAAAGATTATGGGGGGAGACTTCTCCTCGAAACTCGAACTGGAGCATGCAGCGGTGGTGGCGGGATTTCCGTCACCGGCGGATGACTATAAGCATGAGCGATTAGACTTCAACCGCGATTATATACGTCATCCCGAGGCATCATTCTATGGTGATGTCACGGGCGACTCGATGAAGGATGCCGGCATCTTTGATGGCGACAAGGTGATAATCGACAGGGCTGTGCAGGCTCATGACGGTTCGATTGTCGTGGCATTCTGGAATGGGGAGTTCACGATGAAATATCTTGACCTCACGCATAAGAGTGAGGGGTATGTCGAACTGCGCCCTGCCAACAAGGATTACCCTGTGTTCCGCGTCGAGGCGGGGGATAACTTCGAAGTGTGGGGAGTGGTGGTGCATCTCATTCGCACGTTCGAGAAATTTTAAATTCAACACAGAGAATATGACGATGTATGGTATTATAGACTGCGACAATTGCTACGTGTCGTGCGAACGAGTTTTCCGTCCTGATCTGGAGGGAAAACCCGTTGTTGTGCTTAGCAACAACGATGGTTGTGTGGTGGCACGTAGCAATGAGGCAAAGGCTATGGGCATAAAGGCGGGAACACCATACTTCCAGTTGGAGCAGATGTTTCCCGGTAAGAAGATTGCCGTGTTCTCGTCAAACTACGAACTGTATGGCGAGATGACGGGTAGGGTGGTGGATATCATACGGAGTGAGGCTCCCTCGTATTTCAGATATAGCATAGATGAATGTTTTGTGAAATTTCCCGACGCAAGTAATGTCAATCTCAAGGAATGGGGCGAGCGGCTGCACAAGAAGATAAGACAGTGGGTGGGCATGCCGGTGAGCATAGGTATTGCACCCAACAAGACCCTCGCCAAGGTGGCGAGCCATTTTGCCAAGAAAGTGGCGGGATATAATCACTGCTGCATCATCGACACCGAGGAGAAGAGAGTGAAGGCCCTGAAGCTATACCCAGTGGAAGAGGTGTGGGGAGTGGGCCGCCGCTATGCCGCCCGACTGGCAAATTTGGGAGTGAAGACGGCATACGACTTCTCGGCGCTGCATGGCGACTGGATAAACGCCACATTCCGCAACATTACTATATGGCGCACATGGGCTGAACTCAATGGTCAGGACTGTGTGCCCGACGAGGAATATGCCGCCAAGAAGAGCATCTGCACCAGTCGCAGTTTCAATGGTATGGTGGATGATCTTGATACCCTCTCCACGCATGTATCCAACTATGCCGCCCGCTGTGCCGAGAAGCTCAGGGTGCAACATTCCGTGGCTGCCGTGGTGGCGGTGTTCGCGCATACTAATTTCTTCCGTGAGGACCTGCCCCAGTATTCCAACTTCGCCGAGATTACAATTCCCACTCCGTCAAATTCCACAGTCACAATCGTGAAGGCTGCCAAGGAAGCCCTCGCAACCATCTTTATCCCTGGATATAAATACAAGAAGGCGGGGGTGATAGTGATGGGTGTTACGCCCGACATGCCCGTGCAGCACGACCTCTTCGACATCGCTCCCGAGAAATATACCCGTATGCGCTGTCTCGACGAGGCCATCGACCGTGTCAACCGTATCTATGGCACTGAGACCGTCGTTCTTGGTGCGCAGCAATACAACACCAATCACGAGACAGGCAAGGCGGATGTCTTTGCCAATGCCATACGCCACGACTTTCGCAGTGGCAATCCCACGACGAGATGGAAGGATGTGATTAAACTAAAATAACTCAACTTTCGGAAGTTAAGGAAGCCTGTCCCGAGGGAAAAGTCACCAGTTTGAATGCAGTAAACAAGCTGCTTAGACTGAAAAATGAGACAAAGGCGGTTAAATCGTGTTAATTATTCGAGATTTTGTCGGTGATACACCTATTATATGAGAAAAAAGCAGTAAATTTGCACGCAATAAAATTAAAAGTATAACAATATGTCATCATTTATTGCAGATAAAATCGTAATGGACGGGCTGACATTCGACGACGTCCTGTTAATCCCAGCTTATTCAGAGGTACTGCCAAGAACGGTAGAGTTGAAAACCATGTTCTCCCGTAACATTCCGCTTAACGTGCCATTCGTCACAGCGGCAATGGACACCGTGACTGAATCGCAAATGGCTATTGCCATTGCACGCGAGGGAGGTATCGGAGTGATTCACAAGAACATGACCATCGAGGAGCAGGCCAGACAGGTGGCTATCGTGAAGCGTGCCGAGAACGGTATGATCTACGACCCTGTCACCATCCGCCGAGGCTCTACGGTGAAGGACGCTCTCGACATGATGGCTGAATATCATATAGGTGGTATCCCCGTTGTTGACGACGAGAATCATCTTGTGGGTATCGTCACCAACCGCGACTTGCGCTTTGAGCGTCATCTCGACAAGAAGGTGGATGACGTGATGTCGAAGGACAACCTCGTCACCACACATCAGCAGACCGACCTGAGCGACGCAGCACAGATACTGCAGGAAAACAAGATAGAGAAACTGCCCGTGGTGGATAAGGACAACCACCTCGTGGGACTCATCACATATAAGGACATCACCAAGGCCAAGGACAAGCCCATGGCTTGCAAGGATGCCAAGGGCCGACTGAGAGTGGCTGCCGGAGTGGGCGTGACAGTGGATACGCTCGACCGCATGCAGGCTCTCGTGGATGCAGGTGCCGACGCAATCATCATCGACACTGCACACGGACATTCGAAGTCGGTGATCGAGAAACTCGTGGAGGCCAAGGCCTCATTCCCCAAGGTGGACATCGTTGTGGGTAATGTGGCTACGGGCGAGGCTGCAAGGATGCTCGTGGAGAACGGTGCCGACGCCGTCAAGGTGGGTATCGGTCCGGGGTCTATCTGTACCACCCGTGTGGTTGCAGGTGTGGGTGTTCCCCAGTTGAGTGCCGTATATGATGTATATAGCGCGCTCAAGGGTACAGGTGTTCCATTGATTGCCGACGGTGGATTGCGCTATTCGGGCGACATCGTCAAGGCATTGGCTGCTGGTGGTAGTTCGGTGATGATCGGTTCGCTTGTTGCCGGTACAGAGGAGAGCCCTGGTGAGACCATCATCTTCAACGGACGTAAGTTTAAGAGCTACCGCGGTATGGGTTCGCTCGAGGCCATGGAGCAGAAGAACGGTTCGAAGGACCGCTACTTCCAGAGCGACACCAAGGACGTGAAGAAGCTCGTGCCCGAGGGAATTGCCGGTCGTGTGCCTTACAAGGGAACCGTGCAGGAGGTGATATACCAGCTCATCGGCGGATTGCGCTCGGGTATGGGATATTGCGGAGCTGCCAACATCGAGAAGTTGCACGACGCCAAGTTCACCCGCATCACCAACGCCGGAGTGCTTGAGAGTCATCCGCACGACATCTCGATCACAAGCGAGGCTCCTAACTACTCTCGTCCGAACAACTGATAAATGAAGAGTGAAGAGTGAAGAATGAGAACATCGCTGATTAGCATATTATGTGCCTTCGCCACTATGGCGGGGGCACAAACATCCGACCCCGTGGTGATGACTGTGAATGGTCAGAACGTCACGAGGTCGGAGTTTGAGTATTCTTACAACAAGAACAACGGCGATGACGTAATCGAGAAAACCACGGTGGAGCAGTATGTTCCGCTCTTTGTAAACTACAAACTCAAGGTGGCAGCCGCCCTCGACGCACGACTCGACACACTCGCATCGTTCAAGGTCGAGTTTGCCAAATACCGCGATCAACAGGTGCGCCCCACTATCGTGACATCCGAGGACGTGGAGAACGAGGCACGACGGATATACGCCGACCGACTGAATATGATTGGCGACAAGGGACTCATACGCCCTGCCCACATACTGATGAGATTGGCGCAGAAGGCAAGTCGCGCAGCTCAGGACTCGGCAAAGATGAGAATCGACTCGATATATGCCTGTCTGCAGCGGGGCGAGGACTTTGCCGACCTTGCAACGAGATTCTCGCAAGACCCCGGCTCGGCAAAGCGCGGAGGACTATTGCCATGGATATGCACAGGTCAGACACTCAAGGAGTTTGAGGATGTGGCATTCGCCCTTAATAAGGGTGAGATGAGTAAGCCGTTCCTCTCGCCGGTGGGTTATCACATCGTAAAGATGACCGACCGCAAGCAACTCGAACCATACGACTCCTTGCGCGCGAACATTATAGATTTTATAGAGAAACGCAACCTGCGCGACGCCATTGCCCAGCGCAAGGTGAGCGAAATGGTGAAGTCGTCGGACGGACGACTCACAGTAGCCGAGGTGATGCAGCAGAAAGCCGACTCGCTCGCCAAGGCCGACGAGGCAATGAAATATCTGATACAGGAATACCACGACGGACTGCTGCTCTTCGAGGTGAGCAACCGCGAGGTGTGGGAGAAGGCAGCTGCCGACTCCGTCGGTCAGATGAAATGGTATAAGAAATACCGCAAGAAACGCTACGGCAAGAAGAAGTTTGAGGAGGTGAAAGCCGCCGTTGCCGCCGACTGGCAGGACGAGTTGGAGAAGCGATGGGTGGCAGCACTGCGCAAGCGATATGACGTGGTGATATATGACGAAGTATTGAAAACTGTAAATAAACATAATTGATATACATGAAAGCAACTAACAGATTCCGCATCGCCTTAATGGCTATGCTGCCATTGGCAGGACTGTGCACCATGGCACAGGACCAGAAGACGGATGAGAAGAAAAACGAGGATACCAAGGTCGTCAAGGAACCCAAGATTGTCGAGAAGAGTATCGTCGATGAGGTGATATGGGTTGTTGGCGATGAGGCTATACTCAAGTCGGATGTCGAGGAGGCACGACTGCAAGCCGAACAGGAGGGCACTAGATGGAATGGTGACCCCGACTGTGTCATACCCGAACAGATAGCCGTGCAGAAGCTATTCCTGCACCAGGCTGCCATCGACAGTATCGAGGTGACGGAATCGGAAATCATGCAGGAGGTGGAGGCCCAGATAAACTACTGGACACAGATGGTGGGCTCGAAGGAGAAGTTGGAGGAATACAAGAAGCAGAGCATCGCACAGATGCGCAACGAACTGCATGACACCATGCGCGACCGCAAGATGGCTGAGGAGATGCGCAAGGAACTGGTGAAGGATATCGCGGTCACTCCTGCTGAGGTGCGCCGATTCTTCAAGGACCTGCCCGAGGACAGTATTCCCTACGTGCCCACTGAGGTGGAGGTGCAGATTATCACACAGACACCGAAGATAGAGCAGGAGGAAATCAATCGTGTGAAGGAACAGTTGCGCGAGTTCACCGACCGTGTGACAAAGGGTGAGACACAATTCTCCACGCTGGCACGCCTATATAGCGAGGATCCAGGTTCGGCTCGTCAGGGAGGTGAACTTGGATATTCGGGACGAGGCACTCTCGACCCCGCATTCGCCAATGTGGCATTCAACCTGACATCTCCCAACAAGGTGTCGAAGATTGTGGAGTCGGAGTTTGGATTCCATATCATCCAACTTATCGACAAGCGTGGCGACAAGATCAACTGCCGCCATATACTTCTCAAACCCGTGGTGTCCGACTCTTCTATCACAAAGTCATTGGCACGTCTCGACTCCATCCGCACAGACATCATCAACGGCAAGTTCAACTTTGACGAGGGTGCAACATATATCTCCGACGACAAGGATACACGCGCCAACAAGGGACTGATGGCTAACGCGAAGGACATGTCGCGCACATCGAGATTCAAGATGGACGAACTGCCCCCCGAGGTGGCAATGGCCATTGACACTCTGAAGATTGGCAGCATATCTGCTCCGTTCCAGATGATTAACAAAAGAGGAAAGACGGTATGCGCCATCGCCAAACTGAAAAACCGCGTTGAGGGACACAAGGCCACTATCACCGAGGATTTCCAGGTAATGAAGGCTGTGGTGGAAAACAAGCGCAGGATGGAGAAGCTCCATCAGTGGGTGTGCGACAAGATAAAGGCTACATACGTGAGGATCAACGACCGCTACAGGGACTGTAAGTTTGAGTACCAAGGATGGGTGAGATAAAATATTAAAGAATTAAAATATTAAAGTTCTTGAAGGGTAATAGTAATAAGACAAACGGATATAGGGTGGCGCTGTTCGCAGTGCTGTGCCTCTTTGGATTGAGTCTGCTGGCTCAGTCAGGGCGACGTGGCAAGTCGTCGAAGGCAAGGCACAGGGCAAGGACCGAGCGCAAGCAGGATGCCAAGAGGGTGTATCTTGTGCATGCCGACGTGCTGCACTACGACCAGATGAAGATGCCCGACGCACAGATACTCAACGGTAAGGTGCACTTCACCCACAACGGGGCGCGCCTATACTGCGACAGTGCGCATTTCTTCGAGGCAAGCAACTCGTTTGAGGCATTCGGACATGTGAAGATGTACCAGGGCGACACGCTCTCGCTATTCAGCGACTATGCCTACTACGACGGCAACGACGAGATGGCGATAGCACGATACAATGTGGTGCTCAAGCATCGTAAATCCACACTATATACTGACTCGCTCAACTACGACCGTATGTATAATGTGGGATATTTCTTCGAAGGTGGTAAGTTGGTGGATAACACCAGTACGCTGACCTCCGACTGGGGTGAATATCACACCGACACCCATCAGGCATTGTTCAACTACGACGTGCGACTGAAGAACAAGAAATTCTTCCTGATGTCCGACACCTTATATTATAATACAGACACCCACATGGCTCATGTTGTCGGTCCGTCGAACATCACGTCAAAGACAAGTAAGATATACACCGAGGATGGATATTATAATACCCAAACCGAGAAATCGGAACTCTTCGGACGCTCGGTGATGAAGGATGAGGGCAAGACGATGGTGGGCGACAGTGTGTTCTACGACAGTAAGACGGGAGTGAGCGAGGCATTCAACAACGTCGTTTATACCGACTCTGTCAACAAGAATATGTTCACTGGCGACTACTGCTACTATGACGACGAGAAGGGATATGCCATGGCCACCAAGAAGGCGGTGGCTATCGACTACTCGCAGAAGGACACTCTCTTCATGCATGCCGACACGTTTAAGATATTCACATTCAATATCAACACCGACTCGGTGTATCGCAAGATACATGCATATAATAAGGTAAGGGCTTACAGGGTTGACGTGCAGGCGGTGTGCGACTCGCTCGTGTATAACTCTCTTGACTCGTGCATGTCGATGTATAAGGACCCGATAGTGTGGAACCAAAACCAGCAGTTGCTTGGCGAGGTGATCAACGTATATATGAAGGATTCCACCATCAACCGTGCCCACGTTATCGGTCAGTGTCTGTCGGTGCAGCAGCTCTCCGACTCAATCCACTTCAACCAATGCTCGTCGAAGGAGATGTTCGCATATTTCGAGAATGGCGAGATAAGGCAGAGCCGTGCCAAGGATAATGTGCTGATAGTGTATTATCCCATCGACGATAAGGACAGTACGCTTATCGGTCTCAACTACACAGAGACGAGCGATATGCGAATGTTTATGGAAAACCAGAAGATGAAGCGTATATGGATGCCCAAGGCAGAGGGAGTGCTCTATCCGATGACCCAGGTGCCGCCCGACAAGTATTTTCTGCCCACCTACGCATGGTTTGACTATGTGCGTCCGCTCAACAAGCAGGACATCTTTAATTGGCGCGGAAAGAAGGAGGGCACCGAACTCAAAGAGGAGAAAAAGCGCGAGGCACCGAAGAGAAAATTGAAAGATTGAATACAGAGACACGGAGATACAGAGATATATTTTATTAAGGAGTATGAAGATACAGAGAGATATACTCTGTAACTCTGTGTTAAAAATATAAAGAAATATGAGCGACATAATACAGTTGTTGCCCGACTCAGTGGCTAATCAGATTGCGGCGGGCGAGGTGATACAGCGCCCCGCATCGGTGATCAAGGAACTCGTGGAGAATGCAGTTGACGCGGGAGCCAAGACCATCAATGTGCTGGTTGTAGATGCCGGACGCACGATGATACAAGTGATCGATGACGGTAAGGGTATGTCGGACACCGACGCCCGACTGGCATTCGAGCGCCATGCCACATCCAAGATCAAGCAGGCCGCCGACCTCTTCGATCTCCACACCATGGGATTCCGTGGTGAGGCTCTCGCCTCCATTGCAGCCGTGGCACAAGTGGAACTGCGCACAAGAATGGCCGACCGAGAGATTGGTACTCTGCTCACTTTGCAAGGGACAAAGGTGACGGGACAAGAACCCGTGGCATGTCCTGTGGGCAGTAATTTCAAGATAGAGAACCTGTTCTATAACGTGCCGGCACGAAGGAAATTCCTAAAGAGCAATACCACAGAGCTCAATAACATCATGACCGCCTTTGAGCGCATCGCATTGGTATATCCCGAGATCTCGTTTACGATGCTTAGCAATGGATTGGAGCTGATGAACCTGCATGCAGGCACATTGCGACAGCGCATCGTGGATGTGTTTGGAAAGCGACTCAACCACGACCTGCTGCCCATCGAGGTGGAGACATCCATATGCAGCATTACAGGATTCGTAGGCAAACCGGAATCGGCAAAGAAGAAGGGAGCGCAGCAGTATTTCTTCGTCAATGGCAGATATATGAAGCACCCCTATTTCCACAAGGCGGTGATGAATGCCTTTGAGCGAATGATTGCAGTGGGCATGCAAGTGCCTTACTTCATCTATTTCACCGTGCCGGCAGGTGACATCGACGTGAACATACATCCCACCAAGACCGAGATAAAATTTGAGAACGAACAGGCGATATGGCAGATACTCACTGCTGCCGTCAACGACAGCATCGGTAAGTTCTGCGATATCCCGTCGATAAACTTCGACACCGAGGGACAACCCGAGATACCACTCTACGACCCCTCGGTGAATATCGCTCCCCCACGTCCGCAATACAACCCGTCGTACAACCCCTTCGAGACATCGTCGTCCTCACACAAGGATAAGGTGATTGACCAATGGGAGGAACTATACAAGGGATTACACTCCGGGGATGTGATAGCACCTGATGTGCAGGAGTCGTCATCCGACCTGTTTGAGTCGAGTGGGGTATATAGCCAACCCACAGAGGGGGTGGTGAAGTCGAAGATTGGTACAACCCTCGAAGAGCGTTCGCCGAGTCACTATCAATATAAGGGTAAGTATGTGATGACGGCAGTGAAGTCGGGCCTCATGATAATCGACCAAAATCGTGCCGACATACGCATACGCTATGAGCGATTCATACAACAGATGGAGCAGGAGGCGTCGCGCACACAGAAGGTGCTGTTTCCCGAGGTGGTGCAGTTTGCGCCCTCTACCAAGGTGATGGTGGTGAAGTTGCTGCCTTATCTGCAGAAAGTGGGATTCGACCTTACCGACCTTGGAGGCAACAGCTTCTCGGTGAATGGTGTGCCTGCGGGATTGGAGGGCATCGACAGTGTGGCACTGCTGCAGGAGATTGTTGCTGACGCAGTGGAGAAGGGTTGCACTTCGGCCACGGATATACATAGCACACTGGCATTGGGTATGGCGCGCCGATCGGCTGTCACCTATGGCGAGGTGCTTGGCAACGACGAGATGGAGACGCTGGTCAACGATCTCTTCGCGACTTCCAACGTCAACTATACCCCCGATGGCAAGACTATACTCTGCATACTGCCACAGAGGGATATTGAGCAATTATTGAATTAGGGATTAGGGATTAGAAATTAGGGATTAGGAATGAAAAAGTTTTTTATGATATTGGCAATGGCAGCGATGACTGCCGGCGCCTATGCCCAGGACGACATCACACTTGACGACGGTATGTCGGCATTGGCTGGTAAGAAATATACCGTTGTCACCAACGGCTTTTGGACAAACTGGTTTGTTGAGGCATCTGCCACCATGCCTAAGTTTGACAAAGTCGGTATGTCGATGGCAATAGGTAAGTGGTTCTCGCCATCTATTGGTGTGAGGACGAAGTTTAATGCCTTTAGGGCAAAGGCTGTTGAGGAGCAGGTGATGTTCAACCTCAGCACTATCCTCTGCGGATATAACGCCAAGAGGGTGTATCACCTTGTGCCTTATGTAGGTGGCGGAATGTCGCTAGGTACTCCGTCGTTGCTCGGCTTGAGTGCGGGTGTGGTAAATAAGTTCCGCCTGTCAAAGCGTCTCGACCTGAACATCGACCTCAACTACCGCGGCAGTGAGCGTTATGGCAATATCTCCGAAGTAACGGGTAAGACACGCCATGACCACTCCCTCAATATTGAAGTGGGATTGACTCTGAATATCGGTAAGTCGAAATGGAAAAAGGAACCCGATGTACAGGGCATTCAGGAGATGTATCAGATGGAAATCGACGCACTGAAAGCCACGATCGAGGACCTTGAAAACAATAATAATAACGATTAAGCGCAAAGCGCTTAATCGTTATATCCCGCCGTTATCTCGCATATCTTGATAATCACGTTCATAGCCTTTTGCATCGACTGGATACTTACGAATTCGTAAGGTCCATGGAAGTTGACGCCTCCGGCGAAGATGTTGGGGCAGGGAAGCCCTTTGAAACTCAGTTGCGCACCGTCAGTACCTCCACGTATCGGTTGCACCTTAGGACGAACGCCACATTCCTGCATAGCCTTCAGTACGATGTCGATAACGTGCATGTTGGGCTCAATCATCTCCTTCATGTTGTAGTATTGGTCCTTGACATCGCAATCAACAGTACCCTCACCGTATTTCTCGTTCATCTTCTTTGCACATTCAGCCATCAGTCGCTTGCGTGCCTCAAACTTGTCGCGGTCGTGGTCTCGGATGATATAGGAGAGTTGTGCCTTTTCGGTATTGGTGTTCATTCCGAGCAAGTGGAAGAATCCCTCGTATCCCTCAGTTGTCTCGGGAGTCTCGTCGGCAGGAAGCATAGATGCAAGTTCCACGGCAAGTCGGTTGGCATTGATCATCTTACCCTTTGCATATCCTGGGTGCACACTCACTCCGCGGATAGTAATTTTCGCACTGGCAGCGTTGAAGTTCTCGTATTCCAACTCTCCCAAGTCGCCACCGTCCATGGTGTATGCCCATTCACATCCAAATCTCTCTACGTCGAAGTGATGGGCACCCATACCGATTTCCTCGTCGGGATTAAATCCCACGCGTATGTCGCCATGCTTAATCTCCTTGTGGTCGCGCAGATAGCACATTGCCTGAATAATCTCGGCAATGCCCGCCTTGTCGTCGGCACCGAGCAGAGTGTGTCCGTCGGTTACGATAAGATCCTCACCCACATGCTTAAGCAGTTCAGGGAATTTCTTCGGCGAGGAGATGATGCCCTCCGAGAGCAGAATGTCACTGCCGTCGTAGTTGGTGACGATATGTGCCTGAATGTTGGCTCCCGAACAGTCAGGACTAGTGTCGTAATGACTGATGAATCCGATGGTTGGCACTTTCTGCTTGCCCATATTGGATTTCAGTGTTGCATAGAGATAGCCCTTGTCGTCGAGCTTTACATCCTCAAATCCCTCGCGCACGAGTTCCTTCTTAAGATACTCGGCAAACACGAGTTGTTTGTCGGTACTGGGGACGGTATCACTATCCTCAGCCGACTGTGTGTCAAACTTAGTGTAGTTTAAAAATCTTTCGGTTATGTCCATATTATATGATTATTTTCGCCACAAAGTTACGTATTTTTGCAGACATGGCAAAATAATTTGCAATTTATTTTGTATTAAGAAGAAAAAGTGTTATATTTGCAGCCGATTTTGATACAATATGTCAACTAAAGCTAATAATTATATGTCAAGACAAAAGAAATTTATTCTGGATGAAAACCAGATTCCCGAACAGTGGTATAATATTCAGGCCGATATGGTCAACAAACCGTTGCCACCGCTAAACCCCGCAACCCACGAGGCTCTCACCGCAGACGACCTCAGTCATATCTTTGCTGCCGAGTGTGCCAAGCAAGAGCTCGATATGGAGCACGCTTGGATCGACATCCCCGAGGAGG
>SAMEA3663023__coassemble_1363_pt1 | contig 13622 bp, 11 predicted proteins | sample SAMEA3663023__metabat2_low_PE_038 | metagenome-assembled genome bin SAMEA3663023 (sample SAMEA3663023) | pig gut metagenome | biome: pig gut; feature: pig-associated habitat; material: faeces | place: France | collected 2012
ATGGCATGCAACTCACAGAGGTGCGCGAGGGTTATGCCAGAGCCGAGATGAAGGTGGAAGCCCGACATCTCAATGCAGCGGGAGTATGTCAGGGTGGAGCGTATTTCACCCTTGCCGACCTTGCCTTTGCTGCCGTAACCAATTCGCACGGCAATATCACGCTCGGCATACAGAACTCCATCACCTTCCTGCAATCAGCTCACGAGGGTGACACTCTCATTGCCGAGGCTGAGGAGACATTCAATCATCATCGCCTGCCTTTCTGCGAGATACGTGTAAGCAACCAGCGTGGCGAACTCGTATGCATAGTCACAGGGTCGGCATACAGAACCAATAAAGAATTTAAAGATATACAACTATGATTTTAAACAGAGCTATGGAATGTATGGACCGCGAGTCCATGACAAAGCTTCAGACCGAACGTCTGATTGCTACAGTGAAGAGATGTTATGAGAAGGTGCCCTTCTATCGTCGCAAGATGGACAAGATGGGCATCAAACCCGAAGACATCAAGTCGATTGACGATATTCATCGTCTGCCCTTCACCACTAAGCACGACCTGAGAGACGAATATCCCTTCGGCCTGCAGGCTGTACCTCAGAGCGAGGTGGTGCGCATCCACGCATCATCAGGAACCACAGGTAAGCCTGTCGTTGGCACTTACACCAAGAACGACATTGCCATGTGGGCTGAGGGTGCCGCACGTGTTATGGCTGCCAATGGAGTGAGCAAAGGCGACATCGTGCAGGTGAGCTATGGCTACGGATTGTTCACAGGCGGACTCGGAGCTCACGATGCAGCAGGCCTCCTCGGTGCTGTGCAGTTGCCTACTTCTGCCGGCAACTCCGAAAAGCAGATTATGCTCATGAAGGACTTCGGTTCTACGGTGCTCTGCTGTACTCCTTCTTACGCTCTCCACCTTGCTGAGGTAATTGAGAAGAGTGAGACGGTAAATAAGGAAGACCTCAAACTAAAGGTGGGATTCTTCGGTGCAGAACCATGGACTGAGGGTATGCGCAAGGAACTGGAAGAGCGTCTTGGCATCAAAGCTATCGACATCTATGGACTCACCGAGATGTGCGGACCTGGTGTAGGCGGCGAATGTGAATTCCAGAACGGCACTCACATTTGGGAGGATATGTTCTATCCCGAAATCATCAACCCCGACACACTTGAGCCAGTGGCACCAGGAGAATTCGGCGAACTCGTCTTCACATCGCTTTGCAAGGAGGCTATGCCTATACTCCGCTATCGCACACGCGACCTCACACGTCTCATATACGACAAATGTGAGTGTGGACGCACAACTGTGCGTATGGATCGTATCTTAGGTCGCTCCGACGATATGATGATTATCCGTGGCGTTAACGTGTTCCCAAGTCAGATAGAGACCTGCCTCACTGAGTTCCCGGCATTCACACCGCAGTATTTCATCACTGTGGATAGAAAGAACAACGAGGATACATTCGACCTCGATGTCGAACTGCGCAGCGAGTACTTCTCGCCCAACCCATCGAAGCAGATGCCATATATCAAACCGCTCTACGACCGTATCGTGTCGATGGTTGGCATCAAACCGAACATCCACATCAAGGAACCCGGACAGATCCAGCGCTCAATCGGTAAGGCAAAGCACGTAAATGACAAGAGGCAGTTTAAATAAAGAGTGAGGAATGAAAACACCTTTAGATTATGATATAGTGACCGAGGCTATCGAACAAATGGGCCTCGGTGACTTCTCTGAAGCTACAATACGCGACATTCAGAGTCTGTCGAGAATATTGGAAGAGAAGACCGGCGAAACGGTAATACACCTCGAAATGGGTGTTCCTGGTCTCAAACCATCTGACATAGCATTGAAGGCCGAACAGGAGGCTCTCGCCAACGGTTGCGCCACCATCTATCCTCCTAATGGTGGTATTCCACGCATCAAAAAGGCTGCATCAGAATTCGTGAAGGCTTTCATCGGAGTGGATATCGACCCTCTGTGCTGCATTCCTACCACAGGATCGATGCAGGGCACGTTTGCTGCATTCACCATCTGGCATCATGCCTTCACTGCCAACGAGAAGGGCGAACCTACTGTGCTCTTCATCAATCCCGGATTCCCCGTGCAGACCACCCAATGCGAGGTGATTGGCATTAGGCATATCGGACTTGATGTACACAGTTATCGTGGTGACGCCCTCATCGACAAGATTGAGGAGATAGTGAAGCAGGAGAACATCTGCGGTATTGTGTATAGCAACCCCAACAACCCGTCGTGGGTATGCTTCAACGAGCACGAACTGGAAGGTATCGGCCGACTCGCCACTGAATACGACTTCATCGTACTGGAAGACCTTGCCTACTTTGCCATGGATTTCCGTCGCGACCTCTCCCATCCCTACCAAGCTCCCTATCAAGCCACGGTGGCACGCTATACCGACAACTACATGCTGTCGGTGTCGGGTTCCAAGGCATTCTCGTATGCAGGTCAGCGCATCGGAGTGAGTTGCATAAGCAACAAACTCTATCATCGTGTCTTTGCCCCATTGCAGGAGAACTTCGGAGTTGGAGAGTTTGGAAACTTCTTTGCCAACCGACTGATGTACACCTTCTCAAGCGGTACTACGCACAGTGTGCAGCATGCCATGGCGGCACTCATGGAGGCGGCATGTAGCGGAGCATATAACTTCCTCGACGACGTAAGTGAATACGGACGAAGGGCGAAGTATATGAAGGACGTATTGCTCGCCAACGGGTTCTATCTCGTTTATGACAACGACATGGGTGCTCCCCTCGCCGACGGTTTCTATTTCACCGTGCAATATCCCGGCATGAACGACCTCGAGCTCACTCGTGCCCTGATGTACTACGGTATTGCGGTCTATCCCCTCGACACGATGGGAAGCACCCAACAGGGAGTGCGCATCTGCACCTCCTTCTTCTCTGACAATCTCCGCACCATCTTCCGCGAGCGCATAGAGATATTCCATCGCAACGAGAGCCAGGAGCCGAAGAATTGATCCGTCAACCCTTCACCCTTCACAAATCGCTCATAACAATATGAATATCAATATATTCGTGTAATGAAGGGTGAAGGGTTATCGACCAAATTCATGCGGACTGAAGGAATCGGCATTATAACAAAACAGAAATAATAATGTCACCGATAAAAACAAAGGTGGTCAGAAAAGGTGGTCAGAAATGTAATCTAACTACGGAAACTACTACGGAAACTACTACGGAAACTACTACGGAAACTTCGGAGAAAATGTGAAAAGTTCGGAAACAGGTTCGGGAACAACTATGAAAAGTTCGGGAACAGGTTCGGAAACAACTATGAAAAGTTCGGGAACAGGTTCGGAAACACAAGCAAAAAGTTCGGGAACTAGTTCGGAGAAAACCAAGAAAGTTCGGAGAAAAGTTAGCAATAACCATAAAAACATGTTAGTTTTTCCTCTATAATTGAGCTAAAACACATTTTTTTTCATCATCAAATTGCAGATTTTCGTCTATTTATGCGAGTGTCTGCAATAATTTATATATCTTTGTAGCCTGAAAGCGACAACTCTTATATAAGATAAGTCGCTCTAAAAAACATAACCTCTGACGATAGCAGTGGAAGAAAAGGATTTTCAGTCTACCAAGACTGACGCTTCATTGTATAATGGGCGACCGACTGACACCGGCACAAAGTGTCACAGTGCTGAAGTTACATCCAGTACGCCCCCTATCCCCAAAAACAAGGATGGGGTGTCGGTAGAGAATGTCCATAAACTTAGTAAGCAATGGTTTGTATTGAGAGTGTCATACGGCAGGATATTTAAAGCGAAGGAGATTATCGATGCCCGCAACATAGAATGTTATGCCCCGATGCGTAATAAGCAGATTACAAAGCATGGCAAAAAGCACATTATCACCGAGCCTCTTATCCCTTCTTTCATTTTCGTCCACTCGTCACAGGAAGAAGTCGATGCAATGCTCCACGACAAGAACGTGAATTCCATAGAGTCTCGTCCTCTGTTGAGCTATTACTACGACCACACCTCTTATCGCCAGGACAATCCCGACCGAAATCCTCCCCTCATCATCCCCAATGAAGCCATGGACAATTTCATCAAGTTGACATCCATTAAGAACCCTCACATCATTCCTGTCACATCTGAGAACATCCAATACAAATTAGGAGACCATGTCATAGTAACAGAAGGTGATTTCGAAGGCATACAAGGCAAGGTGGCCCGCATAGCCGGACAACAGCGAGTGATAGTAGAGCTCTTCAGCGGTTGTCTGGTGGCAACGGCATATATACCGAAGGAGGCGATGAAACATATTATTTCCTAAATTACCACGACAATAAACTTATTATGGATAAGGCACATCAATTTTTAAAGTCCGTATTTGGATATGACTCGTTCCGTCCTCTTCAGAAAGATGTTATCGACCATATCATCACTGGCAAAGATGCCTTGGTATTGATGCCTACGGGTGGTGGAAAATCAATATGCTACCAAATACCTGCACTCATGCTTGATGGCGTGGCACTCGTAGTATCGCCACTTATATCATTAATGAAGGATCAAGTGGATGCCCTACAAGCCAATGGCATTGCTTCCGAAGCCCTCAACAGCAGCAACGAGGAATATGTCAATAGAATCATCCGCACACGTTGCCAGAATGGTGAGATTAAGATACTGTATATTTCTCCAGAGCGACTTATAACCGAAATTCCATGGTTACAGCAATTCGTAAAAATATCCATGATAGCCATCGACGAGGCGCACTGCGTCTCACAATGGGGACATGATTTCCGACCAGAATACACTCAGTTGGGAGTGCTGAAGGATTATTTTCCCAGTGTTCCAAGAATAGCATTGACTGCAACAGCAGACAAGATTACCAAATCAGACATTGTGGAGCAACTGCGTTTGAATAATCCCCGGATATTTATCAGTAGTTTTGACCGTCCTAATCTCAGTCTTGATGTACGCAAGTCATATAGAAAACGTGAGCGTTTACGTACAATTTTGGATGTCATAAACCGACATCCCAACGAAAGCGGCATCATTTATTGTCTGTCAAGAAAAGGTACGGAAGATTTGGCTGCCGACTTGAAATCCAAGGGTGTTGATGCTGGAATATATCATGCTGGATTATCATCAGAAGAAAGAACCCGAGTGCAAGATGATTTCATCAACGACCGTGTCCATGTGATATGTGCAACGGTTGCTTTTGGTATGGGCATAGACAAAAGTAACATACGCTTTGTCGTACACAACAATCTTCCTAAAAGTATTGAAAGTTTCTATCAGGAAATCGGACGTGGAGGAAGGGATGGATTGCCAACTGAAACCATACTATTTTACAACGTCCAAGATTTGATTACACTCCGTGGATTTGCTGAAGGAAGCGGACAACGAGAAATAAACATTGAGAAACTGAACCGTATGCAAGAATACGCAGAGGCACAGGTATGCAGGAGACGTATTCTGTTGAATTACTTTGGCGAGATCAGCGAATGCTGTTGTGGTAATTGCGATGTGTGCAAGAATCCTCCACAACACTTCGATGGTTCCATTCTTGTACAAAAGGCATTGTCAGCCATCAAACGATGCAATGAGGAGATTGGTTTTACCATAGCGGTAGATGTATTGAAAGGTAGTTTTTCCCCCGCAGTCTTAGCAAAAGGCTACGACAAATTAAAAACATTCGGAGTGGGCCATGACATTCCTGCCAATGATTGGCAAACTTACCTGCTGCAAATGCTACAAATGGGATATATAGAGATTGCTTACAATGAAGACAATCACCTCAAGGTAACTCCATTGGGAGAAGATATACTGTATGGGCGTAAGCAAGCGCAACTCTCTGTCATTATGCGCGAAGAATTGCGCGTAAAAAAGCGCAAACGAAAGCTCTTTATGGCAGAACAAGCTATGGGTAGCATGCCAGACAAAGAACTGCTATTTGAAAAGTTGAGAGAATTGAGAAAGACAATCGCCAATGAAATAGAAAAACCGGCATACATTGTCCTCTCAGACAAGTCGCTGCGTGCTCTTGCAGCAGAAAAGCCAACCAACCTTTTCCTATTCGGTAATACATACGGTATTGGCGAACATAAGAAGGAGCAATTTGGCGAACGCTTTGTAGATATGATTTGCAATCATCTCGGAGTCAATCGCTCTCCAGAACCCATTGCCTCCCCTATCCAAAGCCAAGCAGAGGATGCGGACACCGAGATAATTCCAGTTGTAAATTCAGGGTTATCATATATGGATAGGCAAAAGCAGTTATATAGCAATGCGTATGCACCTTGGACAGAAGAAGAGGAACAAGATTTACTTTTCCATTACAAGCAAGGAAAGACGATTTCTGAACTTGTCAAGATATTCCAAAGAAACGAAGGAGCAATCCGATCTAGACTAAAAAAGTTAGATGTTATAATGTAAACAAGTACAATAGTGATAAACATAAATCATATATGAGATATTTAGGTAGTAAAGAGAGTCTTACAGAGCCAATAATCCAATTATTGGCTGATAAAAATCTGCTTCGGAGAGAATTGGTTTTCTTTGATGCTTTCTGCGGAATGGGTTCAGTATCTGATTCCATAAAGACCTCGTATGACCATATTGTAATGAACGATTCACTCAAGTGTTCCCTAACTTTTGCACTCGGAAGAATATACGCAAATGATTGTACTTTCGAACGTTTAGGCTTTGACCCTTTCAATTATCTGAATGAGAATTCTAACGTCAATCAAGGCTTTATTTATCAAAATTACTCTCCTGGAGGTTCAGACAGAATGTATTTTTCTGCGGAGAATGCTGGACGAATAGATTATTTCCGATTTCAGATTGAGGAGTGGAAATCACAAAGCCTCATCACCGAGCACGAATACATCTACCTGCTTGCATGCTTAATGGAATCTGTTTCTGATGTTTCTAATACAGCAGGGGTTTATGGTGCTTATTTGAAACACTGGGATAATCGTGCTACAAAGGTTATCAAATTCGACAGAATTGACGCAAAGGAAGGACAATGTCAAACCGTGGACTGGGTGAACGACAAGATAGAAAACATCATAAATAGTATTGATTGTGACATTCTTTATCTTGACCCTCCATATACCCAGAACCAATACGGGACTCAGTATCATTTGTTGGAGACTCTGATACTTAATGATAATCCATCTATTAGCAAAGTAACGGGGTCACGGCCTACAGGGCCGATGCGTTCGGATTGGTCTAAAATGTATCATGCACATATTCTCTTCGACAAAGTGGTTGCTGAGACCCGTGCCTCTCATATTATCCTAAGTTATAATAATGATGGATTTATGTCTAAGGACTTTATCGAATCCACATTGAAGAGATATGGCATTGAAGATTCTTACACTTGTCTTTCCATTGACTACAAAAAATACAACAATACTAAATGTCAGGGCAAGGAAGGTCATCAGGAATACCTTTTCTACATCGAAAAGAAGCCATCAGCAGATGTCATCGTAGAGTCTCCCCTTAACTATACAGGCAGCAAGTCGAAAATGGTTGATATTATCAAGAGTCATCTTCCATCCCAGCCCATAGAAACGCTAATGGACGCTTTTGGCGGTGGATTTAACGTAGGTATCAACATACCCTCGAATAAGACTATATACAACGATATTAACCCTTTTGTAGAAGGGTTGGTAAAGTCTTTCAGTACCGATGTGTATTCTTATTTGATGTATGTGTCAAAGCTTATCAATAAATACAAGCTTTCGCCTAACAACAGGGAAGGATATCTGGCTCTGCGCAGCAAGTACAATGAGACATCGATAGACAAACGTGACCCAAGGATGCTTTACACGCTTATACTCTATGGTTTCCAGCAACAAATACGTTTCAATACGAATCATGGTTTTAATAACCCCCCAGGGTCAAGGTGGTTCAACGAGTGCCTTCTGTCCAAGTTCATAACGTTTGCCAGATGCTCAAAGAACAAGGATGTCGAGTACTGCAATTTGAGCTTTGACCAACTGATAGAACGTATCACTCCCGACACCTTTGTTTATGCTGACCCCCCATACCGCTCAACTCTTGGTGTATATAATGACGGAAAGCGAGGATTTGAGGGCTGGACTATCCAGCATGAGCAAAACCTTTGTGTGTTTTTAGACCGAATCAACGAGCGCGGCTCAAGATTCATGTTGTCGTATGTACTTAGAGTAGACGATTTTTACAATAAGGAAATGGCAGATTGGGCAGCCACCAACAACTACAATGTCATTGATATTGAAGTGCCGCAAGGAAGATACAACAACAGACGGGAAGTTCTAATAATAAATTATTGACATGATTGCAACTATAACATATCGTCCAAACGCACAAAAGACACCAGGGTTGTTTGACATCCTGTTGACAGACTCTGTTCTGACAGACATTTGCCAAAGAGTTACAGGGCAAAGCCACTATAGAGTGGTCAAGGATTGCTCTACTTACAACAAAGGCCGTCTCGTTTATGTAGAATACGACAATGTTCTCTATTATGTGTCATTATCTGAAGAAAACATAGGCGGAAGGAATTCAAGTTTGCAGAGTGTCCCCACGGCCATCAACTTATACTACGCAGATACAAGAACGAACAAACGCTTGTGCTACTATTATTTGCCACATAATGGCAATGCGTTCACAGCATATCACCTGTTTGTGTATAAGATGATGATGACTGCTGGAGTTCAGTTCTTGAATATATCCCAGTATTATCATGGGACAATTACCCCGTACAGTAATGTTGATGATTTAATCGTTGATAGACGGGACAATCAAATTGGCAATTCGTCCAACAACTCTTCTTACGTTTCCAAATCATCAGACAGAATACAAATTTATGCAAAGACATTTGGCGCGAGCAAATATGAATCCACTTTGTTAGCTATTGCCGTTTCACACATCGCCGACAAGCCTGTAGAGTTGTTCAATATCTGCGAACAGGATTTGAAGACCCTACCCCAATCATCTGTCAAGACAATCAATGCCCTCGGTAATGTTGCCTTATATAATACATCATTATTCCTCGACAAACACCAACCTGCCGATGAGTCTGAGAGGGCAAAGTTACGCTCTGCATCATACCTATACAACTTGTACAATAGAATAGGCTATAAAAAATGTGCTTTATGCGGATGTGAGATTCCTGAGATTATTCAAGGTGCTCATATCTGGGGTGTATCTCAAATCTCCCATACAGAAGGACTGGATGAAGAGGCAAAATTTGCGCACGCAGTCAATGGAAATAATGGGCTATGGCTTTGCCAGAATCACCACAAGCTTTTTGATGCAAACATTATAATGATAGATAGCAGCGGTCATGTAAGAATCAAAGACAGTCTTGTCGCCAAAGATGCAGCGTTTATTCGCGACACTACTTTCAATACTACTTTGGATGACGCTATCATGACAGATGACTTCAGGTGGTATATTTCCAAAAGGAATGAAGAACTTAATATTGCTCAATATATTGATTTGGTCGTATAAATGATGATAGAACCTTATTATAACTCTGTCGATTTTACCTTATATAAAGGTGACAGTTTAGAATTGCTGGAACACATCGAAACAAAGGTCGATATGATCTTTGCAGATCCTCCGTATTTCTTATCTACTGGAAATGGGAGAGTAAACATTAATGGAGAATACATCAGATTTGATAAAGGTAAATGGGATAGAATTCGTTCAAAAGAAGAGAAAGACGGTTTTAACTTTAAATGGATTTCATCTGCTTGTAACATACTAAAGGAAAACGGAACTATCTGGATTTGCGGGACCTACCACAACATTTTCTCCGTGGAGAAATGTTTAGAAGAACTTGGATTCAAGATAATCAATATTATTGTTTGGCATAAGCCAGACCCTCCTACAACCCTATCAGACAAACGCTTAAATTTTTGCGCAGAATATATCATCTGGGCAACGAGAAAAACATGCAAGAATTATACATTCAATCAAGAGACACTCGCTAAAGTGAATGGAGGAATTCCCTTACCAGATGTATGGAATATTTCTGCCGCAGGCTCTTGGGAAAAGACTTGCGGGAAACATCCCACCCAAAAACCCTTGCGTCTGCTTTACAGGGCCGTTCTCGCATCCACAAATGAAGGAAATACTATTCTTGATCCTTTTGCCGGGAGTTCCACGACAGGTATTGCTGCCAATCTCTTGGGAAGAAAGTTTATTGGTTGTGAAATGAGTGACGAGTATCTCGCACTAAGCATTAATAGAAGGAAACAATTAGACAATCCTATGCTGTATTCTTATATGAAACGCAGTATGGAGGAAGACCCAGAGGAAGTCACGGTCTTGGTAAATCATGCACGCCCCGATTTGAAAGCCCAAATGATGAGAACAGGTATCTGCTACACAAGAATCGGAGAATCGAAAGGTTCCATACTTGTCACATACGGTTATGAGCGAATGCAGTATGTATTACTTCACACCAATGGTACTGACGCACATTTGTTCAGACTAAGGTCAAAGGGGTGCTTCCAGATTTGGACAAAGGAAACGCTTATCAAATATGGGTTCAATCCACAGTCTTCACCATATTATGCAGTATTCTTATTCGACAATTCTATTGAATATCCATTATCTAAGAATCCAAAATTGAGTAACATCATTAATTCATATAGGTCAAAAATTCGTCCACTGATTGATATATATGACAAATATTTTACCGTCTAATAAACAATAACATCCTGACTATATTTGAATTATAACATTTACTCCTACGCAACTATCTACAAGAGTATGTTTTATGCAAGTAAAAGTTTTACAACACATTAAATAATTACAACATGTCAAGAATTAGTGATATATGCAAATATTATAATGTGGGAAAAGATACCATCGTAAATTTATTGCGCTACTTTCCTGAATATGGGAGAGTAATTGATAGCTTGTCATATAAACTAAACGATACTCAAATTGTCATTATAGATAATTTCTTTAAACGTGACAGGAGAATATTAGAAGCTGCCAGTAAAATTCTATTTAGACGTAAAAAAGGTACAAATATTAATTATTCATCAAAAATACTTATTCAAAAGGAATTAACAGATACACCAAAAAACGCTTCTATTATAAAAGAGAAATTAAACGAAATATTAACTGAGGAGAAAAAGGATAACATTTTAAAAGAATTACAAAATAATAAGGTTGAAAATAATAGAATAAATCCTGTTAAGAAGAGAAAACTGGGAAAGAAAAATAAAAAGTTGAATAAAAAAAATGTAATAATAGGAGGGCACTTTATTAACAAAAATGCAGTAAGAAATATTAAAGAAGAAAAGACAACAAACCTATCTACGAGGAAAACAAGTGTGCATTCTAAAAAACTGTTGATAGACTATATTGAATTTAAGAATGGTTATTATCTTGTATGGGATTGCGATTATCAAAAGGAGGAAACTAGTATCACGCCTCTGAAGATTAAGGATAACTATTCTTCTGCTTATTTCAACTTTATGAAAAAATATTTTAGTAAGAATTTTCCTCTGAATGTTGATGTAGAATTTTTCGATGACCATGTTTCGAGAATAACACCTGAAATCAAATTAAAAGATTTTGTTAGATTATTGCAGTCCAATTTATCTGAAAAGGGCAAGTGGTGGGAAGACATAAATATTTTTAATTTAAGAAGGAGACGGATGATAAGCTCGAGATGCAGCCAAGCTCAGATTAGAGAGGATATATCTTTCAGAACTCCATATTTAGATTATCTTTGTGGATTGCTAGCTAATAGTCCTATAGTAAAAGCTTATGAGGTAATAGGTAGTAACGAGGAGGACGCTTGTATATTTACAATTGAATCTGAAAAACGCAAATATATTATATTTGAGAATTTGAGCGTTTCTGCAAGAGCTACAGAGGTCTTCGAAACTGAAGAATTGGAAAAAACAATCTCTTATGTTTTTGAGTATTTTGCATCTGATTTAATTGAAAGGAAAAGAGAAATAATTAGACGTAAAGCAATAAATGAAGACAAATTTGCATGCATAAAATATTACTCGATAGATCACGATAATTTCGTACTTTGGAAAGATAGAATTAACAGCATTCTTCAAAAAAGTGTAAATAAAGGAAAAATTGCGTTTAAGCATGGAATCAGAATACCTTCAAAAGAGACAATGAGAATTGTCCATAGCAAGAACTATGCTATTAATGATTTGCACAATAAATTGGTTTTAAAGCTATACGACGATTTAGTTACATCTTATGGTGCAGAAAACGTTGGAACTGAGATTAGTATCGGCAATAGAAGAATTGATGTAGTTGTAAAAAACAACTCAATATATGATCTTTTCGAGATTAAGACTTATGAAACTGAGGAAAAATGTATTCGTGAAGCACTCGGACAGATATTGGAATATGCTTACTATGATAATTCAGATCCAATAGGTAAACTTGTTATTGTTGGTCCTGCCCCATTATCAAAAGAAGCAGAGATGTATTTGAAGAAATTAAGGGAAACGTACAACATAAATATTCATTATATGAATATTCAAATATAAGATTGGGTGACTAAAAGTACACCAACAATAGTGAAGGCAAATACAATAATACCAACAATAGAATGCTCGAAATCAATGACTATGCAGAACTACGAGAGAGGAAATAAAAGTAAACTTTCCCAGCTAATCAATGGCTGAATAAGGCAATTATAATTCAATTATTAATTTTGAGTATAGCATGACAGACAGAAATAAACCACATTTCGTCACCTCCAAGAATTATCATGGTGACAAAGATTATGGAGAATGGCTACGTGAAATCAAAAGCCGCTACCAAATGGTTCGTGACCGTGTGATATTACAAGCCAATTATGGTGCCTTGGTGTTCAACTAGCTTTTGGGGCAAGATATAGTACAGAAGAAAGCTGAAGCAAGATGGGGTTCTATGTTGTCAACCAACTCAGTCTTGACCTTAGAAATGCCTATCCAGACGTGAAAGGATTCTCGTCACGCAACCTTTATTACATGAAGGAATGACATGAGTTTTATATGGCAGATTACAAACATCGGGAAATTTTGCACCAAGTTGGTGCAAAATTACAAGAGTCTGAAAATCAAAACCCTATAAAATTGCACCAGCTTGGTGCAAAAATCGATTATACTGGTAGTATCTCATCTATTCTCTATGATGGTGATAAGCCTCCTCATTGATTGGGCGTGAATTTGATTTGCCGGTAACTTGCCAAGCTACATATATATAACAATAATGGCAGTCAAGCTGTAGGAGCTTTGACTGCCATTTTTGTTATATGCATACTTATTTCTCTATCCTTATCCTCGCATCCACTGCCACCACATCGTCGCCATCGGCGAGCAGGGGATTGATGTCGAGTTCCTTAATCTCGGTGGCAAATCGCAGAAGGGTGGAGAGGCGGACGATGATCTCGGTGTATTTCTTCTCATTGACGCCCTTTTGTCCTCGTGTACCTTTTATTATCTTATACGCACGCAAGGAATGAATCATCGACGAGGCCTCGGGATATGACAATGGGGCAAGACCGCTCGACACGTCCTTCAACACCTCAACGAAGATGCCTCCCATACCGCAGAGAACAACATGACCGAATTTCTCCTCATATTTTGCTCC
>SAMEA3663023__coassemble_1368_pt1 | contig 13593 bp, 8 predicted proteins | sample SAMEA3663023__metabat2_low_PE_038 | metagenome-assembled genome bin SAMEA3663023 (sample SAMEA3663023) | pig gut metagenome | biome: pig gut; feature: pig-associated habitat; material: faeces | place: France | collected 2012
GTTGGAAGAAGGTGTCGCGAGGATTCCATCTCGCCGCCACATGGCTCACCGGTATCGGTGCCACTTTCTCGGCATGGTGGATTCTCGTTGCCAACTCATGGATGCAGTATCCCGTGGGCTGCACATTTAATCCCGACACCATGCGCAACGAGATGGCATCGTTTGCCGAAGTGGCTCTCTCGCCATTCGCCATCGACAAGTTCTGCCACACGGTGATATCATCGTGGATTATCGGTGCCATCTTCGTCCTTGCCGTAAGCTGCTGGTATCTGCTCAAGAAGCGCCACACCGAACTTGCCACAAAGAGCATCAAGATCGGTTCTGCCGTAGGACTTGTGGCATCGCTTCTCGCCCTGCACACCGGTGACCACTCTGCATATATGGTGACACAGGTGCAACCGATGAAACTTGCTGCCATGGAGGCTCTGTATGACGGAGGCGAGAAGCAGGGACTCACCGCCATCGCCCTGGTTAATCCCTTCGAGCAGCCCGACTATGCCTCCCACGAGGAAGCGCCACTGAAGATAGAAATCCCCTACGCTCTCTCCTTCCTCGCCACACGCGACATAAACGGATATGTGCCGGGTGTGAACGACTTGCTCAAGGATAGCGACGAGAAGATAAGACGCGGAAAGATTGCCATCTCGGCTCTCAAGGAATACCGCCAGAAGGATGTGACGCCCGAGAGAAAGGCGCAACTCTTAAAGGACATACAAGAGAACATGCCATACTTCGGATATGGATATATCAAGGACAAGTCCGACCTCGTGCCCTACATCCCACTTTGCTTCTATGCCTTCCGCGTGATGGTGGGATTAGGTACTCTGTTCCTACTCTTCTTCGCTGTTATGACATTCATCTCATGGCGCAAGGATATCACAAGTTCCAAACTTCGCTTGCTCCACATTGCTGCTATTGCCCTATTGCCATTGGGATATATATGCAGTGAGTCGGGTTGGCTTGTTGCTGAATTCGGACGCCAGCCTTGGGCTATCCAGGATATGATGCCTACATGGGTGGGCGTGAGCAACATCGGCAGCTCAAGTATAATGCTCACCTTCTTCATCTTCCTTGCACTCTTCACCACCCTCTTGGCAGTGGAGATAAGCATACTTATAAAAGCTATCAAACAGGGACCGGAGGAGAAAAATTAAAGGATTAAAGATTATTTCAAAATTATAATTTTTGGCAAGTATGGATTATACTATATTACAACAATATTGGTGGTTCCTCGTATCACTTCTTGGAGCCCTGCTGGTTTTCCTGCTCTTCGTGCAGGGAGCCAACTCACTGGTCTTCTCACTCGGCAGCAATGAGGAGGAGCGACGCCTTATCGTCAACAGTACAGGAAGGAAATGGGAGTTCACCTTCACCACATTGGTGACCTTCGGCGGAGCCTTCTTCGCCTCCTTCCCATTGTTCTACAGTACCAGTTTCGGAGGTGCCTATTGGCTTTGGATGCTTATCCTGTTTAGCTTCGTGCTTCAGGCTGTGAGCTATGAGTTTCAGAACAAGCTCGGCAACCTGCTCGGCACGCGCACCTTCCAATGGTTTCTTGTCATCAACGGCATCCTCGGTCCACTGCTCTTAGGCGGTGCCGTGGCTACATTCTTCAACGGCAGTAACTTCATCGTTGCCAAGAACAACCTCGTGGATGGATTCGCATCTCCCGTAATCAGCAGTTGGGCAAATGGCTCACATGGTCTCGACGCCCTACTCGACCCATGGAATCTCGTCCTCGGTTTTGCCGTCTTCTTCCTCGCACGCATCCTCGGAATATTATATGTGATGAACAATGTTGACGACGAGAATATCCGTTCAAGGGGTAGCGTGCGCCTCATTGGTGCCGCCGTTCCGTTTGTGGTGCTCTTCGTGGCATTCCTCGTGCGCACCCTCGTCAAGGACGGCTATGCCTACGACCCCACATCAGGAGTCATCATGATGGAGCCGTATAAATATCTGCACAACTTCATCGACATGTGGTATCTCTCGGTAGTGCTTCTCGCTGGTGTAGCACTTGTTCTCTATGGCATCATTCGCACTGTGGTGAGCAAGACCTACATCTGTGGTATATGGCCCGTGGGTATCGGCACTGTTCTTACCGTCCTTGCCCTACTTCTGAGCGCCGGATGGAACAACACAGCCTACTATCCCTCGAATGCCGACCTGCAGAGCTCGCTCACTATTGCCAACAGTTGCAGCAGCTATTTCACTCTCAGCACTATGGCAGTGGTAAGCATCCTCATACCATTCGTATTGGCATATATCGTATATGCATGGTATAGCATTGACAAGAAGAAATTAGATAAACAGGAGATTGCAACAGATGAGTCCTATTGAAATCCGTAATGAGAAAGCAGCGGGCAAGGTGATCAAGAATCTTGCCCGCCGCAACATAGAGGCATTCTATTGCCCTACGGCACGTGAAGCCGTGGATAAATTGCTTGAAATGATTCCACAGGGTAGCAGTGTGACATGGGGCGGTTCGATGTCTATACGCGACATCGGTATTCCTGCCGCACTTGCCGATGCAGGCAAATATGAGGTGTATGATCGCGACAAGGCTCCCGACCGTGCTGCCGCTACAGAGATTTACCTCAAGGCATTCTCGTGCGACTACTATCTCAGTAGTGCCAATGCCATCACCGAGGACGGTGTGATAGTAAATATCGACGGCACAGGCAACCGTGTTGCTGCTATCACCTTCGGGCCACGCAACGTCATTTTTGTGATTGGAATGAACAAGCTCACCCAGAACGTAGATGCAGCCTTGGCACGCGCACGCTCACTTGCAGCTCCGGTAAATACCGCACGCTTTGACATACAGACGCCCTGCAAACTCGATGGTGTGTGCCACAACTGTCTCTCCGACGATTGTATATGCAACTATATCCACTACCTTCGCCATTCGCCCAAAGGCAAGCACAAGGTGATTCTCGTGGGTGAAAGTATCGGATATTGATTTGATAGGGCTTACACCCTATCCTATGATATGTCGCCCTCGCAGGGTTTATGATAAAGCCTCGGCAAAATGCCGAGGCTTATTGTTTGTTTAGTAATCCAACGCCTTGTATTTGGATTGTTGCGACTTGTATTCCGGAACAATCTCCTTCATCTTTCTCACAATTGCCATATCGTCGAAAGTATATGATAACTTCAATAGCTCTTCCTCATTCTGCTTTGCAAGATCATAAGGATACTTTCTCACCTTGGCAATCTTGATTTTGGGATGGATGGTGGGCACTGTAGCCTCGGCGTCATTGAGCACCTCCTCATATAGTTTCTCACCATCGCGCAAGCCCACATACTTGATATCCACACCATGGACACCCGAAAGGGCTATCATGCGCTTTGCCAAGTCGGCTATGCGCACAGGCTTGCCCATATCAAAGACGAATATCTCACCACCCTTGCCCATAGTGCCCGCTTCGAGCACCAACTTGCATGCCTCGGGAATGAGCATGAAGAAACGGATGATGTCGGGATGGGTGACAGTCACGGGGCCTCCCATGGCAATCTGCCGTCTGAACAGTGGTATAACAGAGCCATTCGAACCAAGGACATTTCCGAATCGTGTGGTGACAAACTGCGTAACACCCTCAACCTCGCCATCCAAGATAGCCTTGTTGAGCGCCTGGCAGTATATCTCGCATATACGCTTTGAGCATCCCATCACATTCGTCGGATTCACAGCCTTGTCGGTGGAGATCATCACAAACTTCTTTGTGCGGTATTTCACTGCCATGTCAGCCATTACGCGCGTACCATATATATTATTCTGTACAGCCTCCGATGGATTGTCCTCCATCATCGGCACATGCTTATATGCTGCAGCGTGGAACACATAATCAGGTCGATGCATACGGAAGATGCGCTCCATACGCTCGGCATTGGTGATGCTCGTTACGATAGTCTCGCATGCAATATACGGATAATTCTTCTTCATATAAAGACGCACGTCGTGCATAGGCGTCTCGGCTTGGTCGATAAGCACCAGTCTCTCGGGTTTGAAGAGTGCAATCTGCTTTACCATCTCCGAACCTATCGAACCAGCAGCTCCCGTGATGAGTATAACCTTATTCTCCAGAAGTCGGCCTATTGCCTCCATATCAACCTCAATCTTGTCGCGCGGCAGCAGGTCCTCAATATCCACCTCCCTCATCTGCAGGTGTATCATCTTGCTCTTGCCGTCCCACTTCTGAGCCTCGGGCATCATCATTATCTTCACGCCAGCCTGAGAAAGACTATCCACCAAATCCTGATTCTCGCGGAAAGCCTCGGAACGCATCGGACTGACAAACAGCGTGCGCACACCCTTTCGCTCCATGTTTCTGATGAGAGTGCGATCCCAATAATACACGTTACATCCCAACAGGAACTTGCCTGTCATATTCTCTTCATCGGTAACAAATCCACGCACCACATATCTAGAGGGATTCTCGTTGCGTATTGACTTGGCAAGACTGATACCACCCTCCTTCACACCGTAGATAAACACTGGAATAGCCTCCTCAGCAACGAAAGAGAAGTCGTATATGTATTTTACGAAGATTCGCAATGCACACATTATCAGCACCGCCAAACCGCAAGCCACGAGTTGTGTTCTATAAGTGATGTCCATCAAATGGATGTCATCAACAAATGCCATCCATATATTGTTTAACAGAAAACCAAGGATAAGAGCACTGCCACATCTCATAAGGTCAACGAATGACGAATAACGCACTATTCCAGAATAAGTGTGGAATACCTTCATCGCCACAGCCATAAGAGGCATGCAGCATACGTAGGACAAAATATAATTCCAGAAGTGACCGACAAACATATCACCCCCCATCACAAGGTAAACGGCAAACATACCAGCTATGATGATGTTTATACAGTCGATCAAAAGTATACCCCAATAAGGCATCGCCCCATGAGAAAAGTACCAATTGGTTAACTTATTCACAATAGAAATTTCCTTTATCTTCTTCACTATCATATAAATTTTGGTGGTTGCTACTAATCTACTCACGATATTTTATCGCTTATCGGGTGCAAATTTATACAAAATTATCGACATACACAATATTTTTAATAAAAAAAACATTAAATGATATACATATTATGCTTATAGTCTTGGGAAATTCGGTCTTTTGTGGTATCTTTGCAGAAAAATAGAAAAAATTGAATTAAGTTTTTTAAAGATGAAGAGATGTTTTCTTTTCGCTGCCTTGATGACAGCATTGTCAACAAACGGACAGTCGATGGACGCACTGCTCAAGTCGGTGGAACAAAATAACGCGCAACTCATAGCATATAAGAAAGCGGCGGATGCCACCAAGTCGGCTAATCATGCCGAGGTTGTAATGGATGATCTGGAATTGGGTTACAACCGACTGTGGGGTAATCCCACAACGATAGGCAACAGGCACGATATCAGTGTGAGCCAACCGATTGACCTGCCCACTGTTTTCGGCACCAAGTCGAAGGTGGCAAAGGGCAAGGATGCCTTGGCTGACGATGAGTATCTCGTGAGAAGACAGGATGTTCTGCTTGAGGCACGACTCTGTTATGTGGATGCCGTGTATTATAATGCGTTGATCAACGAACTGCAGCGCAGATGTGAACATGCGAGTGCGATGTCGGTTATGCAAAAGAAGCAGTTGGAGGCTGGTGATATAAGTATCATCGACTACAACAACATGCGCCTCACACTATCCAACACCTCCACAGCCCTTATTCAGGCAAAGGCAGAGCGCGATGCGGTGTTGGCACAACTCAAGGTGCTCAACGGCGGTATCGACATCAGTGTCACCGACAGTATTTATTCACCAATATCCCTTCCTGAAAATTTCGACGAGTGGTTTGAGACGGTATGCGCCTCATCTCCGACAATTGCCTTGACTCGCGACGGTATGACCTTAGGACGCCGCCAGTTGGCATTAGCCCAACAGGGTTGGTTGCCCAAGTTGTCGTTGGGATATATGAGCGAGAAGACCTTAGGCGAACAGTATCAGGGTGTTACCATTGGCATGAGCCTTCCCCTATGGAGTGCAGGAAAAAAGGTGAAACAAGCCAAGGCAGAGGTTGCTGCTGCCGAATCCATTCACGCGGCAGCGATAGAGGGTCTGAAGAGTGTTCTCTCAAGCGAATATGCCTTGACAAAAGGACTCATAAAGGAAGCATCCGAGAGCAAGTCAACCTTGTTGTCAACCGACAACAGGGAAAATCTGCAAAAGTCATGTCGTGCCGGCGAGATGTCAACATTGGAATATCTCGTCTCACTGACATCTTATTATGACGCAGTGGATAAAATGCTGTCAAGCGAGCGTGAAGCTCAAAGGGCCTACGCTCGCCTGACGATGTATTTGTTATAGGTTTCCTCTCTCCTTGTCGAGATAGTACTTATATGTTCCTACGGTGAGTTCGTCGCAAGCTGCCTCATCGCATACCACAATGGCCTTGGGGTGCATCTGCAGCATCGAGGCAGTCCACTTGTGCGATATGTCTCCGTCGATGATGTGCTTCAGGGCACGCGCCTTGTGGTGTCCGTTGCATACGAGCAACACCTCCTTGGCTGCCATCACTGTTCCGATACCCACTGTCAAAGCCTGTGTGGGCACCTGACTGAGGTCGCCGTCGAAGAATCTGCTGTTGGCAATGATGGTGTCGGTAGTCAATGTCTTGATACGCGTCTTTGATGTGAGCGACGAACCTGGTTCGTTGAATGCCAAATGCCCATCGGGCCCCACTCCCCCCATAAACAGGTCGATACCTCCCGCAGCCTCAATAGCCTTCTCGTAGTCCTCACATTCCTTCAGCAGGTCGGGGGCGTTTCCGTCGAGGATATGCACATTCTCCTTCTTAATATTAATATGTGAGAAGAAATTTGTCCACATAAAGGAGTGATATGACTCGGGATGATCTTCGGGGATATGAACATACTCGTCCATGTTGAAGGTGATGACGTTCTCAAAAGACAACTCTCCTGCCTCATATTTCTTTATCAATTCCCTATACAAGCCCAATGGCGATGAGCCTGTGGGGCACCCAAGTTTAAAGGGCTTTTCTGCTGTAGGCTGTGCCTCTACAATTCGCTTTGCAACGTAGTCGGCAGCCCATTTCGACAATCTGTCGTAGTCTGGTTCAATAATTACACGCATAATATTTTGGTTGTTTGTTTATAAATTTTGTGCAAAAGTAAGAAAAAAAAAAGAAAAATGCAAGTATTTCTGCATTTTTCTTTTGATTTTTTTCCTTTTTGCCCTATTTCGACAAACAAACGTTAATCATGCGATAATCTTTACTCTTGAAATATGATAATACATGATGGGTATGACGAAGACATTCAGAAGTGTGGATGTGATGAGACCACCAAGTATAACCTTCGCCATGGGCGACTGTATCTCATTTCCTGGCAAATCGCCTGTGAGAGCCATGGGGATGAGCGCCAACGCACTCGTGAGGGCTGTCATGAGTATGGGATTGAGACGATCTACTGACCCTCTCACTATACTGTCCTCCAACGAATAGTCTCGCTTACGAAGGTCGTTATATCTCGACACGAGCAGCATACCGTTGCGAGTAGCTATTCCGAACAGGGAAATAAATCCGATGATGGCAGGTATGCTCACCACCCCACTTGTCATGGCAATCGCCACAACGCCGCCTATCACCGCCAACGGAAGATTAAGCATCACAACAGCAGACTGTGTGAGCGAGCGGAACTGATGGAAGAGCAACACGAAGATGATAATCATACTTATCAGCGATGCCACCAAGAGAGTGTGTGATGCCGCCTGCTCGCTCTCAAATTGTCCACCATATTCCACATGATACCCCTCGGGCAGTTGGATATGTTCTGATACTGTTGTCCTGATGTCGTTGACTACTCCACGAAGGTCGCGCCCACTGACATTTGCCGAGATAACGATCTTACGCTGCACATTCTCGCGACTTATCGTGTTGGGGCCCGAGGTAGAACTGATGGTGGCAAGTTGACTCAGAGTGACAGGCCCACGTGGTGTCTGCACTCTCAGGTCTTTGATGTCCTGCATGGAGGAGCGTTGTTCGTCAGCCACCTTGAGCGTGACATCGAAAGTAGTGTTGCCGTCATATACTTGCGACACCGTTGCCCCTTGCAGCAATGTCTCGACATAGGATGCAAACTCAGGCATGGTGACTCCATACTTTGCCAACAAGGCTGCACGCGGACGGATAGTGAGTTGCGGGCGCTCCACCTGCTGCTCAACGTTGAGGTCGGCAATACCTTCGATATCCTTTATGGCATCACGTATCTGATTGCCAATGGCATACATGCGGTTGAGGTCGGAGCCAAAGAGTTTGATGGCAATACCGGCACGCGTTCCCGACAACATGGCATCGATACGATGACTGATAGGCGACCCTACCTCCACATTAATTCCCGGAATCTCCGACAGACGATGGCGCACATCATCGAGCAGTTCGTCCTTTGTGCGGTTGGATAGTTCGAATGGTGCCTCTATCTCCGAGGTATTGATTCCCAAGGCATGCTCATCGAGTTCGGCACGCCCCGTTTTTCTTCCCACCACCTTTATCTCGGGTATCGACAAGAGCGCTCGCTCGGCACGTCGCCCTATACTGTCGGATTCCTCAAGTGATATACCAGGAAGCGTACTTACATTTACTGTGAGTGAGCCCTCGTTGAACGGGGGTAGGAACGAGCGTCCGAATCCCGCAAACATCACTATGGCAATCACGAGGGCAGCTGCAGTAGTGCCGAGCACTATACTCCTATGCCCCAATGCCCATCTCAAGGCGTTGAGATAATGCGTCTGAAGATATGTTATTATTATCGGTTCTTTCTGCACTTCGAGGGAGTGTCTTCCACTGCCAAGCAAAAAACTGCACAACACGGGAGTGAGTGTGAGCGCGACAACGGTAGAAGAGCAGAGTGCCACTACGAATGCAATGCCAAGTGGCGCCAACATTCTTCCTTCCATCCCCGAGAGGAAGAAGATGGGCAGAAAACTGGCAATGATAATCAGAGTTGAATTAAGTATAGGCATGCGCACCTCTCGCGAGGCATCGAAGATGACGTCGATGACAGGTCGCCTGCCTGGAATAGGCAGTTGGCGATTGTCACGCAGACGCTTATACACGTTCTCCACATCCACGATGGCATCATCCACAAGCGACCCTATTGCAATGCACAGACCTCCGAGACTCATCGTGTTGATGGTGAGGTCGAGGGCATGCAGCGCCACTATTGCCGCAAGAAGCGATAGGGGTATGGTGACGAGGGAGATGAGTGTGGTGCGTACGTTCATGAGGAATATGAAGAGAACGACGACAACAAACAGGGCTCCTTCGAGCAGTGCGTCCTTTACATTGTCGATACTGCTCTCTATAAATCTCGACTGGCGATATACATCAGTAGATAGATGCACGTCGGAGGGCAGCGACGCCCTCAGGTCGGCAAGCGTACTGTCGATATGAGCTGTAAGGTTGAGGGTGCTGATGTTGGGTTGCTTGGTGACAGTGAGCATGACAGCCGACTTGCCGTTATAGCTCGACACACCCGTGCGTGGGGTTTTGTCGCCCACCCTTACCTCTGCCACATCGCGCAGGCATACAGCACCTGATGGAGTGTTGGCAACGAGGGCGTCGGCAATTCGGTTGACATCCGTCGAAGATATCACTCCCCGCACGATATACTCATTACCGTATTCATATACCGTGCCCCCCGATACATTGGCATTCATACCCTCAACAGCCGACATGACATCACTGAGTGTAACACCGTGATGCGACATTCTTTCGGGAGAAAGAAGAATCTGATATTCCTTTACCTCTCCTCCGAGCACAGCCACCTGAGCCACACCTCCAGTGGCGAGAAGACGCGGGCGGATGGTCCAGTCGGCTATGGTGCGCAGGTCGCGCAGTGATGTGGAGTCGGAAGTGAGAGCCACAAACATCAACTCTCCGAGGATTGACGACTGCGGACCGAGTGTGGGATTACCGATACCAGCGGGCAGTTCGTCGCGCACTGTTGATAGTTTCTCCGACACTATCTGCCTCGCCCTGTATATGTCGGTGCCCCAGTTAAACTCCACCCACACTACCGAAAACCCCGTAGTGGATGATGAGCGCACGCGCCTCACATCCGTGGCACCGTTGACAGCAGTTTCTACGGGGAATGTGACAAGACGCTCCACCTCCTCGGCAGCCATTCCCCGTGCCTCGGTCATCACCACAACCGTTGGGGCATTCAGGTCGGGAAACACATCCACCTCCATATTGCCGGTGGTATATACTCCAAAGAGCATCAGCAGCACTGACACTATCACTATCGCAAGGCGATTGTCGAGGGAAAATCTAATAATCTTATTCAGCACGAGAGAACTTTAATTTTTTAATTCTTTAATTGACTTCTTCGAACTTCGTTTCTTTTATTACATTAAAAATCTTCGATTTCAATGACTATGACTATGTCCTTCGGGCACAGAACCGCTCATCGAGGCAAGGCGCACCTGCATAGCTCCCTGTGTGACAACGGTCTCTCCTGCCTTGAGTCCGGCAGTAATCTCAATGCGCTCACCGTTATCCCTGCCTACTGACACCTCACGCTTTACAAACACACCCGGTTCGTCGGGCTCTGCCACATACACGAAGTAAAGCCCTTGCTCTTCGGTAATAGCACTCTCAGGCAGTGAGATACACTGTTTGCCATCGTTCATGAGCAGATATACATCGGCATAGGCTCCGGGTAGTAATGCTCCCACATTATCCATCGACATGATGACAGGCGCAAAGGCAGAGCCGTCGGCAAGACTGCGCCCATACGACTCCACCCTTCCGTTGAGGGCAGAGAGGCGATATAGCGTGTTGTCTCCAGGAATACGGAAATTGGCACCTCTGACAGACGACAACAATCTCAGATACTGCTGCGGCACGTCAGCACGCAACTGCAGTCGGCGATTCGACGTGAGTGTGATTATGGGTGTACCGATATTTACATAGTCGCCTTGGCGCACGAGGATGTTCTTCACATATCCAGCACGCGGAGAGGATATCACCACCCCACCCTTGGATGCAGTCGATTCCATGCCACGCCATGCGGCGAGAGCCTGCTCGTAATCGAGTTTTGCCTGTTCGTAGGCTTTCTGCGATATAATCTTGTCGGCAATAAGTTCCTTTGCCCTCTCCAACTGACTTTGGGCTGCGAGATAGGCAGCTTTTGCCTTGGCTACGGGGTCGCCCGACTGTAGATTGCGCGACGAGACGGTGGCTACAATTTGCCCTGCCACCACCGTGGCCCCCTCAGTCAACTGGCGGTTGGCAAACTGCACAATGCCTTCAGAGGTGGCAACGACAGTCTGTTCGTCATTTTGCGACGACACTATCTGTCCTCCCACCTTTATCACGTTGACAAAGTCGGATGGATTAACCACTGCAGTCATCACGTGTGCATCCTCCATTTGGTGCTTTGTCATGACAATCTCTCCGGCATGGTCTTCGTGTCCATGCTCTTCTTCTTTGGCTTCGTCGTGGGCCTTGCTGCCGCACGAGGCAAGCAGCACGACTGACGACAGGAACATTATTGTCTTTTTATTCATTATTATAATATTATCTCAAGGGGTTGTGCGAGGGCTAACTTAAAGTTGTCGATGCGCATCTGCCATTCTTTCTGATTTCGACAATCGTATTTGCTCCACGACGAACCGAAGTAATACGTGAATTTCTCGTTAGGTTGCAGTCCTTTCTTTATTCCAAGGGCATGACCTGCATTTCCGCGCACTGGATTCTGATACATCACCTTGCGTGTGGCGTCCACACCATCGGGGAAGATGGCAGCCACATATATCTGGAAATTCTGCGCCTTTGGATTGTCGGTGGGGTCGGCATATTGCACGTAGTCCTTTCCAAGCACAACGCTCTCGGTGTCCTCGGTGTGAATGACTACTCCCGAAGCCACATCCACAGGAGTCGTGATAGCGTCATACCACACCGTCATCTTATTGAAGTTGCTGCCCTTGTCGAGCGACATTATGCGGTGTTCGCCATTTGCTCCATAGTCTAATCGCACTGTGAATCTTAGCGGTCCGTTGTCGAGTATCTCGTATGCAGTCCAGCAATATGGGAATCGGATGTTGTCGCCCTCGATGATGGCAGGCGTACCGCAACCGAGTGTTGGTCCCACCTTATAGCAGTCGAGTCCGTATCCACGATCTACATGATAACTCAGTTTGTTGACGAGTTCGTTGTGATAACGACTTTCCACCACGAGGTCGGGAGTGTTCTTCACCCACACGTCATTTCCAAAGGCCTGCTCACCCGAAGCCTGCAGTGCTGGTCCGTAGCATCGATAAGCACCTCTGTCGTTCTCCCATGCTATGTCATCCACTCGCTCTGGATACATTCTTCCATAGCATGTGTTGACGTATGACTTGGGTAGTCCTGTTGCTATCGTTATTGTGGCAGATGATGAGGGTGCCACTGCTATCTCCACGAGTATCTTTCCGTCGTGGGTGAGCTGCGAGGGTATCTCGTTGCCGATGGAGTTTTTCACCACAAACTGGCGTCCGCCACTGATGCCCAGACGCTTGCATATGTCGGCGGCACATAGTTCCACCACCTGTTGGCGCTGTGTTCCTGTGGGATTCTTCACCTCCACAGTCAGCGAGCGTTGCGACACTAATGTCGAGTCGTCGTATCTCACCTTCTCGCAGGCTGCAAGAATCGATGCCGGCTCATTGTCTCTCTTACTCCACATCTGTTCGATGATGTCGGCATATTTTGCCTTGTCCAACAGTCCTCTGTTCACTGTCCAGAGCAGTGTGTAGAGCGTCGGTGCGGCAGTCACATCCGCCTTCACCCTGTTGGCGATGTCGCCACGCTGTGGAGCGTCGTCAGGAAGGGCGTCGAGCGTGCGCACGAGTGTGAACACGTCTGCCTGTCGATATTCAGCAATGATGCGTTCGAGATATTTCTTACAGCGTGTTGCCTTGTATAGTTTTGCCAACACGGGCAGCGACTTATTCTCGTCACTCATCACCGATGCTATCTTGTAGGCATCGGGATTCAATTCGTAGAGGTCGAGATATGCCTCCATAGGTCCGTTCCATTTGTTGTGTCTCGCCCATTTGTCGCAGTATTCGAGATAGCGCGCATTACCCGTGAGTCGGTATGCCTCCATGTTGGCGGCGAAATAGGCGGCATTGCCTGCATCCGTCCCCACCTCGGGCTTGTGATTAGCCTGATATTCGTCATTCATCTTCGTCACGGTCTCTATTGCCGTGATTTTTTTCACCGTTTGTTTTTTCTTTGCCTTTGCTGCCGACACCGTCAGTGGCATCATCATCAGCGCAAGGGCGATAGTAGTTAATGTTTTCATTTTCGTTTGTTTTTTTATTATTTTAATTCTGTATTAAACCAGTTTATTATCTGTCGGAAGAGGTGATTGGTGGTGTTTCCTCCCGATATGCCGTGATTGCGGTTGGTATATACAAGCTGACGGAAGTCCTTGTCGGCCTGCACGAGTGCCTCCACATATTCGGCACTGTTCTGGAAGTGCACATTATCGTCGGCAAGTCCGTGGCAGATGAGCAATGCACCATGCAGTTT
>SAMEA3663023__coassemble_1390_pt1 | contig 13380 bp, 10 predicted proteins | sample SAMEA3663023__metabat2_low_PE_038 | metagenome-assembled genome bin SAMEA3663023 (sample SAMEA3663023) | pig gut metagenome | biome: pig gut; feature: pig-associated habitat; material: faeces | place: France | collected 2012
TTATAATATATTATATAATATAATATTTATAAATAACATTCTGTATCGTTCTGGTATTATCTTTTACTACCCGAAAAAGTCTTAACTTTAACAAAATAACAAAATAACAATAACATTTTTGATTCGCGAATCATAGGGGCAGGTACCACTGATTCGCGACAAATAAAGAACCAACGTACCAGTCCCTATGAACCTTGTGGGTAGTGCTTGATTGCTGTCTGCATACTTAAATTTTTTTGAAGTATAACGTCATTATTTGTCGTATAATGAGCAATATCGTCTTATCAATCCCATAATGGCCTCTTGCTCTATCAAGTTGGGAAATTGTACATAGCGGTTGTGATTGGATGTCGCCTCAGGCAATTTGAGGTTGAGTATCATGTCGTCTTCAAGTGTGATGTCATAAGGGCCGAATGTGTCGAAGTATTCGGGATGAAGCCAACTGAGCAGAGGCATCATATCCCACATGCGCTGACCGGTTTCGCAATCGTGATGCTTGTAGCAATGATATAGCGGACCGTCTGCCATACCTGCGGCTTTAAGGTCGGCAAGCATTACACTGGGTGTATAGTCGAAATTGTCTCCTGCCTCTTGTGGAGAGAAATACATTGGTGCAGGACATTTGTCCATCAACTTGATGGCATTCTCGGGGTCGCTCTTAAAATTATAATCGGGCTCCATTGCCACTCCATAGTGCCCTGCCTGAAGATATATGCCTTTTACCTTGCGTCTCACCAGTTCCACACCGTCAAGCGGAGAATACTCATCGGCTTGGCTCTCCAATAGCCGCGCAAGATTGTTGGCAAAACCAATCGACAGAATCACCACACTATGGTCTTCGCTCCTGCCGAGTATCTTCCTGTATAGCTTGGCAGCATCCGGAAGACTACTGATTTCGGCATCCGACAAACTACGCGGAAACACTGGTTCGTCGGCATACGTCCCCGGCTCGCATATCTTCCAATAGTCAATCCAAACCTTTGGATTCTCAGGACCAGTATGCGTCACTCCTATCTTCACTTCCGGGTGCTTGTAGTATGTGTTCATGATGTCCGCCATCTTGGCGTTCGTATCCCCATTGCGGTTTACCATGATTGCCGCAAAATTCACCTTCCCCTTGTCGGCCATGTGATACAGGCAACTCATCGTGACAAGGTCATCGGCAGACGAAGCAATGTCTGTATCCAATATCACCACAGGTAGTGACTCCTTGGAAGTGTCCTTTCCTACTGATAATATCCCTCTTAACTTTTCTATCTCCTCAATCGAAAGACCTGCCTTGTTTTTCAGATACGACTCCACTGCCGACGGCAGACGTTCCATAATGTCGGCAATAGGGAATGAGGTCATGCTGCACATCTCTGCTATATCCACATCACCCTCACGGCTCATAATATAGAGCGTGCGATGGAGAATCCTTGTAAGGAAGTCGTTATAAGATTCAGACGACGGCTGCATGCGATGCCAGTTGTAATAGCTACGCATATATCCCGACTCGATTTCCTCGTATGTCGTTCCAGCAAGCACCTGAAGAATTATGGCTATCAAACCAGTGCGGTCGCGACCCATAGAACAGCAAATAAGATAGGGAGGATTATTCTCTATCATTGCCCTTAACATCCTGCCCACCTTCGCAGCTTGTTCGTCCACAAAGATGTCAACATTGAATTTGTGGAACAGAAGGGCGCCCTTACTATACCGTTCATTGCAATACTCTCCGAATCCACTGCCGGCTGCCACGGCCGATTGCCAATCCTCTTCAGTATCGGCGATAGAGATAATTGTGTTTATTCCGGCATTGCGCGCAAAACGGTCAGCATATTCATATCTTACAGGATTATTGGATTCCAACAGTGGATCGCTTGACCTATACACCACCCCACTCTTCATCCCGTGACATTCCACAGGATAGAAATTGGCAAACATTTCGTCGCTGTCGTAGTCGGAGCGATTGGCCGTTTTCCAGAGCTTCGTTCTCTCGTACACATCACGGAATCCACCCTTTTCCTTCAAAGAGATGGTCAGTATGTCGCCCTCCTTACCACCGACACGGTCGGAGAAACTGGCATTTGCCAAACCTATAGTCAGTGTAGCTTCATTTGAAAAATACGTCAGACACATACCCCATGTACCCACCGACATCATTTTGTCGGTAAAGGCCATATCGAGAGGCTTAGTCAGACTGCCCCCACTTATTGTGACAATATCTCCATTGTCGTATCCCACCTTATATAATGAATCCTTGGGTATGTCGAGCACAAGATTGCCCCACATATTCACTTCATCCACCGCAGCTTTGACCTCTATCGCTTTCAGTCCAACTGGTTCATTGTCCGAATCGGAACACGAGAACAGCATCGCCGTCAGCAATGCTAAAAATAATATTTTTTTCATATCAGTATACTATTCTTTCGGCAAAGGTAATAATAATATCCCGAACTGCCAAACAATTCGGGATTTATTTGAGCAGTTGGATGTCGCCTCAGGCAATTATTCAAGAAATAATAAAATTTAACTATTTAGAATTGCATTTATTGAATTATTATTACTACCTTTGCAACAAACTATAGACAAATAAGATATTGATGAAAGAGAAAACGAAGGAAAATATCCATAAATTGGGTTGGGTGGCAGCTGCCGCCATAGTTGTTTGCACCTTCTGGTGGCTGTGGGACCAGTCGCAGGAGGAACCAGTGGAATATGCCCTCTGCAAAGTGGAGCCAAGGGACATCGAGGAGAGTATCACGGCGATGGGACACCTGGAAGCACAAGAGGAGATAATGGTGAGACCGCAAGCCACAGGCACCATTGCTGAAATGCTCGTGAAGGCGGGCGACAAGGTGAGCAAGGGACAACCTATCGCCCGAATCAGTGTGACGCCTAACACTGCCGGAGTGAGCGAAGCCAAAAACAGATGGGAGATTGCCCAACTGCAACGCGACGAGGCTAAGCGCGAATACCTGCGCATAAAGTCGCTGTATGAAAAGAAAGCCGTGGCCCGACAAGACTACGAGAAGGCGGAGAGCGCATACCGTCAGGCCGAAACCGAGGTGCGCGGAGCTGCAGATGCCATGAGGGTGATGAAGACAGGCGAGAGTGTGGCTACTGCCAATGCCACCATCGTGCGCAGTCCTATCAGTGGCACCGTAATCGACCTGCCGGTGAAGGCGGGCGATGCCGTTGTAGCCATTAGTGAATACTCCGAAGGCACCACGGTGGCTATAGTGGCAAGTATGGACGAGATTGTCTTCAAGGGACACGTGGATGAGACCGAGGTGGAGAACATACGCGCAGGGATGCCCGTCAGTATCATTGTAGGAGCGAAAAAGGGCGAGACCATCAAAGCCTCGTTGGAATACATATCCACAAAGAGCACCGAACGCAACGGCACTACCCTCTTTGAGGTAAAGGCGAGAGCATCGCTGCCCGAGGGTATGAGTATAAGGTCGGGATACAGTGCCAACGCCAAGATTGTCACCAACACCCATCGTGGAGTGCTGAGCGTGGACGAGGCGGCGGTGGAGTTCGACGATGCCACAGGCAAGGCTTTCGTGTGGATTCTCACCTCTGCTCCCGAGGACAAGACCAAGCAGGAATTCAAGCGAACACCCGTGGAATTGGGCAGCAGCGACGGACTATACGTGGAACTGACAAGCGGAGCGAAGCGTGGCGACCTGTTGAGAGGATTAGCGAAATAACCAATGGCAAGGACTATGACTACAAGAATCATACTATCACTATACTTGGCGTGCATGAGCATTGCCGTGAATGCACAGAAGCAATGGACTCTCGACGAGTGTATTGCATATGCCACACGCAACGACTTGACACTGAAACGCTCTGACGTGGCGATAAGGACGCAGGAGGAGACATATAAGACGGCAAGCAAATCGTGGATGCCAACTGTGAATGCCGACCTCTCGGCTATGCTCAACTTCGGTATGAGTCTCGACCTGCTGCTCCGGCAGAGTTTTGTATATGCCCCGGCTGTAGTAACCGCCGAACTGCCCATCGACATCAGTGGCGGCAGACGATTTGCCAAGAAAGCGGAGGAAATGCAGTTGAAATCACTTGAGGAGGCACGAAACAAGGCGGAGAAAGACATCAGTATGAAGATTGCCATGGAATATCTGCAACTGCTCTATGCCAAGAGCCAATACCGCATAGTGGAGACCGAGCGCAAACTTGCCGCAGAACGGGTGGAGATGGTGAGGACACTCGTGGATGGAGGCAGCAGGAGCGAGGGTGAACTGACAGAGGCCAACAGTTCTCTGACCGAGGCTGAATACAACTGTCTTGAAGCCATGCATCACATAGCCTCGGCACGATTGGCATTGGCACAAACGATCATGCTCAACGACACTGCCGACTTTGACATTGCCGACATCGCAGAAAGCAACACTATGGCATGCGACTCGAACGACGTGAACAATAATGCCGCCATACGACAACTCACCATGAAGATGGAGGCTGACAAATACCGACTCAAGGAGGCTAAGAGCGAACTTTATCCCAAACTGTCGCTCACGGGGGCATTGGGTATCTTCGGCTACTCGGCACTAAAGAGCGGTGAGTCGTATGAGGATTACAAGAAGTTCTGGAAAAACCACAACGAGGTGATTGCACTGAAGATGTCTATACCCATCTTCAACGCATATACCACAAGGGGAAAGATACGGCAGGCCACCCTCGCCGTGAGGGACACCCAACTCGCCATCGACGAGGAGAAGAAAAACCTGAGCGACGAAATCGCCCAACTGCAACTCGCCATATCGCAATACGACGGACAACTCGCAAAGTTGCAGACATTGAGCGCACAGCGCGAACAGGCGTACGAATACCAAAAGACAAGATATGAGGGTGGACTCGCCACTTGGCTCGAACTCATCGAGGCCGACACTCGACTGCACGAGGCAAGACTACAGTCTGAGCAAACGAGGATGAAACTCAATATGAGTAGGCAAATACTATCGTTATACTTTGGGAGTAGGGGAAGTTAAAGAAGTTAAAGAAGTTAAGGACGAATGAGAAAAGAACTGTTGGCTGACGTCTTACTGTCGATGCGAATGAACAAAGGGCGCATACGACTCACCGGCTTTTCGATAGCATGGGGAATATTCATCCTCATACTGCTGATAGGAGCCGGAAGGGGACTTGTCAACGGTATGGAACGGATATACGGGTCGAATGTCAATGCCACAGTGAAGGTTACCACAGGAACCACTTCCTTACCCTGGAACGGTTATGGCAAGGACAGGAAGATATGGATCGAGGAGAAGGATGCCGCCCTATTGGGAGAGAAACTCGCAAAATATGTGGAGCACGCCATACCTATCAAGGCCATGCGCAACGTGGAGATAGCATGCGGAAAGGAACACGTGATGCGCACCGTGAACGGCACTTCAACAAAATTCATGGAGGCTATGGACGCAAGGATTGTGGCAGGACGAAGTATCGACGCCCTCGACATGAACATGGCACGCAGTGTGTGCGTTATTTCATTGACAACCGTGAAAGCCCTGCTCAAGACATCGAGGGCGGAGGACGCAATAGGCATGACTGTGAAATTGGCCGACCGACCCTTCACCATCGTGGGAGTGTATAAGCCCACCAAACAATATGTGGCACAAAACGACGTGTTCGCACCTGTCACAACCATCACCCAACTGTTTGTGCACGACAACCGACTGACGGCAATATGGCTGAAAATGAAAAAGTTGAAGGACTGCGAAGAGAACGCCACATTCACTTCCGCACTAAAACACATACTTGCCAACGCCCGGAATTTTTCGCCACGCGACCCGAGTGCACTGTTGATATTCAATATGTACAACGAATATCTCGTGACGATGGACACACTACATTCCATACAGTCGTTCGTATGGATTGTGGGCTTCGCCACACTGATTGGCGGTGTGGTGGGTGTGTCGAACATCATGCTCATCACAGTGAGGGAGCGCACAAGGGAATTCGGAGTGATGAGAGCCTTGGGCTGCCACAAGTCATACATTTTCCTATTGGTCACAATCGAGGCATTGATAATATCATTCCTCTCGGGAATGGTGGGAATGCTCTGCGGATTGGGTTGCCTGAAGGCTCTTGGCGACATTGCCGAGATGGCTGCCGGCGACGGAACCTTGGTGTTCGTCAATCCCAATGTGCCGTTCTACACTACATTGGCAATCACCGCCATCATCATCATCGCAGGTGTGATTGCGGGATATATACCTGCACGCCAAGCCGGGAAGATGAAGATTGTAGATGCATTGGTATTCACTAAATAATTATTCGTTATGAGGGATATACTACAGAACTTAATGCGACAGAAGACACGCTCGCTGCTCACTGGCTTTGGCGTGTTCTGGGGTATGTTCATGATGGTGGTGCTGCTCAGTGTCAACAAGGGCGTCGAACAGGGATTCGTGGGACGATCGGTGAGTATGTCGGGCAATAATATCGAGATTGAGCCTCAACCTACAACCATGAATTACAAGGGTATGAAGCGCGACAGGATATGGCATCTACGCAACTCGGACATCGACGCCGTACGACGACAGTTTGCCGACAAGATAAGTTATGTATCAGGACTCAACTTCGAGGACTACAGCAATGTGGCAATAGGCAAAAGGAGCGGTTCGTATATCATACAAGGTGTCACTCCCGAATATCTCGTCTCTATACCACAACGCGTTATCTACGGCAGATATATCAACACCATCGACATACAGCGCAAGCGGAAGGTGTGCGTAATAGGCGAGGACGTATATAAACAACTCTTCGACAGCAACACCGACCCATGCGGACAGACCATCACCATCAGGGATATACCATACACGATCGCAGGTGTGGCAAAATGCACCAACCGCCAGTTTGCCGAAGACCTCAACGTGTCGCCTGTAATACAAATGCCTCTCACCACATGCCAATCCATCTTCGGGCGCAACAACGATATTGACCTCATCACTGTGGGAATGAAGGATATGTATCCCATGACGGAGTGGGACAAACCAGTCATCTCGTTTATCAAGGAACGGCATAAGATTCATCCTGCCGACGACGAGGCTCTGAAGGTGTATAACACAGCCCAATACCAGGAAGAGGTGGCAATGGCAACAATGGGACTTACTATCCTATGCTGGCTTGTGGGCATAGGCACACTGCTTGCCGGACTCATCGGAATATCCAACGTGATGCAGGTGTCGGTGAAGGAGCGCACCAAGGAGATTGGCATATATAGGGCTTTGGGGGCAAGTCCGAGGGTTATCATAAGGCAGATATTGACAGAATGTCTTGTCCTCGCTCTGACTACAGGATTCCTTGGCATGATAGCCGGTCTGAGCGCCGTCTCAGCCCTAAGGAGCAGTTTGGCTGCGGGAGCCACCGACGACGACATGCTCACCAATCCCTACGCCCCCTTCCTCATAACCATCATCTCATTCATCATCCTCGTAGGTGGAGCCGTGGCTGCAGGATGGCGACCGGTGAAGCAAGCCATGAAGATCAAGGCTATCGACGCCTTGAGGCAAGAATGACTGTTATGAATATAATTTTACAATGCAGACGCTTACCTCATAGAGCAGCCACATGGGGAGGGACACCATAAGGAGGGTGAAGATGTCGGAGGTGGGGGTGATTATTGCAGCCACAATGAGGATGACCACTATGGCATGACGGCGATAACGGCTCATAAATGAGGAGGAAAGCAAACCCATGCGCGCCATGAGCCACGACACTACGGGCATCTCGAACACTATGCCCATCGACAGGCTCATCAAGACGAGCGTGCTCATATACGACTGGAGGGAAATCATATTCACCACATCCTCGCTCACCTGATAGGTTCCCAAGAAACGGAAGGTGAGGGGAAAGATGAGATAATAGCTTAGCAACACGCCAAACATGAACATGACATATCCCCCGACAATGACGGGCATGGCAAAGCGCTTCTCGTGGGCATAAAGCGCCGGAGAGATGAAGCGGAAGAGTTCATAGAGAACATAGGGCGAAGCACAGAGCACTCCGGCACAAAGGGCTGTCTTCATGTGAATGACAAACTGCTCAGCAAGTCCTGTGTTAATCAGTTGGATGACAGGATTGTCGGGAAGGCCTCCACCGAATAATCCGCTTATCCTGGCAAGAAGGCGATAGGTGACGAAGTCGGGATTGCGCGGGGCAAGCACCACGGCAAAGAGCTCGTCCTTGAAGAGGAATGCCACAATACCGCACAACACGGTGACGACGACAATCCGGATGATCATCGCCCTCAACACGTCGAGATGGTCCCAAAAACTAAGTCCCTCGTCCTTGCTCATTTCTTCTCTTCGTCGGCAGTGTCCTTGGTGTCCTTGATGTCCTTCTCGATGTCGTTCATTCCTTCCTTAAACGAGCGTACACCCTTACCCAAACCCTTCATCAGTTCGGGTATCTTCTTACCGCCGAAAAACAATAGCACTACCAATGCGATAAGCAGCACTTCCTGCATGCCTATTCCGCCTATAAACAATGTTGTCATATCGTATCTTTTTTCTTTTTAATCTATATGGTTAATTGACTGACGAAGCCTCTCCACGTATGCGTCGATACGATGAAGCTCCCTCGGGATATTTATTCTTTGTGGGCAATGATCCACGCACTTGCCGCAACCGATACAGTGATTTGCCTGACGCAAACGGGGCACACTCTTGTCATAACCTGCCAAGAACTCGCGCCTTGCCTTGCGGTAGTTCTCATTCTGGGCGCCCACCGGCATACGGTCTTCATTCAGGCACTTGTTATAATATAATAATGTGGCGGGAATGTCGATACCATAAGGGCAGGGCATGCAATACTTGCAGTCGTTGCATGGGATATTGCCAAATTGTATCATAATCTTTGCCGCCTCCTCAAGGAATGCCAACTCATCGTCATTGAGGGGTTTGAGCGGGGAATAAGTGCGGATATTATCTTGCAGATGTTCCATGCGGGTCATACCGCTGAGGACGGTGAGCACTCCAGGCATCGTTCCGGCAAAGCGGAATGCCCACGAGGCTACACTCTTCCCAGGTTCGCGTTGCAAGAGATAAGCCGCCACCTTGCCCGGCACCTTCGACAGTCTGCCGCCGAGAAGCGGTTCCATAATGACTGCGGGAATATTGCGCTTGGCAAGTTCGGCATACAGGTATTCGGCATCGGTATTCGCGGGATTGGTGATCTTGGCATGCCTCCAGTCGAGATAGTTGAGCTGTATCTGCACAAAGTCCCACTTATATTCGTCGTGCTTCGAGAGCAGATAGTCGAACACTCGGATATCGCCATGATATGAAAAACCGAGGTTGCGGATTCTTCCCGCCTTGCGCTCCTCTATCAGGAAATCAAGAATACCGTTGTTCACATATCTCGCGGCATATTCTGCCATGGCATCCCTTCCGCCACCGATGGCATGCAGAAGCATATAGTCGATATAATCCACACGCAGTTCCTTCAAGGAGTTGCGATACATCGCGATGGATGCCTCACGACTTTGTGTGTCGGGGGAGAAATTCGACAGTTTGGTGGCGACGAAGTACTTATTTCGGGGATGGCGACTGAGAGCCAGTCCCGTTGCCCTCTCCGAGAGTCCCTGACAATACACAGGCGACGTGTCGAAATAATTCACACCATGATCAAGGGCGTAATCCACCAGTTTGTTAACCTCCTCCTGATCGATTTCCTCGTTCACCTCTTCATTCTCATTTTTTTCGGGTTGTTCCTTGGTGGGCAGACGCATCATTCCGAAACCAAGAATAGACACCTTGTCGCCGGTAGTCGGGTTGACACGATATGTCATCTTGTCCTTGGGCACGTCGCCCTCGGGCAATTCTTTGGCTTCCTTCTTGGAGCCTACACACGACGAAAGTCCTGCTGTGGCAATTCCTGCCACACCCATCGTCTTGATAAATTCCCTACGTGATATATTCTTACTCATTCCTAATTCTTCATTGTTCATTAATAACATCCATGCCTCTCGTGTCCCTCGACATATATCGCACTGAACGGACGTGCGGGACACAGGTTCTCGCATGCCCCGCAACCGATGCAACGCTCAGTGTCTATCACCGGAATCTTGGGCGACTCATTGTCATTGGCATCAATATGCACCATAAAGATGGCTCCCGACGGACAGTGGCGCGCACAGTTGCCACATTCAACTCCATCGGCAACAGGCAGACAATTCTTCTTAATCCATACGGCATGACCTATACGAGTGGATGATTTCTCGGCTACGGTGATTGGGCGTATTGCTCCCGCTGGACATACCTCGGAACAACGGGTGCACTCGGGACGACAATATCCGTCTTCATACGACATCTCGGGTTGCATCAGTGTATCCAAGTTGGTGGAGGGTCGAAGCACATTGTTGGGACATTCCGACACACACAATTGGCAAGCCGTGCAATGCTGAGAGAAATGGCGCAAACTCTTCGCTCCCGGCGGAACGAGACGAGTGGCTCGCTCTGGCTTCTTTTTGTCCTCGATAGCTGCAAGCCCTCCATCCACCTTCTTCTCCTGCGCCTTGACAAGAGATGTGGCGGCAAGAGTGGCGGAGAGAGTGAGGAAACTGCGGCGTGAACTGTCGGTATTCTCATTACTGCATTTATCCGATGATGACTTACCGTTATTACATGCCTTATTATTTAATGCATATCTGAATGTCAATGCTCCATGCTTGCAGTTCTTTATGCAATCCATACATGCCACACAACGGCTATAGTCGATGCGGTGGTTCTTGGCGTCGATACACGATGCCTTGCACTTCTTGGCACATCGCTTGCAGCTGTTGCACTTCGACGTATTGATTACCGGTCGGAAGAGGGCGAAGCGTGAGAAAAATCCCAAGATAGTGCCCACGGGACAGATGGTGTTGCAATATGTGCGTCCGCCCAACCATGACATTATCGCCACTACGACAAACGAGACGGCTGCCACGATGGCAACAGGCGACAACGATGGCGACACTACACTGCTCACCATCCTGCCATAGGAACTGTATGGAGCAAGCAAGGCGGCAAGCGGTGTGAGTCCTGCCACTAATGCCACAACGAAAATCACGAGTATGCCATATCTCAGCCATTTCTTCTCACAGGAATATGAGAAGCGCGACTTCTTTTTCTTCCTTAGTCCGCTAATCCTCGATATCACATCCTGCATCACTCCGAGCGGACATATCACCGAGCAATATGCCCTGCCCACAAGCAAGGTGAGCACCACCAATGCCAATACCGTAACGACATTCAATGCGAGCAAGGCTGGCAAAAACTGTATCTTGGCGGTCCATCCCAACCACTCCTTCGCCATGCCGGTGGAATCTATAAACAATGCCGTCACCGACAGGAAGAACAATGTGGCGAGTATGATTCTTATTCTTCTTAACATATTCTTTTCGTTTTATTTATATCTTCTGGTTATTCGCCATCTTCAGTTCCATGAGCGACACATTCTCGTTGCGGTATCTGGCGTTGGGATTCACCTCCTTGCCATCGGGCCATGTGCCTTCCTCCTGCTCGATAAAGCGGATGGCCTTCTGCGGACAGTTTTGGATGCAGGCGAAGCAGAACTCGCAGTCGCCCTCAATCCTCACTCCCCTACCCGTCAGTTCGTAGTTGCCTCGCGGGCATACAAATGTGCACACAGCGCAGTCGATACAGTCGTCGGTAGCGGTGAAGTATTTCTCGCTCTTCATGAGGAATCCCACCTCGGGGTCGATGCCCGTGCGCTCAAGGAATCCCTTGTGCTGGTTGCGTTCCTCCTGGGTCACCTCCTCATGCCACTGCTTTTGTGCGTCAACATCGGCGGATATCTTCTTCAGGTTTTCGGGTATGTGCTTGTCTATCTTCATCTGCTCGTTCATGTCGAAGTTGGGCAACCAGTTATCCACCATGATAAGCGTGCTGATATAGTCAAACTTATATCCTGCCTTCTTTGCGATATTATCCCATATCTCCACCGCACTGCACTTTCGGTTGCCGTATGTCAAGACGGCAAAAAAATAGTCGGCCTTCAGTCGGGCTTTCTTGATAAACTGCCTCACCATATAGGGCGGCATGTGGCCATATACGGGATAAACAATACCTATCTCGTCAGCCTCGATGTCAAACTGCTGCTTGCGCATCAGTTGGGGTATGCTTAGCATCTCGCCATCCTTGCCCGCCAATTCGCGAGCCACATACAGACAGTTGCCTGTTGCCGAGAAATACAGCATCACCCTCTTCTTTCTGAGCGATGCACAAGAAGTGAGGGCAACAGCCTCCGAAGATGCCATCACCACCGCAAGTGCCGCACTGCCCATCATCTTCAGAGCCGTGCGCCGTGATATTCCTTTTTTCTCTTCCATTACTTGTGAAAATATTGCTGCAAAAATAAGCATAAAAACCGAGATTAACAAGTATAAAGGACAATAGATGCCACTTTTTTCGTCAATTTACCAATTTTTAAACATTTCATATACAATAATCTTATATAAAATTGTTACTTTTGCAGATAATTTGTGAATTATATTGATATGGCAACAGATAAGAATCCGGAACTAAGAAGCGCCTGGGAGTTTGTTGAGAACACAGGCACAAGTATATTCCTCACTGGTAAGGCGGGTACTGGAAAGACCACGTTCCTGCGCACCGTTGTGGCAAGAAGTACCAAACAGATGATTGTGGTGGCTCCCACGGGTGTGGCTGCCATAAATGCCGGAGGTGTGACTATCCACTCCTTCTTCCAGTTGGATTTGGCGCCTCATATTCCGGGTGCTAAAGTCAACCAAATTAATAAGTTCAGTAAGGAAAAACGCAAGATTATCGCGTCTATCGACCTGCTAATCATCGACGAGATCAGTATGGTGCGGTGCGACTTGCTCGACGCCATCGACTCGGTGTTGCGACGCTATCGCGACCACTCCCGCCCCTTCGGCGGTGTGCAGTTGCTGATGATAGGTGACCTTGCACAGCTCACTCCAGTGGTGACTCCCGAGGATGATGCCGTATTGAGCCAATACTATGACACACCATACTTCTTCGGCAGCAAGGCCCTGCAGCAAATCAACTATGTAACTATCCAACTGCAAAAAATCTACCGACAAGCCGACTCCACCTTCGTTGACATCCTCAACCATATCCGCGAGGGACATATCACCGCCGCAGACTTCGAAACACTCCACAAGAGATACAACCCGTCGTTCACACCCAAAACCGAGGAGGGATATATCCGACTCACCACCCACAACCGCAAGGCCGACGAATATAACGACCACGAGATGCAACGCCTCAACTCGCAGCCATTTACCTACGAAGCTGAGATTGACGGCACATTTCCCGAATACTCCTACCCCACCGCCTTCTATCTCACACTGAAAGTGGGGGCGCAGGTGATGTT
>SAMEA3663023__coassemble_1406_pt1 | contig 13160 bp, 12 predicted proteins | sample SAMEA3663023__metabat2_low_PE_038 | metagenome-assembled genome bin SAMEA3663023 (sample SAMEA3663023) | pig gut metagenome | biome: pig gut; feature: pig-associated habitat; material: faeces | place: France | collected 2012
CCTCGATGGTGGCAGTGAGATAACCATAGGCACTCGTGTCCTTGGAAATCATGCGACCTACAAGCGGCAGAACCGTATGGGAGTAGATACCGAACAGCTGCTTCATCGGGAAGCTGACGGGTTCTGTCAGTTCGACGATACAGAGATGGCCGCCTTGTTTGAGCACACGGCACATCTCGCGAAGCCCCTTGTCGAGGTCAGGAAAATTGCGTATGCCAAAGGCTGCAGTGACAGCATCGAAGGTGTTGTCGGCAAAAGAGAGTTGCATACAGTCTTCCTTGGCAAATGAGATCACTGAGTCGAGCGACAGTTCGCTCACTTTCTTTCTGCCTACTTCCATCATGCCTTCAGAGATGTCGCAACCCACAAGGCTGTCGGGGCGCAACATCTTGGCGGCAAGAATGGCGAAGTCACCAGTGCCGGTGGCAACGTCAAGTATCTTGCGCGGGTTGTATGGAGATAATGCATTTATGGCCTTGCGTCTCCATCCCTTGTCGATGTTCCATGACAACTGGTGATTAAGCTTGTCGTAGGTGGGAGCGATGGAGTCAAACATCTTTTCCACTTGCGCTGCTTTGTCGCCACTGTTGTCGTAGGGCTTTATTTTTTCCTGGTCGTACATAATATTGCGTGCAAAATTACAATATTTTTTTCTAATAGACGAAAAAACTTAGAGAAAAATTACAATAATCCCTTTGTACTGGGTAATTCATAGTGGTAAATGTCTCTTTTTACTGCCATTTTTAGACTGCGGGCAAGTGCCTTGAAGATGCCTTCTATCTTATGGTGCTCATTTTCACCCTCAGCCTTGATGTTGAGGTTCATACGGGCAGAGTCGCTGAGGCTCTTGAAGAAATGAAGGAACATCTCGGTGGGCATCTCGCCAATCTTCTCGCGATGGAACTCGGCATCCCATACAAGCCAGGGACGACCACCGAAGTCGAGTGCCACCTGGCAAAGACAATCGTCCATGGGTAGGGAATAGCCATATCGCTCGATGCCTCGCTTGTCGCCAAGAGCCTTGAGAAGACATTCGCCAAGGGCAAGGGCAGTGTCCTCGATGGTGTGATGCTCATCGACATGAAGATCGCCCTTGGTATGCACCATAAGGTCCATCATTCCGTGTTTGCCAATTTGTTCGAGCATGTGGTCGAAGAAGCCAAGTCCAGTGGAGATGTCACACTTGCCTGTGCCGTCGAGGTTGATGCAGACATGGATGTCGGTTTCCTTGGTGGTGCGCTTCACCTCGGCGGTGCGCTCGCCGGCAAACAACAGTTCGGATATCTTGTCCCAAGTCATACCGTCTTTGCCCAATATAAGCGCATTGCACCCGATGTTCTCGGCAAATTGCCTGTCGGTGTCGCGGTCGCCGATGACATAACTGCCGGCTATGTCATATTCGGGCGAGTGGATATACTTCTCAACAAGGCCTGTGTTGGGTTTGCGGGTGGGGGCGTTGTCCTCGGGGAAATGACGGTCGATGAGGATGTCGTCGAACGTGATGCCCTCGCCCTCTAATGTCTGGAGTATGAAATTATGGACAGGCCAGAATGTGTCCTCGGGGAATGAGGATGTGCCTAGGCCGTCCTGATTGGACACCAGAACAAACTCAAAGTCAAGCTTTGAACGAATAAAACTAAGGTTACGGAATACGCCCCTCATAAACTTTAATTTCTCGAAAGCATCAATCTGCTCGTCTGCCGGTTCCTCAATGAGAGTACCGTCGCGGTCAATAAACAATATCTTTTTCATTTGATTCATAAGTTACATAATAAACATATAGCATGGAAAGTCGGATGTATCCCTGGATAATGCCGGCAATGAACATGACAAATGCCGTGAGAGGGATGGAATAGGAGGGCATGCCTAAGGGGTCGTCGAACAACACGCCCATGTTGGCCTGGATGTTGGCAAGGCAAAGAACATTGGCGGGGAGAAGTATGATGCTTGATATCACACCAGTCAAGATGGATGTGATGAGGAACACCACAAACCATTTGCCCCAATGCCGGAATCCAATTTTGTAGGCCGGCCACAGATTATTCCAGTATTTGCGCCCGGGGGTGAAGAGATAACTGAAAAGACTTTGCGCCAATGGCAAGGCAAGCAATGCTCCGATGCCAAATGTAAGTATCGTCAGCGGTAACGCCACGAGCAATGTGGAGAGAAAAGCCTTGGTGGTGCGCCATTTGCCAACTTTAAGACCGGTGGCGTAAAGAATGAGTTCGGCTATCGCTCCGGCAATGATTGCAACCAAAGTGACGGAGAAAATCATTATGTAGTCGGAAACTACATAGGTTAGTGACTGCGGATTGACCAACACACTGAGGTTGAGCCTTGGATAATAAATCACCAATATGGTGGCTAAGGTGCTGAAACACAAACCGTAAGCAAGTGCTGCAATCCACGAGCGTCGGATGATGCCGCGGAATTGAGACATGAAAAGATGATAGCCTGTGCGTATGCATGAACGGCTACTTCTGCTCTTTGAAAGAGACTCTGAATTGCTTTTTTCCATTGTTTAATCCTTAATTATTTCTAACAATGTGCAAAGATACGATTTTTTTTTGTAACTTTGCATCATAATTTACACTAATTATGAAAATATTGAAGTGGGGCTTCATCGGATGCGGTGAAGTGACAGAGAAAAAAAGCGGTCCGGCATTCAGCGAAGTGCCTGGTTCGAGCGTTGAGGCAGTAATGAGTCGCAGCGAGGAAAAGGCGCGTAGTTATGCCGAAAGACACGGGATAAAAAAGTGGTACACTGCCGCCCAGGAACTGATTGACGACCCGGATGTCAATGCCATTTATATTGCAACGCCGCCATCGAGCCATGCCACGTTTGCAATTATGGCAATGAAAGCCGGCAAACCGGTATATGTGGAAAAACCATTGGCAGCGTCGTATGAGGACTGTGCCAGGGTGAATCGTGTCAGTGAGCAGACTCACGTGCCGTGTTTTGTGGCGTATTATCGCAGGTATCTACCATATTTCCAGAAGGTGAAAAGTATTATCTGCGATGGTGTGATAGGGGATATAGTGAGTGTGCAGATAAGATTTGCCGTGCCACCGAGAGATCTCGACTATAGTCATCCTGAGAATCTGCCTTGGCGACTGCAACCGGATATTGCAGGCGGAGGATATTTCTATGACTTGGCGCCACATCAGTTGGACTTGGTGCAGGATATCTTCGGAGTGATAATCGAGGCGCATGGAATATGCTCAAATCGTGCTGGATTGTATCAGGTGGAGGATTCTGTAAGCGCATGCTTTAAGTTTGAAAACGGACTCTCGGGTAGTGGTTCTTGGTGCTTCGTGGCATATGAAAGTGCCAAGGAAGACCGTATTGAGGTTGTGGGCACCAAGGGGCAACTGAGTTTCTCGGTGTTTACGTATGAACCTATTACACTGACGACGTCAGACGGAATCCAAACGATAACAGTGCCTAATCCGCCGTATGTGCAATATCCACTAATCAAGAGTGTGATAGAGCATTTACAGGGACTCGACATGTGCACATGCACAAGTATTTCAGCCACACCCGTGAATTGGGCAATGGACAGAATTTTGGGGAAATTTTAATTAGGGATTAGGAATTAGGGATTAGGAATGAGAGGTGTATTGATTGTGATATTGACGATGATGTTTGCCTTTGTCTCCAAAGCAGAGGACAATGGCAAGGGAACTATTGACTCTATACCACATCTCAACGTGAACCTCAACAATCCCGAATTAGGTGTGATAAGGAAAACGGTGAGGGGATTCAGTGCCATCGACACCAATTATGTGGAACCGCAACATTACAATTGGGCATTCATGATACAGAACACATATAATTATGACGTGTATCGATTGAGCAGTGCCTATGGACAGGAAATATTGCTTTCTCCGGACGTGTTGTTCAGAATAGGCCCTTATTTCGGATGGAGATGGATATTCCTTGGGACAACAATAGAGCTGAAAAACCTTGGAGTGGATAACAATTCATTGAAGAAGGAGTTTACGCTCAGTTTGTACAGTGCTCAAATAGGTGTTGACTTGTACTACCGTAGAACTGGAAATGACTATAAGATAAGAAAGGCGAATTTCGGTAGTGATGACGTTAATGACAAGTTGAAGAGTGTTCCTTTTGACGGACTTAATGTCGGTATTACAGGATTTAATGTCTATTATATTTTCAATCACAACCGATTCTCATATCCAGCGGCATTTTCCCAAAGCACATGTCAGAAGATTAGTTGCGGTTCGTGGATGGCAGGATTAGGATATACACATCATAATCTTGAGCTTGATCACGAAAAACTGAAGCGGGTTGTAGAGGAAACGACCAACAATGAGGTGCAGATAGACAGTTCGCTGATGTTCAACCGACTGAAATATGATGATATTAATGTGTCTGTGGGATATGGCTACAACTGGGTGTTTACGCGTAATTGGTTGCTCGGGGCAAGTTTGTCGTTGGCATTGGCATACAAGTGGTCGAGTGGTGACACCAACCAACCCGCAGACGATTTCTCATTCAAGAATTTCAATCTCGACGGAGTAGGCAGGATAGGCGTTGTATGGAATAATACGAAGTGGTATTTTGGCTCTAACGTTATAATGCATAGCTACAACTACAGAAAATCGCGATTTGCCGCGAATAATGTTTTTGGGAGTCTGAATATATACTGTGGGTTTAATTTTGGTATAAAAAAGTCGTATAGAAAAAAATGAAGTATAGGATTCTGATCATATTGTGTGTATTCCCCCTTGTGAACATTAAGGGTCAAAAAGGGCTGGCAACGGACAGCATAAATGTTGTCGGATGGCTCAACGAGGCGCGCAAACAACCCTATTCCACTTGCCTGCCAATATTCTTTGCAGAGAAGTTGATAGGTAAACCTTATGTGGCACACACACTGGAAATTAATGAAAGGGAGAAACTTGTGGTAAACACACGCCAACTTGACTGCACCACTTTGGTGGAAAATGTAGTGGCATTGACTTGTGCATTCAAAAGAGGTAATGGGTCGTTTAAGGATTATAAGTATTATCTTAATATAATAAGGTATAGGAACGGGCGCAATACAGGATATGTGTCTCGACTGCATTATTTTACAGAATGGATAGATGACAACTCGCGCAAGGGAATAGTGGCAGAAAGGCAACAACCCAATCCGCCGTTTTCGGCTGTGCAGACAATAAAGTTGGGATATATGAGCACTCATCCTAACAGTTACAAGGCGTTGAGGAATAATCCAGCTTTGGTGGATGGCATAGCCAAGATGGAACAGGCTTATTGCGGACGAAAATATAGATATATACCCAAGGCGGCTGTTAAGAACACGACGGCTATGAGGAAGGCGGTGAAGGATGGCGACATAATAGCTATTACATGCAAAAAGAAGGGACTCGACATTGCTCATTTAGGCATTGCCGTGTGGAAGAAAGACGGACTTCATCTGCTCAATGCTTCGCAAATCCACAAGAAAGTTGTATTGGAGCCAATGACTCTCGGAAAGTATCTGTCGAAACATCCGTCGCATACAGGAATAAGAATAATTGAAATATTATAAATAAAACAGAAAAGTTATGGAATTACCAGATTTTATGAGTTTTGCCAACAAGTTTTCACCATCCGACTTTGTCGATAAGGTGGCTCGTATAGCCAAGCGAGCTGGCGCAAAATTGGTTTACGCAGCGTTGATATTGTACTACACACTGCAGAGTGAAAAGGTGTCGAAAGCCGACAAGGCATTGATTGTAGGTGCTTTAGGATACATGATCAGTCCGTTTGACGCAGTGCCGGATGCAATACCAATCGTAGGTCTAACTGATGACTTGGCAGTGCTTTTGTATGTACTGAAGAAAGTGTGGGTGGATGTCGAACCGGAAATCAAGGACAAGGCACGTGCACGACTATCCAAGTGGTTTGATGAAGATGAAATCAAGGAGATAGACGAATTGAAGTTATAATCCAGAATTATGTACATCCGGATATGAGATAGTGTCCGGATGTACATTTATATTTTTATTGGTATTGCAATATTGTTTTGTTAGAACGGCATCTGACCGTTTTCGTTAGGAGCGAAAGGACTTTCATTTTCTGGAAAGTTTCCTCCATTCATTTTGGAGCCTACAATCTCGCCACCGCCAATGGGGGCATTATTCAAATTAGAGCTGGTGTCCTCAGGATTCTCAAATCTCGTAAACTCTCCACGGAAGTTGAGCAGTACATCGCCCGTAGCGCCTTTACGGTGCTTGGCAATGATGATTTGCGCCATGCCATGAAGGTCTCTTCCGTTTTCGTCTTGATAGATATGATAGTATTCGGGACGGTGAACAAAAAGCACCATGTCGGCATCCTGCTCGATGGCTCCCGACTCGCGAAGGTCGCTGAGTTGCGGTCGTTTTCCCTCAAGACCTTCGCGTGATTCAACACCACGGTTGAGCTGGCTAAGGGCAAGGATGGGAATGTCGAGCTCCTTGGCAATCTGCTTAAGCGAGCGCGATATGGTTGACACCTCTTCCTGACGGCTGCTGAATCTCATGCCGTTGGCATTCATAAGCTGAAGGTAGTCGATCATAATAATTTTCACACCATGGTCGCGCACTAATCGGCGTGCCTTTGTTCGCAGTTCAAAAACTGAGAGTCCAGGAGTGTCATCGACATAGAGAGGCGAACCGATGAGATTGTTAAGACGTTTGTCGAGGCGTTCCCATTCGTCAGGTTTCAGTTGACCGTTCAAGATCTTACTGCCTTGAATCTCGCAGCAGTTGGAGATAAGTCGGTTGACAAGCTGCACATTGCTCATTTCGAGTGAGAAGAATGCCATCGGAACCTTGTAGTCGGCTGCAATATTCTTTGCCATAGAAAGGGCGAACGATGTCTTACCCATCGCCGGACGCCCGGCAATAATCACGAGGTCGCTGGCTTGCCATCCGCTGGTGATATTGTCGAGTTTGTGATAGCCCGTAGGCACACCAGTAAGACCGTCTTTGTTAGCTGCTGCTTTCTGAATCACTTCTACCGCATTTGATATGACAGGGTCAATCTGGGTGTAGTCCTTCTTCATGTTGCGACGTGACAGTTCGAAGAGTGAGCCCTCAGCTTCCTGCATCAAATCGTCGATGTCCATAGAACCGTCGAACGCCTTTGTCTCTATTTCACTGGCAAACGAGATCAGTTGGCGTGCAAGGAACTTATGGGCAATGATGCGTGCATGATATTCGATGTTGGCAGACGAGGCCACCTTGTTAGACAAGTCGGCTATATAAATGGCGCCGCCCACCTTGTCAAGACAACCTTGGCGCTCAAGCTCATCAGTGACTGTAAGTACGTCAACAGGTTTCTCGGCTAAACTAAGATCGCGTATAGCCGAATATATAAGTTGGTTACGTTGTTCATAGAAACTCTCGGGAGAGAGTATCTCGCATACCACGGCATAGGCGTCACGGTCGTTCATAAGTGCTCCCAATACAGCCCTTTCCACTTCGAGTGCCTGTGGCTGAAGATGAGCGTATGAGGTGTTGTCAATGCTTTTTTTTGCCATATTGTTTTGATTTTGGTTGCAAAAGTACAAAAAATCTCCATAAAACTTTCATATTTCAGAATAAATAATTAATTTTGCAATAAAAAAAGCGACTATGATAAATTTTCCTATTGCAAAAATCAATCTTGGACTCAATGTTGTGAGTAAGAGAGACGATGGTTACCATAATTTGGAAACAGTGTTTTATCCTGTGCCAATAAAGGATGCACTTGAGGTTTTTCCTATGGAAGATGGTTTTCCATCAGATGTGAGATGTGACTTGAAGGTCACTAATCTCTTCATTGACGGTGACGAACAGAAAAACCTTGTGGTAAAGGCGTACAATATGATAGCTCAGGATTATGAGCTTCCAAGAGTGCATGTACATCTTTACAAGCATATCCCGACACAAGCCGGAATGGGTGGAGGTTCGAGTAATTGCGCATATATGATAAGACTTCTTAACGAGATGTTTTCGTTGGGAATGTCTGACGAGAAGATGATAGGATATGCGGCAAGATTAGGAGCAGATTGTGCGTTCTTCATCAAGGCACAACCTGCCTATGCTGAAGGTATAGGAGAGAAGCTTCAACCGATTTCGATAGATTTGAGCGGATACAAGATGTTGGTGGTCAGACCGAATATTCCGGTATCTACAAAGGAGGCATTCTCGTTGATTACTCCACAGGTGCCGAAAAAGAACTGCCTGGATATCGTAAGGCAACCGATAGAGACATGGAAAGACGAACTCGTCAATGACTTTGAACGTAGTGTCTTTGCCATTCATCCCGAAATAGGGAGGCTGAAGGAAATGATGTATGAGCAAGGGGCTGTATATGCAGCAATGAGCGGCAGTGGAAGCAGTGTGTTTGGACTGTTCAGTGATACTCCCGACGAAAAATCATTCGTGGGATGTATGGATGAACTCTCTATTTTCACTATCGATATGTCGGATATTTGACATCATTCTCCATGTAAGACGAGGGAGATGCGTGATGAGTTGGGCAAGACCACCGTTGCGCATCTTCCGTGGTATGGCAATCCATAACGACAGGGATGTCAAGGCAAAAAGCCCCCACCATTTGTATGCCCATGACATTTCAAAGACAGACATCAACAACGCCCAGACGAATGTGCCAACAAGCAACATGGAACGTGGGATAAGCATTTGCTGAATAGTCTTGTCTATATAGTTGACATTAAGATGCACTATCGAAGTGGGGAGATTTTTCATCATGCTCAGAAGGCAATTTAATTGTGCGGACATCCATCTTTGGCGCTGGAGTTGGAAATTATCCTCGTTGCCTACTTTCTCGTCAAAGACATCAATATCTTCCACATATTTTATATATATATGTTCGATCAAGAGCATTTTCTCTATTTCCCTGTCTTCACCAGCAGTGGAGAGAAGGTGAACGTGAGCTTTGAACCAAAGATAGTCAAAGCACATTCCCGAGCCAATGAGGGCTGACGACAGACCTATGTTATTGTGACCTTTGCGGAAGAGAGAGTTGTTGATTTCCTCACTGATACCGTCAAGTTGGGCTATCTGGTTTTCGGCATTCTTTGCACAGCGGTGGCATTGTATGGCAGAAAATCCTTGATTGCATATCTCATTTAGCTTTTCAAGAAAGTCGGGTTGAACAATATTATCAGCATCGAGAATGACGATATTGTCAAAATTGTCGTGTATGTTGTCAATAGCAAACTGCAGGGCTTTAGCCTTGGAGCTATTCTCGAATTGCGGTTGGAGTAGGGTAATCGGTAATTTAGACAACTCCGTGTTGGTTTCCTTTAGCATATGATCGGAAACAACAACCACGGAATATTTGTCATGTGGATAGTGCTGTAGGAGGAAAGACTTTACAGTGTGAAGGATTACCTTGTCTTCGCCGTATGCAGGGAATATTACAAGATACTTCTTTTGACGAATGTCATCAGAAGTCGGTCCCCTTTTGATAATCAGCAATTGTCCAAGGGCATAAGTTATCGCGTAGAAAAATATATATCCTACGGAAAATGCAATAATGCACCATAATACAATGTCAATGACGTGAACGGCGACCCAAACCATTTATATGAAATAATGACAAAATGAAAGAGAAAGGAAGTTTGATGAAAGCCCTGTCCCAGCGCTTATCCACAAGGTAGTCGGGAGTGGCAATAGCGAATACCAATAGTATTATTGCGGCGATAATCCACCATTTTATGGCAAGCGACATGTAGATGAATGGCAGGGCGACACTCATCAGGAATATTATACCCATCATAGGTATGCGTGGCAAAAGCATCCACTGCAGTATTTTATCCACCAAGTCATATTGCTTGTTGTATATTGCGGCAGGCAAGTATTTGATATTCATCAAAATGGAATGAAACTGTGTAGATATCCAGCGGCTTCTTTGGCGCTTGAAGTCGGTGGTTGTTCTCACTTTCTCGTCGAACACGAAGATGTTGTCGAAATAGTCGACGAAAATGTGCTGGCGCATAAGAAGAGCTTCGAGTTCCTTGTCTTCCCATGCAGCCTTGGTCTTGCCAATATTCTCCTTGAACCAGTTGTAGCTGAATGCCATTCCCGAACCACTTAATGCCGAAGGCAATCCAAGGGAAATATGTCCGAGACGGAACACGGTGTTGTTGATTTCCTCAAATGTTGCATCCAGAATGGCAGTGGATGTGTCACGGTTCTTGGAAACACGATGAGCCTGTATAGCCTTGGTTCCTGCCGATTCGTATGCATTGTTTATTTCCTCAAGGAATTCGGGCAATACGATGTTGTCGGCATCAAGAACGACTGCAATGTCGTAAATCTTAAATTGTGGAAGATTGTTTATTGCATACTGTAATGCCTTACCTTTGGTGCTTTTCTTGAAGTTGGGCGTGAGAAGAGTGATGGGATATTGTGCCAACTTGAAGTTTGTTATCTCGCTTTGATGGTCGGAGATAACGACAACGTCAAAAAGGCGCTGCGGATACATTTGTCCTAAGACAGAATTTACCGTTCTTTCTATAACATCGTCGCACTTGTAGGATGGAATAAGAACGATAATTCTGTTCTGCCTCTTGGACTTGACCACCTTCGTGCCTCTCTTGATTTGGGAGGCAATGACAAACACGGTGAAATATGCAACTGTAGCAGTAACAGTCACGAACAGTAATCCGTCAACGATATATAAAATCCACCAAAAATCCATATCTTCAGTTTTTTAAGAAATCAATCACACCTTTAATTGTTGCTTGTGCAAGCTTTGGCTTGGCGCAAAGAATGTTTTTCAATATGTCTCTTGTTGCGACAATGCATATCATGTATAGATACGACAGTAATCTGAAATGTTCGGAATTCCTTTTTATGAAGAGAAGCCGGTTGCGTGTCAGATAATATGTCTTCAAAGGACTGTTTGCTCCAGTGCTTTGGCTTTCTTTGTGATAAACCGTTGCAGAGGGCTCATACCATATTTGATAACCATTGCGCTTCATCATCATCGACCAGTCCATCTCCTCATAATACAAGAAATAACATTCCGGAATTAGTCCTACCTTGTTGACAGTGTCTCTTCTTGCCATCATGGCTGCCCCATGAGCGAATGCTGTCTGTCGGGGAGTGTCATATTGCCCTATGTCAGCCTCGTCATATCCGATGCCATGATTGCGGCAGGTGATACGTGACATTGGCGTGAATCCGGCATATTGTATGTGCCGATCGCCATAGAAGAAACGAATCTTGGGGCACACTATCCCAATATGTTCAGATGTATCGATACGCTTTATCAGCATGTCAATGTCGTTCATGCTTACCTCAGTGTCGTTGTTGACTAAAAAGAGGTATTTGCCTTGAGCATGCCTAATGCCGAGATTATTGCCACCTGCAAATCCCAAGTTTCTTTCACTACGAATGCATTTCACATTAGCATAACGAGAGGCAATCGTCTCCGCTTCGTTATTGGCAGAGCCGTTATCAACTACAATCACCTCAGTATCGTTATGGTCGAATGTCAGATGGTCGAGCAACGCACAGGTGTCACGCAATCCATTGTAGTTGACGGTTATGACAGATAGCCTATACTCTCGATGCACGTTTCTTCTCCAGTTTTAGTCGCCGGCGTTCTTCCTGTTCGGCAATCAGTTTTGCCTCCCATTCATTCCACTCGTTTTCTATATGCGGTAGCAGATATACAGTGGCGAGTCCTCCATAGTAGATGAGGACATTGGGGTACTGTAGCAATATCTGGTTGGCATATCCACCGAGATGCATGCCGATGAAGGCTGCCGTGTAAGCTATTCCCACTCCTCGTATCGAGGGATTTTTTAGTCGGAAGAACACTATCCAACAAGCGCCCAGGAACATTACAGCATTAATGATACAGAATACCGTTAAGCCCACGACACCAGTTCTTACCCAAATATAAACATACTCAGAGTCGGGCGGCACCTGTGTTATAAGTTTAAACTTATTGAACGGTGGCACGTCGCCATTCTCCAGTCCGATACCCACTCCCCATGGCGCATCCACCATGTATTTTCTCAATGTGGCTTTGTTTTGTTCACGCACTCCCAATGATGCGTCTTCCTTGTCGAAGGCAGTACGCATACGTCGTATGTTTTGGTTGCTGTCGCCAATATTTGTAAAGATGAGGATGTACAAGAACACAAGGAATACGGCACTGACAGAGAGTATCAGTTTCTTGTTTTTGCACAGTACAATAAATACCATTATGGTGGCTATGAAACAGAATATGGCAGTACGTGTTCCCGAGCCGAAGAAAGCCCATATACCTATGCATCCCACGATAGCAAAGAAAATCCTAATTCTTGTCACCTTCATCGTGACGGCAATTATCAGAAATGCAGCAGATGCCACAGCTGTGTGAATACCGAAGTTGGCGGCATCAGTGAAGCAAGAGAAATATCGGATTTTACCTCCCATGATATGTGCTGGCGAACTCCAGAGGAATCTCGATTCAGCTTCGGTCAATCCAATATTCTTTTGTTTCCACAGCCAAATGGCGGCAAATACAATGAACACTGCCCAAATGAAGAGTAATGTCATGATTTTCTTCGGAGTGTCGATGAAAAGTGTGGTGACGACAAAGGCGTAGAGAATCTGCATTGACATCAGACGCGCACCAGTGTACCATCGATATACATCAATACCCAATCCGCATTGGTCGTTGAATATCTCAATACAGCAGAACATGACCCACACGATAGCGCACAGGAACATCACATTGATCAAGCGTGAGAGATGAAATCTCCAGTGGTCAACAAGCACCATTCCGATGAGCATCAATTCGAAGAGTTCGTTAATCAATGACACTGGTACTGGAAGATGGAAATGACGCTCGATGAACATCACGACAGTGTTGACAATGAACAATGTGTAGAACATCGCCATCTTCCTACTGAACAGGAAATATCCAACGAGCGCGATTGCAGGTATGCACATCACCGCCACGAACGCGCTATATCCACTACTCAGGAAATTGAGTATGGCAATAGAGAAAAGGAGAAAGAGTAGGATAGCTCTTCCTCCGTTTCCCCTTGAATATACTGTTTTGTTATTATCCATTATAATTTTGCATGGCTATTTTCTGTAGCGGTGAGACCCATCTGCGACAGGCGATATACGAAGTTGTTGAACTTTGTATA
>SAMEA3663023__coassemble_1413_pt1 | contig 13074 bp, 10 predicted proteins | sample SAMEA3663023__metabat2_low_PE_038 | metagenome-assembled genome bin SAMEA3663023 (sample SAMEA3663023) | pig gut metagenome | biome: pig gut; feature: pig-associated habitat; material: faeces | place: France | collected 2012
CCTAATTCCTAATTTCTCTTTACCTTTGCATCCGTTTTTATAAGAAATAGACCTATAAGATGAAGTTATATACAGATAGTGAGTTAGCACAAATTCTTGACAAAAAAATCTTTCACATGATATCCGAGGCAGCCGATGCCCTCGGTCTTGAGTGCTATGTCGTGGGCGGTTATGTGCGCGACATATTTCTTGAGCGACCCTCCAACGATATCGACGTAGTGGTGGTGGGCAGCGGCATCCAGGTGGCACAGCGTCTCAAGGACATGTTGGGCAGACAAGCCCATCTCTCCGTGTTCCGCAACTTCGGCACGGCACAGGTGAAATTCCACGACACCGAGGTAGAGTTTGTCGGTGCCCGCAAGGAGAGCTATAGCCACGACTCGCGCAAACCCGTAGTGGAGGACGGCACATTGGAGGACGACCAAAACCGCCGCGACTTCACCATCAATGCCATGGCCATCTGTCTGAACAAGGCTCGCTTCGGCGAACTCGTCGATCCCTTCGACGGCATCTACGATCTCGAGGACGGTATCATCGCCACTCCCCTCGACCCCGACATCACCTTCTCCGACGACCCCCTGCGCATGTTGCGCTGCGTGCGCTTTGCCACCCAACTCAAGTTTATGATTGAGGACGAGACCTTCGATGCCCTCTCGCGCAATGCCGAGCGCATCAAGATAATAAGCGGTGAGCGCATCAAGGACGAACTCAACAAGATACTCCTTTCGCCCACGCCGAGTCGCGGTTTTGTGGATCTGCATCGTTGCGGACTCCTTCAGCTCATCATGCCCGAGCTCACAGCCCTCGACATTGTGGAGACGAAGAACGGCATATCCCACAAGAACAATTTCTATCACACCCTCGAGGTGCTCGACAATGTATGCCGCACCACCGACAACCTGTGGCTGCGCTGGGGAGCCCTGCTCCACGACATCGGTAAGGCGAAGTGCCGCCGTTTCGAGGGCACGGCATGGACCTTCTACAACCACAACTATGTGGGAGCCAAGATGGTGCCTGCGATGTTCCGCCGCCTGTCATTGCCTCTCGACGCCAAGATGAAGTATGTGCAGAAGATGGTGGAGCTCCACATGCGTCCCATCTCCATCGCCGACGAGGAAGTGACCGACAGTGCTGTGCGCCGTCTCATTAACGATGCCGGCGACGACATCGACGACCTCATGCTGCTCTGCGAGGCCGACATCACGTCGAAGAACGAGGTGAGGAAGAAGCTCTTCCTTGAGAATTTCCGTATGGTGCGCGAGAAGATAGCCGACCTCAAGGAGAAGGACTACAAGCGCCTGTTGCAGCCAGTGATTGATGGCGACGAGATAATGCAGATGTTTCATCTCAAACCCTCGCGCGAGGTTGGCGAACTGAAGAAGGTTATGAAGGACGCCGTTCTCGACAACCTTGTGCCCAACGAGCGCGAGCCCCTCATGGCATTGCTCATGGACAAGGCCAAGTCGATGGGACTGGCATAGTGTTTGTTCTCCTTATTCTTTAGAGTAATCACACGACAACAAAACAGTGTGTTTTGATTTATTCACTATACCTGTTTTGATGTTATGATAATTGTTAGTTTAATGATATCATAACACGCTTTTGAGTTATGTTCCGCACTGCGGTATGTACATTCCGCACTGCGGTATGTATATTCCGCACTGCGGAACGTACGTTCCCCACTGCGGAATATAGATTAAAGGCAGTATCGTTATATAATTATATTAGCCTTAGTGATATAATTATGATGCCTATCGTCATATAATCTCAATGCCTATTGTGAAATAATCTCAATGCTTGTCGTGAAATCAACACAATACTTTGAGTGGTAATATTACAATGCTCTTAATTAATAGGTATAGATAGCTCTTTCTCTCGCGCGCGCGTATCAGTGTTTTTCATTTTCTTCTGCCACCTCTGCCACCAATATAGTTAATATGTTTATTTTCTGTTGGTTATGGGGTGGCAGAAGGGTGGCAGAAGGGGTGGCAGAGGTGGCAATAGAAAGGTTTTTTAACGCAAAAATCCCGCTTTCTTCACATTATTTTGCATAAATCTAACCTCATTTTCATTGCTCAGCCCACCAAGAAGGCAGTAAATGCGCAGCCTGAGGCATCCGCATGGCTTGGGTTGACCACAGATTATCACAGATTTCCACAGATTATTTTTTGGGCACGGAAATCCGCGGCTTTCAAAGACACGGCTTGGCTCCGCATTGATATTATCCACGACACTTCGTGATTACGGCTTGCTGGCGCAAGTTCACGGCTTAGTTTGCTCTGCGGTAACGAGCAGTGTCTATCTTTAGTATAGCCTTTAAACTAATGAAGCCATTCCCATCGTGCAGCCAGCCGTGTCTTTTTTTAAAAGCCGTGTTCATCCGTGCCTAAAAAATCATCACCCCGTGCCTTTATTAATCCTTAATCAATAATCCTTAATCAATAATCATCCTAATCAGAGCCTTTGGCTCTTAATCTGTGTCAATCTGTGTTAATCTGTGGTCTATAAAAACCATCTGTGGTCTATAATCACGAGGGACAGGTTCATCGACCCGAAAGAGTGAATCAAGGTACCTGTCCCTATGACCCGTCCCTATGACCCGAAGTTCGACGAAGTCATTTAGGGATTAGAAATTAGGAAAATGGAAAAATGGGACAGAATATTGGATAAATTGTCAGAAATTGGTGTGACTTAATGAAAAATAGGAATAAGAAGTGTTAAATAAACAATAAATATCACACAATATTATTTAATAATGTGTATCTTTGCACCCTGAAAAACAGATTTCATGAGATTATTGGAAAAATAGACAAGTAGAATTAATAGTTATATTTTTAATAGGTATGAAAAAAGGAAAGATTTTTTTGATGGCGGCTTTCGGAGCATTGCTCGCATCTTGTGGAGGCAAGTCGGGCGGTAAGCCCAATTTCGCCGACAATGAGTATGCTGTGCGCACAGTCGCTACAGAGGGAACAGAGTTGCAGACCACTTATCCTGCAACCATTAAGGGTATCCAGGACGTGCAGATACGTCCGAAGGTATCGGGATTCATTACTAAGGTTTGTGTTCAGGAAGGACAGGCGGTTTCTGCCGGTCAGCTCCTCTTTGTGATTGACAACGAAACTTACCAGGCGCAGATGCGCTCTGCCAAGGCTGCGGTGAACACTGCACAGGCTCAGCTCGCTACCGCCAAACTTACATACGAGAACGCCAAGAAGCTATTCGAGGCTAACGTGATCGGACAATATGAACTGCAGACTGCCGAGAACACATTCAACACGGCGCAGGCTCAGGTGGCTCAGGCTAAGGCCGGACTTGCCTCTGCCGAGGAGATGCTCAGCTACTGCTATGTGAAGAGTCCTGCCTCTGGTGTTGTCGGTTCACTGCCATTCAAGGTGGGTGCCCTCGTAAGTGCTTCAAGTGCAGAACCCCTTACAACAGTTTCTGATATCAATACCATGGAGGTGTATTTCTCGGTAACTGAGAAGGACATGCTCAATATGACAAAGAATGTCGGTGGCGTAAGCGGTGCTCTTGCTGCTTTCCCCGCTGTTAAGCTCCAACTTGCCGATGGCAGTATTTATGGCGAGCCGGGTAAGGTGGTTAAGGCCAGTGGTGTGATTGACGCCAATACCGGTTCGGTGTCACTCATTGCCCGTTTCCCCAACCCGCGTCATGAGTTGCGTTCGGGAGGTGCCGGACAGATTGTCATCCCCAATGTCAACAGCAATGCCATCATCATCCCGCAAGTTGCCACTTCCGAGGTGCAGAACAAGAAGTTCGTTTATCTCGTAGGCAAGGATAACAAGGTGAAATACAGCGAAATCAAGGTTGCTCCGGTAGATGACGGTATCAACTATATCGTCACCGATGGATTGAAGCCCGGCGACCGCTATGTATCTAAGGGTATCACCTCACTCCATGACGGTATGGAGATTAAGCCTATCACCGAGGCTCAGTATCAGAAGAAGATTGACGATGCTGCCAAACTCGGTGAGGGACAGAATTCAGCATCTGCAGTTATTGACGCTCTTAGCAGTAAGAAGTAATTTTTTAAATGAAGAATGAAGAATGAAGAATGAAGAATGGCTACGCATAGGCAACAATTCCTAATTCCTAATTCCTAATTATTTAAAGTAGTTATGACATTTACAAATTTCATTAAGCGTCCGGTGCTCTCGACCGTGATATCGATATTCTTCGTTATCCTCGGAATTATCGGACTCATTTCACTGCCTATCGAGCAGTTCCCCGACGTGGCTCCGCCTACCATCTCGGTGCGCACCACCTATACGGGAGCTGACGCACAGACAGTGCTCAACTCCGTGATCACTCCACTTGAGGAGAGTATCAACGGTGTGGAGAACATGACATACATGACCTCACAGGCCACCAACGACGGTTCGGCCTCTATCACTGTGTATTTTAAGCAAGGTGCCGATGCCGACATGGCTGCCGTGAACGTGCAGAACCGTGTGTCGCAGGCACAGGCTCTTCTGCCTGCCGAGGTAACGCGTGTGGGTGTGACTGTCACAAAGCAGCAGACATCAAACGTTATCATGTTCACCCTCACCTCTGAGGATGGACGATATGACGACGAGTTCCTCACCAACTACAACGACATCAACGTCATCCCTGCCATCAAGCGTATCAACGGTGTGGGTGGAGTGATGTCGCCTGGTATGAAGACCTATTCTATGCGTATATGGCTTCAGCCCGACAAGATGAAGCAGTATAACATGATGCCATCCGACGTTTCGGCAGCCCTTGCCGAGCAGAACATCGAGGCTGCCCCTGGTAAATTTGGTGAGCAGTCGGAGGTGTCATTCCAGTATGTGATGCGCTACAAGGGACGTCTGAAGACTCCTGAGGAGTATGGTAACATTATCATCCGTTCGGATGCCAATGGTCAGACTCTCCGTCTGAAGGATGTGGCAAAGATAGAACTTGGTGGTCTCGACTATAGTGTGTCGATGAAGAACAACGGTCAACCCTCTGTGATGGGTATGGTGCAGCAGATTGCAGGCTCCAACGCCACACAGATTGCAGCCGACGTGAAGGCAGAGCTTGAGAAGCAGGCAAAGTCGTTCCCTCCGGGTATGGAGTATAAAATCAACATGGACGTGACGGAGTTCCTCTTTGCTGCTATCGAGGAGGTTGTGTTCACCCTCGTGCTCACCCTCGTACTGGTCTTCCTTGTGGTGTATGTGTTCCTCCAGGACTTCCGTTCAACACTTATTCCTATGATTGCCGTGCCGGTGGCTCTTATCGGTACGTTCCTCTTCCTGTGGATATTCGGATTCACCATTAACCTGCTTGTGCTCTCGGCATTGCTGCTTGCCATTGCCATCGTGGTGGATGACGCCATCGTGGTTGTGGAGGCTGTGCACGCCAAGCTCGACCAGGGATATAAGAGTGCGTTGAATGCATCTATCGACGCGATGAACGAGATTACCGGAGCCATCATCTCTATTACTCTTGTGATGGCAGCCGTGTTCGTGCCAGTGTCGTTCATGGGCGGTACAAGCGGTACGTTCTATCGTGTGTTCGGTATCACCATGGCGGTGTCTATTCTTATCTCCGCGCTCAACGCGTTGACATTGTCGCCAGCCCTTTGTGCCATCCTGTTGAAGCCTCACACAAGTGACGGCGAGCATGGCAAGAAATCGGTTGTTGACCGTTTCCACGAAGCGTTCAACTATCAGTATGAGAAGATTCAGGCTAAATATAAGAAAGGTGTAGAGAATGTTATCAAGCACCGCATTGCCGCCGGTGTCACCGTGGCACTCGGTATTGTGATACTCGTAATCACTATGGCAACCACCAAGACAGGTCTTGTGCCCGATGAGGACAATGGTGTGCTCTTCTGTACTGTGTCTATGGCTCCTGGTACCGGTGAGGCACGCACTCGCGAGTGTGTTGAGCAAATCGACAAACTGCTTGCTGCCAACCCAGCCATCAAGACCCGCGAGCGACTCCTCGGATATAACTTCATCGCAGGTCAGGGTTCCGACCAGGCCACCTTCATCATCAAGTTGAAGCCATTTGAGGAGCGTCCTGCCGGATTCTTCTACAATCTCTCCGGATTGTGGCAAGGCGACGGTATCAAGCGTTTCTTCCTCAACCCAATGTCTAATACAGCTGTGCTTGGTATGATCTACAAGCAGACTGCCGAGATAAAGGACGCACAGATCCTTGCCTTCGCCCCGCCTATGATCAATGGTTTCGGTATGACCAACGGTGTAACCTTCACCATGCAGGACAAGACTGGTGGCGACCTCAACAAGTTCTTCGAGATTACCAAGAACTATCTTGCTGAGCTCAACAAGCGTCCGGAGATTGCACAGGCTATGACATCTTATAACCCCAACTATCCCCAGTATATGGTGGATGTGGATGTTGCCAAGTGTAAGCAGGCCGGTATTTCGCCAAGCACTGTGCTCACCACATTGCAGGGTTACTATGGCGGTCTTTATGCCTCAAACATGAATGCCTATGGTAAGCTCTATCGAGTAATGATCAAGGGAGATGTGGCAAGCCGTATGAGTCCTGATGGTCTCAACAGTATATATGTTCGCACTCCAGGTGGTATGTCTCCTGTCAAGGAGTTCTGTAATCTGCATCGAGTATATGGACCTTCCAATGTCAACCGATTCAACCTCTTCACTGCCATCAACGTCAATGCGTCGGCAGCCACCGGTTATTCTTCGGGTGACGCCATCCGTGCCATCGAGGAGGTTGCCGAGCAGGTATTGCCCCAGGGTTATGGTATCGACTACTCTGGTTTGACGCGTTCGGAGCGTGAGTCGAGCGACTCCACTGCCATCATCTTCGTGATGTGTATCGTGTTCGTATATCTTATCCTGTCGGCTCAGTATGAGAGTTACATCCTGCCTTTGGCAGTTATCCTCTCCATACCGTTTGGTCTTGCCGGAGCATTCATCTTCACACAGCTCTTCGGTCACTCCAACGACATCTACATGCAGATTGCGCTCATCATGCTTATCGGACTTTTGGCAAAGAATGCCATCCTTATCGTACAGTTTGCCCTTGAGCGTCGTAGAATGGGTATGGCAATCAAGTATTCTGCCATCCTCGGAGCCGCAGCCCGTCTGCGTCCTATCCTTATGACATCATTGGCGATGATCATCGGTCTGTTGCCTCTGATGTTCGCATCGGGAGTAGGTAAGAACGGTAACCAGACTCTTGGTGCCGCTGCCGTGGGAGGTATGCTTCTCGGAACATTGCTCCAGGTGTTCATCGTGCCCGCTCTCTTCGCCGTATTCCAGTGGTTGCAGGAGCGTCTCTCTCCGATGAAGTTTGCCGATGACGAGGCTCATGTGGATTCCGAAATCAAGCAGTTTGCCAATCCCTTTGCAGCTGCCGAACTCCAGAAGATGATAGAGAAGAAGGACAAGGGAGAAGCGTGATTGATGACTGATTATTGATTAATGATTATTGATTAATTATGAAAATAAAAAATATTTTTCCCTTTGCAGCCTCAGCATTGTTGCTTGCGAGCTGCGGGATATACAACAAATACGAGCGTCCTGAGGTAAACGCCCAAGGACTCATACGCGACGTGCAGTCGGACACTGACACGCTCGCAGTGGCGGATACTACCTCGTTCGGCAATCTGCCGTGGCGTCAGGTATTTACCGACCCGCAGTTGCAGTCTCTCATCGAGACTGCACTCGCACACAATACCGACTACTTGAACTGTGCCCTCAACGTCAAGATGGTTGAGGCGCAGCTCACAATGGCTAAGTTGGCCTTCCTGCCTTCGGTGGCATTCACACCCCAGGGAACCATTTCGCAGTGGGATGGCAACAAGGCATCCAAGATTTACTCTCTGCCGGTGTCTGCATCGTGGACAGTCGATCTCTTTGGTAATATCCTCAATGTAAAGCGCAGCACACAGATGCAGCTTCTCGGTATGAAGGACTATCAGCTCGTGGTGAAGACCAAGCTCATCACCAATGTGGCCAATATGTATTATACTTTGTTGATGCTCGACCGTCAGCTTGAGATACTCAACTCTATGTCGGAGCTTACCCAGGACACATGGCGCATAATGAAATTGCAGAAGGAACTGGGACGTGCCAACGAAACAAGTGTTCAGAGTGCTGAGGCAAGTCATTATGGTGTGCTCACCAATATTGCCGACATGAAGCGTCAGATTCGTGAGGTTGAGAACTCTCTCTCGCTTGTCCTCGGACAACCGGCACAGACCATAGCACGTGGAAAACTTGCCGACCAGTCGCTGCCTACAAAGTTCTCTACAGGCGTGGGAATTCAGTTGCTCGCCAACCGTCCTGATGTTCACTATGCCGAGATGGCTCTTGCCTCATGTTTCTACAACACACAGCAGGCACGCTCCAATTTCTATCCGCAGTTGACAATCAGTGGTACGGGAGCATTCACCAACAACAGTGGCGGTGGCATTGTCAATCCAGGCAAGTGGCTCTTGTCGGCAGTGGGAAGTCTGGTGCAGCCAATCTTCCAGAACGGACGAATCGTCGCTGGTTTGAAGGTTGCCAAGTATAAGCAGGAGCAGGCATTCAACACATGGCAGCAGGCCGTTCTCCAGGCAGGAGCAGAGGTGAGCAATGCCTTGGTGCAGTATAACTCCTCAGATGAGATGTCGAAACTCGATGCCAAGCGTGTGGATGTTCTCACCAAGAATGTTGATATGACCCGCGAACTCTTCAAGTCGAGCTCAGCTACCTATCTTGAGGTAATCTCTGCACAGAGCAATCTGCTCAATGCCCAGATCTCACAAGTGACCGACGACTTCAACAAGATGCAGGCAGTGGTTTCTCTGTATTCTGCACTTGGCGGAGGAAGGGAGTAATTAAGAGTTAAGAATTAATAATTAAGAGTAAGAATTATGATTAGTGACAAAGCATATATCGACCCGAAGGCGAAGATTGGTAATAACGTTACCATCTATCCCTTTGCCTATATCGAGGGCGATGTCGTCATAGGCGACGACTGTGTCATCTATCCCTATGCCTCTATCATGAATGGCGTGAGGATGGGACGTGCCAACAAGGTATATCAGAATACCGTCTTGGCTGCCGAGCCGCAGGATTTTAATTATCGTGGCGACGCTACTGAGTTGGTCATTGGCGATGAGAATATCTTCCGCGAGAATGTGGTTATCAACCGTGCCACATTCAAGGACGGACAGACTCGTATCGGTAACCGTAACTTCTTTATGGAAGGCGTGCATGTGTCGCACGACACCAAGATAGGCGACTATTGCACATTTGGTTATGGTACAAAGGTGGCTGGCGACTGCGTGATATCCAGTGGTATCATGTTCTCCTCGTCGGTAATCATCAATCCGGGAGTGCGCATCGGCGGAGGTTCGCTCATCACCTCGGGTGTGCGTATCTCCAAGGACGTGCCGCCGTTTATCGTAGCCACACACAACCCGGTGGCTTACGGCGGACTGAACGTCAAGTTGCTTGAGTCGTCGGGAACGGCTGAGAATGTCATCACCCATATCGCAAATGCCTATAGATTGGTGTTCCATGGCAAGACCAGTACGCATGATGCCATTCGACAGATAAAGGAACAGGTGCCCGACAGTAAGGAAATCCGCACCATTGTCAAGTTCCTTGAGGGTACGCAACTTGGTATCATCACTATGACGACGTAGAATTGTCTTCAAATAGACTTAACTTATGAAGAAATTCATACCATACATAATATTATTGTCTGTGGCGCTTGTCATTGCCTGTTGCAAGGGTGATGACAGGCGTCATGATGATATACAATACACAAATATTTTGAATACTAACCTCGCAGAAACAGTCAATACCGATTCGCCGACAATCTCCATCAGAGAACATGAGATGGAGATACGTAGGTTGCAGACTAAATTCATCATTGCCTTGATCGTAATTGTCTTGGTGTCAATTCTCGTATATTTCGTTTTCCTGACTAAGCTCAACCGCAAGAACATTGCCATTATACGCCAGGCGAAGGAGACGGAACAGGCAGAAAAACTCAGCGCGCAGACACTGAGACAGATGCCTCGCGAACGGCTGGACCTTGACCAACTGTTGTATTCGAAACTGCTCGACATGATGGAGGGAGAGCAAAGACCTTACACCGACATGGCTTGCAACCGTGAGACATTGGCAAAACTATGTGCCACCAACGGAAAATATATCGACAGGATTATTTCCCACTTTGCCGACGGTAAGACGACAAACGAGTTTATCACTCACTATCGCCTGCGCCGTGCCATGACATTGCTTGCCGATACCGACGAGACGGTGGATGCCATAGCCGAGTTGTGCGGATTCTCGAGTAGCCGCACATTCTATCGTCGTTTTCATGATGAAGTGGGAATGTCGCCAACGGAATACAGGAACCTTCAGACTGAGTCTGAATTGGATGGTTCCTTGTAGCCGCTGCGCTTGTTAATGTGTGATATATATGAATTGAATTGTGTGGTCTATACGTAGATGGTTGTTTCTAATTTTGACATTGCAAAATTACATATTTCCACATTAAGTGCAGTGACAACTAAGGAAAAACGATTGCCAAATTCGGAAAAACATAAAAAAATAAGGAAATTCTGTCAATATTGTCAGAATTTCCTTATTTTTTAATACGATGCCTGGCAGGGAATGCCAATGGAGATGACGCGGTCGCGGATGGAGTCGAGCTCCTCGTGAGTGGCTTTTTCAAGTCCGTGGGCAGGAGTCTCGCGGTCAATTGTATATACCATCACCTCCTTCGGAGCTATCTCCCTGACTGCCTCTAGCCACGGAAGAACATATTCCTCGGTGGTGTTGTCAACACTCTCGCCGTTGTATGTGCCCTTCATAAACATTGTCTGGATGATGAGATGACCATTAAATGATTTCATATCCTCGATGATGCGACGAACGTCGTAGTGGGCATTGGGCCTGTCCACCTTATTTATATATATAGGGTCTATGGTGTCGAGTTTGAGGATGTTGTTGTCAATACTCATGAGGGCGTCGCGCACTTCGGGACGATGGATGAATGTGGAATTGCTCAGCACCGACACCTTCGCTTCGGGGAAATACTCGTTGCGCAGACGGATGACATCACGCATGATGGCGGCAAACTCGGGGTGGGAGGTAGGTTCGCCATTACCCGCAAAGGTGAGTACGTCAGGCGATGGTCCGTTTGCCTTCATATCCTGTAGACGTTTCTCAAGAGCCGTAATAACCTCGGCATGAGTGGGGAACTTGGACTTAGGCCGATGGTCGGCATTAAATCCACATTCACAATAGATACAATCAAAGGTGCACACCTTTCCGTCGGGTGGCAGCAGGTTGATGCCGAGCGACACGCCAAGGCGGCGACTATGGATAGGCCCGAAGATGGGCGAGGGATAAATCACTGTACTCATATCTTATTCTCTTTTTTTTGAGTGCAAAGGTAATGAGAAATTAGGAATTAGGAATTAGGAATTAGGAATTATATAACCTTTAATGGTTAAAAAAGCTAAATTCCCGTTGTTTTTTAGAAAAATTCCTAATTCCTAATTCCTAATTCCTAATTATTTTTGTACCTTTGCGCCGAAATTTGGTGTACTATGTACTTTTATTAAATGAGTAGAAAAAGAAATAACTCACGAGGCAGACATGGGCTGCAAGTGATAACTCTATGTATAAGCACCATGTTGGTGCTGGTTCTTTTGGGGATGGTGGTTTTCTCCGTTTTGACGGCACGCAACCTGTCGGCCTACGTCAAGGAGAATCTGACCGTGACTGTGATGCTTGGTGACAATACAACTGTCAATCAGGCACATTTGTTATGTCGTGACCTCTACCACAGGCCTTACTCGCGCAACATCGACTATATCAGCAAGGAGCAGGCGCAGAAGGAGCAGTGCGAGGCCATGGGCAGCGATCCCTCGGAGTTCTTGGGTTTCAACCCCTTTGTAGCCACATTGGAGATACAGTTGAAGTCTGATTATGTCAGTCGCGACTCGATGAAATGGATTGCCAAGGAACTACGGGCTAATCCCAAGGTGATTGACGTGGCTTATCAGGAAGACCTGATGGACAAGGTGAATGACAACCTCAGAAAGGTGAACCTCATACTCTTGGCATTGGCGGTGCTATTGACATGCGTGTCGTTCTCGCTGATTAACAATACGGTGAGACTAAGCGTCTATTCGCGCCGGTTCATCATACACACCATGAAGCTCGTGGGAGCGTCGTGGGGATTCATCCGATGGCCGTTTATGAGGCAGACCATCGTCGTGGGACTTATTGCCGCAGTGTTGGCATGTGGTGCCTTGGCGGGATGTGCCTACGGATTATATACATTCGAACCGGGAATTGTGGCAATCCTCACATGGAAGGAACTCGCCATCACTGGAGCTGCCGTATTCATCTTCGGTATAGTGATAACGGCATTGTGCTCGTATTTCTCTGTCAACAGATTCCTGAAAATGACGGCTGGGGAGATCTATAAGATTTAATTAGGAATTAGGGATTAGGAATTAGGAATTTACATATATGGATAAGAAGAATTTGGCATTTGACAAAGTTAACTACATACTGCTTGCCGTGGGTATGGCGGTGGTTGTATTGGGATTTATATTGATGAGCGGCGGCAGTTCCGACGAAACGGCCTATAACCCCGACATATTCAGTGTGCGTCGTATAAAGGTGGCTCCAGTGGTATGCCTCCTCGGTTTTGTATCGATGATATACGCAGTCATCAGAAAACCGAAGAACTAATATCTAATATAATTTGTAATTAATAGATAATGGATTTAATATCAACAATAGTAATTGCAATTGTAGAGGGACTTACGGAATTTCTTCCAGTTTCTTCTACAGGTCACATGATTATCGCACAGAACATCCTGGGTGTGGAGAGCACAGAGTTTGTCAAGGCTTTTACCTTCATCATCCAGTTTGGTGCTATCCTTTCGGTAGTCGTTTTGTATTGGAAGCGCTTTTTCAAGCTTAACAAAACTCCCATTCCCGAAGGCTCCAATGCATTGAAGAAATTCTTGCATGTATATGATTTCTATTGGAAACTGTTGGTTGCCTTTATTCCGGCAGC
>SAMEA3663023__coassemble_1435_pt1 | contig 12803 bp, 13 predicted proteins | sample SAMEA3663023__metabat2_low_PE_038 | metagenome-assembled genome bin SAMEA3663023 (sample SAMEA3663023) | pig gut metagenome | biome: pig gut; feature: pig-associated habitat; material: faeces | place: France | collected 2012
TTTCAATATATCAGAAATTTTGTGTAACTTTGCACCCCAAATGGAGAATATGGACAGATTGAAGTCATATAAGATTGACCTTCACAGTCTGAAAGAAGGTGTGAACACCTTGGAATTCAGGCTTGATGACGAGTATTTCTCAGCAGTTGAAGCCGAGGATGTTCGTCAAGGTCGCTTAGATGCTGTAGTGGAAATTGTCCGCAAGGCAAGCCTCTTTGAGGTGAACTTCAATATCAAGGGCACAGTGGTTGTACCTTGTGACTTATGTCTTGACGACATGGAGCAGCCAGTGGAGGCTGAAAGCCGACTGGTGGCAAAGTTTGGAAAAGAAAACTCGGAAGACGACGACCTCGTGACCGTTGATGAGAATGAAGGCATTCTCGACGTATCGTGGTTTATGTATGAATCCATAGTGTTGAATATCCCAATCAAGCACGTTCATGCACCTGGTAAATGCAATCGTGAGATGATGAAAGCGCTGGAAGCGCATTCCGCCACCCGAAGTGACGTTGAGGTTGAAGATACGATGGATCCTCGTTGGAGTGAGTTGTTGAAAATAAAAGAAAATTAAGTATTAAACATTAAAAAATTATGGCACATCCTAAAAGAAGACAGTCGAAGACTCGTACACTTAAGAGAAGAACTCATGACAAGGCAGTAGCACCTACACTGGCAGTATGTCCTAACTGTGGCGCTTACTACATTTATCACACAGTATGCCCCACATGTGGTTACTACAGAGGTAAGGTTGCTATCGTTAAGGACGAAACGGCTGAATAAATGGGCAAGATCAACGCGATAATCACTGGAGTAGGCGGTTACGTTCCCGATTATGTCCTCAACAATGATGAATTGTCGAGAATGGTGGACACCAACGACGAGTGGATTATGACGCGTGTAGGAATCAAAGAACGCCGAATTCTTACAGAAGAGGGACTCGGTACTTCCTATATGGCGCGAAAAGCTGCCAAGCAGCTTATCCAGAAGACAGGTGTCGATCCTGACACTATCGATGCACTCATCGTAACCACTTCTACCGCCGACTATAAGTTTCCATCCACCGCTTCAATCGTTCTTGGCAAGCTCGGTCTAAAGAATGCCTTCGCATTTGATATGTGGGCAGCATGTTGTGGATTTCTCTACACGATGGACCTTGCAGCCTCTATGATTCAGAGTGGAAGATGTAAGAAGATAATCGTTATCGGAGCTGACAAGATGTCGTCGGTAGTCGATTATAAGGACCGTTCAACATGCGCTCTTTTCGGAGATGGTGCAGCGGCAGTACTCATGGAAGCTACAGAAGAAGAGAACATCGGTGTTATGGATGCTCATTTCCGTACTGATGGTAAGGGTCTGCCCTTCCTGCATATAAAGGCAGGAGGTTCGGTTTGCGCTCCGTCTCATTTCACTGTTGACCATCGTCTGCATTACCTCTATCAGGAGGGACGCACAGTGTTCCGTTATGCCGTTACGAGCATGAGCGACGATTGTGCTCTTATTGCAGAGCGCAACGGACTGAATAAGGACAATATCGCCTTTGTCGTACCTCATCAGGCTAATATGCGTATCATTGAGGCTGTGGCAAAAAGGTTGGAGCTACCCATGGACCATGTGATGGTAAACATTGAGCATTTCGGTAATACGAGTGCTGCCACCATACCGTTGGCACTATGGGAAAACGAGAGCAAACTTAAGAAGGGTGACAACCTGATATTCACTGCTTTTGGTGCGGGATTCGTTCATGGCGCATCCTACTATAAGTGGGCATACGATGGTGCCGCCGCTTCTGCTCCGGCAAAGTAATCCAAAGACAATTGCACTATTGGAATATATGTAAGCGCGCTCCTTCGATAATCATCGCGGGGGTGCGCTTTTTATCAATTTCTATATTTTTATTTATGCATAAGGCAGGATTTGTAAATATTGTAGGAAATCCCAATGTGGGAAAATCCACGCTGATGAACCAACTTGTCGGCGAACGAATAAGCATTGCCACATTCAAGGCTCAGACCACACGTCACCGCATTATGGGTATCGTTAATACTCCGGAGATGCAGATTGTGTTTTCCGACACCCCCGGAGTATTGAAACCCAACTACAAGTTGCAAGAGTCAATGTTGGCATTCTCGGAGTCTGCTCTTTCGGATGCGGATGTGTTGCTGTATGTTACAGATGTGGTTGAAAATCCGGAAAAGAACAAGGACTTTCTTGATAAAGTTTCCAAGATGACCGTACCTGTATTGTTGCTTATAAACAAGATTGACCAAAGCGACCCGAAGACCCTTGGCGACATTGTGGAAAGATGGCATTCGCTCCTGCCCAATGCCGAGATTCTGCCTATATCGGCGAAGAATAAGTTTGGCATCGATATGCTGTTAAAAAGAATCGGTGAGTTGTTGCCCGACTGCCCGCCATATTTTGACAAAGACCAATTGACAGACAAGCCTGCCCGTTTCTTTGTCAGCGAGATAATTCGCGAGAAGATCCTGCTTTACTACGACAAGGAGATACCCTATTCGGTGGAGGTGAAGGTGGAGAGATTCAAGGAAGACGAGAAGCATATCCACATCAATGCCATCATCTATGTGGAGCGCGACTCGCAGAAAGGCATAATTATTGGTCATCAGGGCGTGGCGTTGAAGAAGGTATCTACTGAAAGCCGCAAGTCTCTTGAGAAATTCTTCGGTAAGAGTGTTTATTTGGAGGTTTTTGTCAAGGTGGATAAAGACTGGCGCAGTTCGGAGAAGGAGCTTGACAGTTTTGGATATAATCCGGAGTAAAATTAGGGATTTGGAATTAGGGATTAGGAATTAGAAAATCAAACTTCATTCTTATATAACAGAATAAACATATTTAATTTAATATATATGGGAAACTTAGTAGCAATTGTCGGACGGCCCAATGTGGGCAAATCGACTCTTTTCAATCGACTGACCAAGTCGCGCAAGGCGATTGTCAGTGATGAAGCCGGTACGACACGCGACCGCCAGTATGGCAAGTGCGAATGGTGTGGCCGTGAGTTCTCGGTAGTTGACACCGGTGGATGGGTAGTAAACTCGGATGATGTATTCGAAGAGGAAATACGCAAGCAGGTGGTTATAGCCACCGAAGAGGCTGACCTTGTGCTCTTCCTGGTGGATGTGCATAACGGCGTGACAGACTTGGACGAGGATGTGGCAAAGATTCTGAGGAAGACCAAAATACCCGTAATACTCGTTGCCAACAAGGCTGACAACAATATAGAGCAGTATTATGCTGCCGAGTTCTACAAGTTAGGACTGGGCGATCCTTATTGTGTGTCGGCAGCAACAGGAAGCGGAACAGGTGACTTGCTTGACCTTGTACTTGAGAAGTTGAAACCCGACACATCTGACATCCTTGAAGATGGTATTCCCCGTTTTGCTGTTGTTGGTCGCCCTAATGCAGGCAAGAGCAGTATTATCAATGCCTTTATCGGAGAAGACCGTAACATAGTGACAGAGATAGCAGGTACGACCCGCGATAGTATTTATACAAGATACGACAAGTTTGGTTTTGATTTCTATCTTGTCGATACAGCCGGTATTCGCAGGAAGAACAAGGTGACCGAAGACCTGGAGTTCTACAGTGTCATGCGCTCCATCCGTGCTATTGAGAATAGTGATGTATGCATATTGATGCTGGATGCCACTCGAGGTATAGAATCTCAGGACATGAATATATTCCAACTTATCCAAAAGAACAATAAGAGTCTTGTGGTGGTAGTAAATAAATGGGATCTTGTAGAGGATAAGTCGCAGAAAGTCATCGACACCTTTACCGACGCTATACGCAATCGTATGGCACCATTTACCGACTTCCCCATTGTCTTTGCCTCTGCGCTCACCAAGCAGCGTATCTTTAAGGTGCTTGAGACAGCCAAGGAAGTGTATCTCCATCGCACAGCCAAGATTGGTACGACAAGGCTCAATGAGGTTATGCTTCCGCTCGTGGAGGCCTATCCGCCACCATCAATCAAGGGTAAGTATATCAAGATAAAGTACTGCTCTCAGTTGCCCAACACGCAGATACCATCTTTCGTGTTCTACGCCAATCTCCCGCAGTATATTAAGGAGCCGTATAAGAGATTCCTTGAGAACAAGATTCGTGACAACTGGAATCTTACGGGTACGCCTATCAATATCTTTATCCGACAGAAGTGATATATAATTAGGAATTAGGGATGAGACACATTCTGATAGTTATCGCTGTGATGATGCTTTTGTTGGTGTCATGTGGTGGAGACAATGGCCCGAGTCGTGAGGATATTGCGGCAAAGGCGGCAAAGGCATACTACGATAGTCTGTTGTCGGGCGGTTATGCTTATTTCTCGGCAGGTTGTGTCGGGACAGACAGTTTGCCCCCTCATTATCGTGAACAGCTCTTGGTGAATGCCAAGCAATACATCCTTGAGTTGAAAAAGTTGCATCAAGGGATAAACGAGGTGAAGATTGTAACCGCCAAGACCGACAGTGTGACTAAGGTGACGAATGTATTTCTGACACTATGTTTCAGCGATAGTGTCAATGAGGAAATCGTAGTCCCGATGCTTGAGGAAAACGGAGTATGGAAGATGAAATAGATGTATGGAAGATGAAGTGAGAAATCCTCACTTCATCTTTTCCATATATGTGTTTCTCATTTTCTTTAGCAGGTCGCTGGCGAAAATGAAGTCGGCAAGTTTCTGGTTAGTGGTGCCCATGATGTCCTTGCTTTGTCCTTGCCATTCCTTGTGACCTTCGTAGATGAAAATGATATTTTCACCAATACCCATCACCGAGTTCATGTCGTGGGTATTGATTATAGTTGTGATATTGTATTCCTTGGTGATACTGTGTAGCAGTTCGTCGATGACGAGTGATGTCTTGGGATCAAGTCCTGAGTTCGGTTCGTCGCAGAACAAGTATTGAGGATTGAGTGCTATGGCGCGAGCGATAGCCACGCGTTTCTGCATACCACCGGAAATTTCTCCTGGGAACTTTTCTTCGGCATCCACCAAGTTTACTCGGTCGAGACATGTGCGCGCCCTTTTTATTCTGTCTCGCAGTGTCATGTTCGAGAACATGTCGAGTGGGAACATTACATTTTCCAACACCGTTTGCGAGTCAAAGAGAGCAGCACTCTGGAATATCATTCCCATTTCTCGTCTGAGGGTGATTTTCTCCTTTTTTGTCATTGACACGAAGTCACGTCCGTCATAAAGCACATGTCCGCTCGTAGGGTCGAGCAGTCCCACGAGATTCTTCATCAATACGGTCTTTCCCGAACCGCTCTGTCCGATTATGAGGTTTGTCTTCCCGTTCTCGAAGGTGGTGGTAATATTCTTCAGCACCTCCTTGTCGCCGAACGACTTGCACAGATTTTGTATTTCAATCATAATAATCCGAAATTAAGATAGTAATTGTGTGAGGAACACGTCGGAGCACAGTATCAGTACACTGCTCGTGACAACCGCGTCGGTACTTGCTTTTCCCACATTAACCGAACCACCCTCTACCGTGTATCCGAAATAGGAAGGAACGCTTGCAATGATAAAGGCGAAGAACAGGCTCTTGATGATACTCATCCATACAAACCATGAGTTGAAACTGTGTTGTAGTCCTAACGTGAGGTCATCGGGCAGTAGCACCTGCCCGATATAAGCCGTGCCATAAGCTCCCAATATACCGGATGCCGAACTGAATATCACCAAGAAGGGCATAATGGTGATTAGTCCGAGCACCTTAGGCAGTATCAGGTAGCAAGCTGAGTTCACGCCCATAATGTCGAGGGCGTCAATCTGCTGTGTCACCCTCATCGTTCCTATCTCAGATGCAATGTTCGACCCCACCTTGCCAGCGAGTATCAGACACATGATAGACGAGGAGAACTCAAGAAGCATGATTTCCCTCGTTGTATATCCAGTGACCCATCTTGGCATCCATGGACTCTGTATGTTAAGTTTCATCTGAATGCATATCACTGCACCAATAAAGAACGAGATGAGTAGCACGATGCCAATCGAGTTGACACCCAGTTTTGCCATCTCCTTCACATATTCCTTAAAGAACATCCTAAACCTTTCAGGACGTTGGAACGTACGACCCATCAGCATAAGATACTTGCCGAAAGAGGTCAAAGATTTGTGTATTAACATCATATTTTTCTTTAAATCGGGTACAAAGTTACAGAAAGTTGCAGACAATACAAAAAAAAATCCAAATTATTTTGTTATTTCCGACTTTTACACTAACTTTGCAGCCATATTTAATAAGGTAATGGACGAAAATACAACAAAGGAGTGCATGGTGCTCCGTACTGAAGGCCTCGTTAAGCAATATGGAAAGCGTACTGTCGTCAACGATGTCTCAATAAATGTTAGGCAAGGTGAGATTGTAGGATTGCTTGGCCCCAATGGTGCAGGCAAGACCACGTCATTCTATATGACCACTGGATTGATAGTGCCGAATGCCGGTCACATCTATCTCGACGACCTTGACATCACCAAGTTCCCTGTTTATAAGCGAGCACGTGCCGGTATTGGATATTTGGCACAGGAAGCCAGCGTGTTCCGCAAGATGAGTGTTGAGGACAATATTATGTCGGTGCTTGAGATGACAGGCAAGCCTCGCGCCTATCAGCTTGAGAAACTTGAGAGTCTGATAGCAGAGTTCCGTCTGCAGAAGGTACGCAAGAATAATGGCGACCAATTGTCGGGAGGCGAGCGTCGCCGCACCGAGATAGCCCGCTGTCTTGCCATCGACCCTAAGTTTATTATGCTCGACGAACCGTTTGCAGGAGTCGATCCTATTGCCGTTGAGGATATCCAGCAGATAGTGTGGAAGCTCAAGGACCGTAATATCGGTATCCTTATCACCGACCATAACGTGCAGGAAACGCTTAGCATAACCGACCGTGCTTATCTGCTTTTTGAGGGGCGCATCCTGTTTCAGGGCAGTCCCGAGGAATTGGCTGAAAACAAAATTGTCCGCGAGAAGTATCTCAGTAACAGTTTTGTGTTGCGCAAGAAGGATTTCCAACTCATGGAAGAGGAACGCAAGGCCAAAGAAGCGCGCGAAAGCGACGGATTATGAGCCGTAAATGGTTAAAAACTGCAAAAAATGCCGATATTCGCTCAATTATATGTAACTTTGCACCTCAATTTGAATAACAATAATAATATATAACAGAAAAAAGAAAGATGAACATTTCATTTGAAAATCCAGACAAAATCAATGGAGTACTGAAAGTCACCATTGAGAAGGATGACTATCAGGGTGAGGTAGATAAGACCCTGAAGAATTATCGTAAGCAGGCCAACATCCCAGGTTTCCGCAAGGGTCAGGCCCCGATAGGTATGATTAAACGTCAGTTTGGCGCCCAGGTCAAGATGGACGTTATCAATAAGATGTTGGGTGAAAAGCTCAATGGTTATATCATTGACAACAAGATTGCCATGCTTGGCAATCCTCTGCCCAATGCAGCTCAGGTAGAGCAGGATTTGGAGAAGGACGGTCCCTTTGAGTTTGTATTCGATATTGCCGTTGCTCCTGAAATCAACGTAGAGATTAACGACAAGGACACCATCGACCATTATTCTATCGAGGTTGACGACAAGCTCGTTGACCAGCAGGTGGATATGTTCAGAAGCCGTTCGGGTCACTACGACAAGGTGGATAGCTATGATGCAGCCCAGAATGATATGCTCAAGGGCGACCTTCGCGAGCTTGATGCCGATGGCAATGCCAAGGAAGATGGTATCGTAGTAGAGCAGGCAGTGCTGATGCCCGAATATATTAAGGTGGAAGATCAGCAGAAGCTGTTTGATGGTGCCAAGGTGGGCAGTGTCATCACCTTCAATCCCAAGAAGGCATATCCAGAGAACAATGCAGAGATCAAGTCATTGCTTAAGATTAGCGACGAGCAGGCCGAGGCTCTTGAGTCCGACTTCACATATCTCGTCACCGAGGTGTCTCGCTTTATCAAGGCCGACGTCAACCAGGAGCTTTTCGACCAGGTGTATGGTGAGGGCAACGTCAAGGACGAGGCAGATTTCCGCCAGAAGGTGGCTGACTCTATCAAGGCACAGTTTGCCAACGACGAGGAGTTCAAGTTTATGCTCGACCTTCGCAAGTATGCCGAGAACAAGGTTGGCGAACTCACCTTCCCCGAGGAACTTCTCAAGCGCATCATGAAGAGCAACAATCCCGACAAGGATGACAAGTTCATCGAGGACAACTTTGCAGCCAGTGTCAACGAGCTCAAGTGGAGCCTCATAAAGGATTCACTTTTGAAGAGCAACAATGTCAAGGTTGACAAGGACGACGTTCTCAAGGTATGCAAGGATGTTGCCCGCATGCAGTTTGCCCAGTATGGCATGAGCAATGTGCCCGACGAGTATCTCGACAATTACGTTCAGCAGATGATGAAGGACGAGAAGAGTTTCGAACCGTACGTTGAGCGTGCATCAGATGTAAAACTTGCAGAAGCACTCAAAAAAGTCGTTAAATTGAACGAAAAAACGGTCTCTTTGGACGAGTTTAACAAGTTAATGTCAGAAAAATAAGATTTTTTAGGAAAAAAAACTAATAAAATAGAAGGTTATCGACTTTTTTTATTAATTTTGTTCCACGAACGAAATGAAAAGGTCGGTAGCCTTCTATTTTTGTCAATATATAATACGTAAAAACGATTTGAAACATATATGAGAACTATGAATGATTTTAGAAAATATGCAACCAAGCATCTTGGCATTAACGGGATGGTTTTGGATGATGTAGTGAGCCAGCAGGCTCAGTATCTCAACCCCTATATTTTGGAGGAGAGACAACTTAATGTGACTCAGATGGACGTGTTCTCACGTCTTATGATGGATCGTATTATTTTCCTTGGTACGCAGATAGACGACTATACAGCCAATACCCTTCAGGCTCAGTTGCTCTATCTTGACTCGGTTGACCCCGGCAAGGATATCTCAATCTATATCAATTCGCCTGGCGGCAGTGTGACTGCTGGATTAGGTATCTACGACACCATGCAGTTTATCAGCAGTGATGTCGCCACCATCTGCACGGGTATGGCAGCCTCAATGGGAGCCGTGCTTCTGGTTGCAGGTCAGGAGGGCAAGCGTTCAGCCCTTCCCCATAGTCGTGTGATGATCCACCAGCCTCTTGGCGGTGTTCAGGGTCAGGCTTCGGATATTGAGATTGAGGCAAAGGAGATTATGAAGTTCAAGAAGGAGCTCTACACAATTATCTCCAATCACTCACACACACCCTTCGACAAGGTGTGGAATGATTCCGATCGCAACTATTGGATGACAGCAGATGAAGCTCGTGAATATGGAATGATTGACAAGGTTCTTATAAGAAAGAATAGTGATGAGGAAAACGTGTAGTTTTTGCGGACGAAGTGATAAGGATGTAACGTTGATGATAACAGGCATTAGCGGTAATATCTGCAACTTCTGTACTGAGCAGGCTTACAAGATCTTGCAGGAGTCAAATAAGGCTGCTGTTAATAAGGTGAAAGAGAAAGCCAGCAAGGATCTGAAGGTTCCCAAGCCCAAGGAGATAAAGGCCTATCTCGACCAGTACGTCATTGGTCAGGATGATGCCAAGCGTTTCCTCGCCGTTGCCGTGTATAATCATTACAAGCGATTGAAGCAGCCCGAAGACCCCGATGGTGTCGAGATAGAGAAGAGCAACATCGTAATGGTGGGTAGCACTGGAACGGGTAAGACACTCCTTGCACGCACCATAGCCAAACTTCTCGATGTGCCTTTCACCATTGTCGATGCCACGGTGTTCACCGAGGCAGGCTATGTTGGCGAGGACGTCGAGAGCATATTGTCGCGCCTTCTGCAGGTGGCAGACTATAACGTGGAGGCAGCCCAGCGCGGAATTGTGTTTATCGATGAGATCGACAAGATTGCACGCAAGGGCGACAACCCCTCCATCACCCGCGATGTGAGTGGCGAGGGAGTTCAGCAGTCTATGCTCAAACTTCTTGAGGGCACCGTGGTGAATGTCCCGCCAAAGGGAGGTCGCAAGCATCCCGATCAGGACTATATCCATGTTGATACTCGCAATATCCTCTTTATATGCGGAGGTGCTTTCGACGGCATAGAGCGCAAGATAGCCCAGCGTCTCAACACCCATTCCGTAGGTTTCGACTCCGTGCTCAACAACAAGAAGTTCGACAAGGGCAACATGATGCAATACATTCAGCCCGACGACTTGAAGTCATTCGGTCTTATTCCCGAACTCATCGGACGTCTTCCTGTGCTCACCTATCTCAATCCTCTCGACCGCGATGCCCTTGAGAAAATATTGAAGGAGCCCAAGAATTCGATTATCAAGCAATACCAGAAGCTCTTTGAGATGGATGGTGTCAAACTCATGTTTGATGAAGATGCTCTGCAGTTTATCATAGATAAGGCAGTGAGCTACAAGCTCGGTGCCCGCGGACTTCGTTCGATAGTTGAGTCAATAATGACCGACGCCATGTTTGAGGCACCTTCTTCTCGCAAGAAGACTTTCACTGTCACCCGTGAGTACGCCGAGCGCCAACTCCAGAAAGACAGTTCTTTTGCAGTATAATACTATTAGAAATTCATATAGTTATGGCAGACAAGAAAAATTTAACAATAGCACTGAAGAAATACTTCGGTTTTGACAAATTCAAGGGCGACCAGGAAGCCATCATCAGTAATCTGCTTGATGGCAATGACACATTCGTGCTTATGCCAACCGGAGGAGGCAAGTCTCTATGTTATCAGTTGCCGTCCTTGTTGATGGAAGGAACTGCCATCGTTATATCGCCTCTTATTGCGCTGATGAAGAACCAAGTGGATGTAATGTGCAATCTGAGCGAGAACGAGGGAGTTGCCCATTACATCAATTCTTCTCTCAATAAGGCCGCCATCGACCTTGTAAAGAGTGACATCACAAATGGCGTGTGCAAGTTGCTTTATGTTGCACCCGAGTCGCTCACCAAGGAAGAGTATGTCGAATTCCTTAAGACGGTGAAGATTTCGTTCTATGCCGTTGACGAGGCACACTGTATCTCGGAGTGGGGACATGATTTTCGTCCCGAATATCGTCGCATCCGTCCGATAATCAATGAGATAGGTAAGGCACCGGTGATAGCTCTTACAGCCACTGCCACCGATAAGGTGCGCACCGACATCAAAAAGAGTCTTGGCATTGTGGATGCCAAGGAGTATAAGAGTTCGTTCAATCGTCCCAACCTCTATTATGAGGTAAGGTCGAAGACGAAGGATGTTGACAAGGATATAGTGCGCTTTATCCGTCAACATCAGGGTAAGAGTGGTATTATATATTGCCTTTCGCGCAAGAAGGTGGAAGATCTTGCCGACATCCTCCGCGCCAATGACATTAAGGCGGCTGCCTATCATGCAGGTCTCGACACGGCAACGCGCTCTCAGACTCAGGATGATTTCCTTATGGAGAAGATTGACGTTATTGTTGCTACTATAGCCTTTGGTATGGGAATCGACAAACCCGATGTGCGTTTCGTCATCCACTACGATATCCCCAAGAGTCTTGAGGGTTATTATCAGGAGACCGGACGTGCAGGGCGTGATGGCGGCGAAGGAGTGTGCCTTGCCTTCTATAGTCATAAAGATCTTGACAAACTCGACAAGTTTATGGAGGGCAAACCTGTAGCCGAACAAGATATCGGTCGCCAACTCTTACAGGAGACCGCTGCATACGCCGAGTCTTCGGTGTGCCGACGAAAGATGTTGCTTCATTATTTCGGTGAGAGTTACGACAAGGACAATTGCGGCAACTGCGACAACTGCCTCCATCCCAAGAAGAAGATAGCTGCCGAAAAACAGCTTGTAATGGCTCTCCAGGCCATCCTTGCCATTAAGGAGAATTTCCGCGAGGACTATGTCATCGACTTTATCACAGGACGCGAGACCGACGAGGTGCTTGCTCATAAGCATCATAATCTGGAGGAGTTCGGTATTGGTGAGGATGAGGACGACAAGATATGGAGTCCACTAATCCGTCAGGCTCTTATTGCTGGCTATCTCAAGAAGGATGTTGAGAACTATGGTTTGCTGAAAGTGACCTCTTCGGGCAAGAAATACATCAAGAAGCCCCTTCCTTTCCAGATAGTGCTCAACAACGAGTTCAGTGAGGACGACGACAATTCCGAGAATGCCATAACCACCAGTGCTCTCGACCCCACACTTGCATCCATGCTCCGAGATCTCCGCAAGAAGGTGTCCAAGAGGATGGAGCGTCCTCCCTATGTCATCTTCCAGGATGTGTCTATTGAGCAGATGGCTACCGACTATCCTATAACGCTTGAGGAATTGAAGAGTATCCAGGGTGTTGGCGAGGGTAAGACGCGCCAGCCATATGCCAAGGAATTTGTCGAGCTCATCAAGCGTTATTGCGAGGAGAACGACATTGTTCGCCAATCCGACCTTCGTGTGCGCACAGTTGCCAAGAAGTCAATGCTCAAGGTGAGCATCATCCAGAGCATCGACCGCCAGATAGCCCTCGACGACATTGCCAATGCCAAGGGTATCGACTTTGACGAGATGCTCGATGAGGTAGAGGCTATCGTATATTCAGGCACCAAGCTCAATATCGATTACTTCCTTGAGGAGGTGATGGATGAAGACCATGTTGATGACATATACGAGTATTTCAGGGAGTCGGACACCGACAACCTGCAGGTTGCCATCGACGAGCTTGGCGACGAGTATTCTGAGGATGAGATACGACTTGTGCGAATCAAGTTTATCTCTGAAATGGCAAACTGAT
>SAMEA3663023__coassemble_1468_pt1 | contig 12421 bp, 6 predicted proteins | sample SAMEA3663023__metabat2_low_PE_038 | metagenome-assembled genome bin SAMEA3663023 (sample SAMEA3663023) | pig gut metagenome | biome: pig gut; feature: pig-associated habitat; material: faeces | place: France | collected 2012
TCCTTGTCGCAGTTGAATCCGTATGTCGGATAAGCAGCGAAGTTGGTATATCCACCTCCGTTGATGTCAAACTCGCCCACTGTCTTCAAGTCGGCTGCAGTAAGCTTTGCTCCGTAATACACGAATTTCAGTTCCTTTCCCTTTGTTGCATCCACAACGAGTGACGATGTCGATGTCGAGATGCACACGTTCTCTGCCATAGCTCCTATAGCCATGAGGCAAGAACTAATGAATAGCGTAATCTTTCTTTTCATTTCATATTTTTGATTTAGGTTTAAATTTTCGGTGGCAAAGGTACGAAAAATCCGCGAAAGTCAGTGATACTATCTTAGCTAATATCACTGCTTTCACGGATTTCTTTATTTTTGTAGGTTTTCTTTACGCTACAACCGGCTTATACTTCGGTACAAGTGCCTTCATAATCACCCATCCTACGAGGTATGCCACTGCACAGATGCAGAAGATAATCATATATCCGGCTTCCTTTCCATCAAAACCGAGGAACGAGAAGGCTGCACCCTGAGCCTCACTGTAGGTGAAGAGCGCACCGGCTCCCTTGTTGATGAGGAACGAACCGATACCGCCTGCCATACCGCCAATACCGGTGATGGTAGCGATGGTTGACTTGGGGAACATGTCGCCAATGGTTGAGAACAGGTTGGCAGACCATGCCTGGTGTCCTGCTCCTGCCAAACCGATGATGATGGCGGGCCACCATGCCGAGTAGGCTCCCAATGGCTGGGCGAAGAGAGCAAGCAAGGGGAAGAATGCGAAGATGAGCATCGACAACATTCGACCGCTATATGGATTCATTCCCTTCTTCTCGACAAAGAGCTTGGGCAGATAACCGCCATATATTGAGAGCACGGTGACGATGGCATACAATGTGAAGATAAGCATGATAGCCTCTGACGAACTTGACTTATAGCCATACTGGTCGGAGAAATATGCTGGTGCCCAGAACAGATAGAACCACCATACACCATCGGTAAAGAACTTACCTGTGATAAACGACCATGTCTGACGGAAGGTGAAGCAACGCAGGAAAGAAATCTGAGGCTCCTTCTCCTCGTTCTTGGTCTCTACCGCTGGCGATTCGTCGTCCTGATGTATATATACCAACTCTGCTCCATTCACATACTTCGACTTCTCGGGCTTCTCATAGAGGAACACCCAGAATCCCATCCAGATGAATCCAAGTCCACCAATGATTACAAAAGCCATCTCCCAACCACCGCCGATACCAAGATCCTTAAAGTACTGGGCAAGCAATGGAATAGTTGCAGGGGCGGCAAGAGCACCTACCGATGCTCCGGCATTGAAGATCGATGTGGCGAAGGCACGGTCTTTCTTGGGGAAATACTCAGCGGTCACCTTGATGGCTGCGGGGAAGTTACCTGCCTCACCAAGGGCAAGCACACAACGCGCTGCCACGAAAAGCCATACACTCGTGGTGGCTATCAGAAGAGCTGCGGCACTTCCTGTCTGCACTGCTGCCATATCAGCTGCCGAGGCATAACCCTCAAGCTGCACTGTCAACCATCCGCAAAGGGCATGGGCTACTGCACCTGCCGACCATACGCCGATGGCCCACAGATAACCTTTCTTGGTGCCCATGAAATCCACAAACTTTCCTGCAAAAAGCATACAGGCGGCATAGACGATTGAGAACACGGCTGTGATGGTACCATAGTTGTCGTCGGTCCAATGAAACTCGGGAGCGATAAAGTCCTTCCATGTCAATGAAAGCACCTGACGGTCCAAATAATTGACTGTTGTTGCCACGAACAACAGCGCACACATGACCCATCTGAAGTTGGTCATTGTCTTTGTTTTAATAGCGTTCATTTTTAATATAATAGGTTGTTTTAATATTACTTATTTACAAATTCGTTGCAAAGATAATGCTTTTTTTTGAATTTACGGCAACTTTCCTAAGAAAATTGCCGTAAACGTTTGTGTTTTATTCTTTTAATTGTTATTTTATCATAACTTAGTCTTGATAATACACCTTCTTAACCCTGTTGCTCACTCCAGTGAGTACTTCGTAGGGGATGGTGTCGAGAATATCCGAGAGCACTGTCACTGGAAGGTGTTCACCGAATATTTCCACTGTATCTCCCTCTTTACAAGGGATGTCGGTGACGTCTATCAATGCCACGTCCATACAGATATTGCCCACGTACGGGGCTTTCTGACCGTTGACCAGGCAATAGCCCTTACCTCTACCAAGATGGCGGTTGAGCCCGTCGGCATAACCTATCGGTATGGCGGCTATCACACTGTCTCTTGTCAGCACACCCTTACGGCTGTAACCCACTGTTTCCTCTTTTGGCACATGGCGCAATTGCAGGATTGTGGTCTTCAGTGTGCTCACGGTGTTGATGATATGGTTGTCACGACTATCCACTCCGTATAGACCAAGTCCGAGACGGCATGCGTCGAGTTGCCTTTCGGGGAAGTGCTCTATACCTGCCGAGTTATCGATATGGCGCAATATCTTATGGTCGAATGACGACTGCAGTTTCTTGCTTGCCACATCAAATAACTCAAACTGATGTGCGGAGAATGTATCGAAGTCATCACTGTCGCTGCCCACGAAATGCGAGAACACCGAGCGCGGAATGATGGCGTTCTGGTGCTTTAGTCGCATGATTAGCTCGTCGATGTCTTTCACTGGGTCGAATCCCAGGCGGTGCATACCGGTGTCAAGCTTTATGTGTACGGGATAATTCGTTATTCCCTCCTTCTCGGCTGCCTTGATGAGTGCATCCATAAGTCGGAAACTATATACCTCTGGTTCGAGGTCATAATCGAACATCGTCTTGAATGCCGTCATTTCGGGATTCATTATCATGATGTTGCTCGTGATACCGTTCTTGCGCAGTGTCACTCCCTCGTCAGCCACCGCCACGGCAAGATAATCCACACGATGGTCCTGTAGTGTCTTCGACACCTCGATGGCACCGGCTCCGTAGGCATCTGCCTTCACCATACATATCATCTTGGTTTCGGGTTTCATATACGAGCGGAAATGATTGAGATTCTCAACGACGGCATTCAGGTTAACCTCCAAGATCGTCTCGTGCACCTTCTGCTCAAGCATCTCGCTGATATGGTCGAAACCGAAATCCCTTGCTCCCTTTATCAGAACAACCTCATTCTTCAGTCCCCTATAAACCTCCGACCTCAGAAACTCCTCCACATCCTCAAACAGAAAAGCCCTCATCCCGTCATTACCAGCCACCGTTCCAGGCAGTTTCGCTGTCTGCCCTCCAGCCTCGAGTGTCCTCTTTATCTCCTTTCCAATACCGATAAACTTATCCACCCCGCGTTTCACAGCCAGTTCCATCACCCTATGATATAGCTCCTGCGGCATCATTCCGCTCTGGTATATATCACTGAGTATCAGCGTGCGGCTCTTTCCTTGCTGCTCTGGTCGTCGGCTCATGAAGTCGAGAGCAATGTCGAGCGAGTTGATATCCGAGTTATATGAGTCGTTGATAATCGTACATCCATGCTGTCCTTCCTTCACCTCCAATCTCATCGCCACTGGCTCCAACTGCGACATCCTCACGTCCAGTTCCTCGGGTGTCACTCCTAAGTATAGTGCCACCACTGCCGCGGCTATTGAGCACTCCACCGAGGCATCGTCGATAAAGGGCAGATGATATGTGCCCTCCTTGCCTTTATATATATAATATAAGGTGGAAATGCTTTCGTGCCTCTCTATCTTCTTGATGAACATGGCGGCCTGCGGGTCTTCCTTGCTCCATGACAGTTTCTCACCACGGTAGCCCGACTTGCGCATGCAGCGGCTCACCACGTTGTCGTCGGAGTTATATGCCACCACCTTGGCATCATGGAAAAGCGACAGTTTCTCCTGGCATTTCTCGTCCATCGAGCGGAAGTTTTCCTGATGTGCCCCACCAAGTGATGTCAATACTCCAATCGTTGGTTGGATGATGTCTCTCAGTGCCTGCATCTCTCCAGGCTGACTAATTCCTGCTTCAAAGAGCCCCACCTCGGTCTGTTCACCAAGCAACCATACCGACAGCGGCACGCCTATCTGCGAGTTATAGCTCTTGGGGGAGCGTGTCACCACCTTCTGCGGTGACAGCAACTGATAGAGCCATTCCTTCACCATCGTCTTACCGTTACTACCGGTAATACCCACGATAGGCACATCGAATTCATCCCTATGTCTCTCCGCCAATCTCTGTAGTGCTTCCAAAGGGCTCACCACCTCAAGGAAATTAGCCCTTTCGAATTGAGTGTCAGCCGCGAGTCTAAACCGTCCTCTCTCCACTACGAAGTTTCTCACTCCGCGACGATAGAGTTCTGGTATATAGTTATGTCCATCATTACGCCCTGAGCGCAATGCAAAAAACAAGGTTTCCTCTGGAAAGCAGAGTGACCTGCTATCCGTCAGCAGCCAGCTAACATTAGCCTCTGCCTCACCAATCCTTCGCGCCCCAATGAGCGTAGTTATCTTCTCAATAGAATATCTCATTCCTAATCCCTAATTCCTAATTCCTCATTTATCATAAGCATGCACAGGATAATCAATAGTATAATGCAGTCCTCTACACTCTTTTCTCTCGATAGCCCAACGAGTAATCAGATAACCCACGTTTATCATGTTTCTGAGCTCGCAGATATCCCTGCTTGCCTTCACTCTCTTAAACAGGTTTTCAGTCTCCTCATACAGCATATCGAGTCGGTCCCAGGCGCGCTTCAGTCTCAGGTCGCTACGCACTATTCCCACGTAGTTCGACATTATCTCACCCACCTCCTTCACACTCTGTGTGATGAGCACTTTCTCCTCGTTGGTCATTGTACCCTCGTCGTTCCACTCGGGCACCTTCTCGTTGAAGTCATACAAATCCACATGCTCCAATGAGTGCTTGGCTGCCGCGTCGGCATATACCACTGCCTCGATGAGCGAGTTGCTTGCCAATCGGTTGCCGCCATGCAAACCCGTGCACGAACATTCTCCCAAGGCATAGAGCCTGTCTATGCTCGACAATCCATTGAGATCCACCTTTATTCCGCCACACATATAGTGGGCTGCTGGCTTTACGGGGATATAATCGGTAGTGATGTCTATACCCATCGACTTGCATTTCTGGTATATGTTGGGGAAGTGCTTGCGAGTCTCCTCGGGGTCTTTATGAGTGACATCGAGGCACACGTGGTCGAGTCCGTGTATCTTCATCTCCTTGTCGATTGCCCTTGCCACAATGTCGCGGGGTGCAAGCGACAGGCGCTCGTCGTATTTCTCCATAAAGGTCTCGCCGTTGGGCAGTTTCAATATACCGCCATATCCACGCATGGCCTCGGTGATGAGAAAGGCGGGATGTGTCTCGCCTGGGTGATACAATGCAGTGGGATGGAACTGCACAAACTCCATGTCTGCCACTGTTCCCTTTGCCCTATACACCATTGCCTCTCCGTCACCTGTGGCTATCACGGGGTTGGTGGTTGTCTGATATACTGCACCGCAACCGCCTGTGCACATCACCGTCACCTTACTCAGATAGGTATCCACCTTCTCTGTCTCGGGATTCAGCACGTATGCTCCATAGCAGTTGATGTAGGGAGTGCGGCGTGTCACCCTCGCTCCCAAATGGTGCTGGGTGATAATCTCCACGGCGAAATGGTTCTCCTTGATGGTGATGTCGGGACAGTTGCGCACTGCCTCCATCAATCCGCGTTGTATCTCGGCTCCTGTATCATCCTTGTGATGCAGGATACGAAACTCCGAGTGACCGCCTTCGCGATGGAGGTCGAACTCACCGTTCTCCTTCCTGTCGAAGTTCACACCCCACTCCACCAGTTCACGTATTTGCCTTGGCGCATTCTTCACCACCAACTCCACTGCTTTGGGGTCGCTGATATAGTCGCCGGCTATCATCGTGTCCTCGATGTGCTTGTCGAAATTGTCGAGCTCCAGGTTTGTCACCGAAGCCACTCCACCTTGTGCGAATGACGTGTTGGCTTCGTCGAGGGAAGTCTTGCATATCATGCACACCTTACCTTTGTGCGCTCTTGCTACCTTAAGGGCGTAACTCATACCGGCGACTCCTGCGCCGATAATCAGAAAGTCATACTTATAAACCATGTGTTCTTTCTTTATTTCGCTGCAAATTTAAGTATTTTTATTGATATAAAGGAAAAGAGTTGCGTAATTTTTTGTATTTTCCTCGATTTTTGAGTAATTTTGCACCCGATGAAGACAATTATCACTATTTTTCTGGCATTTATTGCCAATTTTACTCTGCAAGCGCAGTCGCTCGACGATGGTATGGATGCCACCGTCCAGGCTGATTCCGTATCCCAAGCCACCGTCCAGGCTGATTTTGTCAGCCTGCCCTCTGATTCCCTCCCCTGGCCCTACGATGTGAAGGCAAGACTCGAGAATATCATCTTCTCCTCTCCCCTCCTCTCCACATCAAATATCGGTGTGATGGTATATGACCTCACTGCCGACAGCACCATCTTCCGCTATAACGAGCGCAAGACACTCCGTCCTGCCTCCACCATGAAGCTCATCACTGCCATTGCAGCCATCGACCGCCTCGGCGGCTCCTATCAATTCCGCACTTCCCTGCGCTATACAGGCAGCATCACCGACAATGTGCTCACTGGCGATGTCTATTGCGTGGGGGGCTTCGACCCGCGCTTCAATTCCGATGACTTGAAAGCCTTTGTCGAAGGTATTCGCTCACTCGGTGTTGACACTATAAGGGGTTGCCTTGTTGCCGACAAGATGATGAAGAATAACGACCGACTGGGATGGGGATGGTGTTGGGATGACGACAATCCTGTGCTCTCTCCTCTGCTCATCTCGCGCAATGACAATTTTATGGAAAGATTTATCAGCGAACTGGTTGACGCCGGAATAGTCATCCAGGGGAATGTCATTGAGGGGGACACTCCCTCGGATGCCTACGAACTCGTTGACCGCACTCATTCCATCGACCAGATTCTCATGCGGATGATGAAGGACAGCGACAATCTATATGCCGAGTCGCTTTTCTATCAGCTTGCGGCTTCCTCGGGCAATCGACCTTGCACTGCCCAGAATGCACGCAATCTCATCAAGCGCCTTGTGCTCAAGCTCGGACTCAATCCATCTGACTATGTATTTGCCGACGGCAGTGGATTGTCGTTATATAATTATGTGACAGCCGAACTTGAGGTGGAGATGCTCAAGTATGCCTATCGCAACAGCAATGTATATCTGCATCTCTATCCCTCACTGCCCATCGCCGGTTCCGACGGCACTCTCAAGCGCAGAATGCGCAATGCCTTCACTGCCGACAACGTAAGAGCCAAGACAGGCACCCTCTCAGCCGTGCAATCTCTCGCCGGCTACTTAACCGCCGCCAACAACCACACCCTCTGCTTTGCCATCATCAACAATGGCTCTCTAAAAGATAGTCCCGCCCGCGCCCTACAAGATCAAATCTGCAAAGAGCTCTGTCGTCCCTAAACCTTAATCCCAGATAAAACCTATATATACTAGATAATCCTAGATCAACCTAGATAAAATCTATAGCAACCAAATAACCCAAAATATTAAATCACCTAAATCATGACAACAAAAAAGAGAAAACTCCTAACATCCCTCGTGCTTGCGACATCTATTGCAAGCCCAGTATCAACTGCTCATGCCCAGCTCATCATCAACGAGCTTATGCAATCAAACATCGACTGCATCATGGATGACATCAATGAATTCCCCGACTCATGGGTAGAGCTCTACAACAGCGGTGCAACAGCCGTAAATCTCAATGCCTATTCCATCTCCGACGAGGATGACCCGAAAAAAGCCTGGGCACTGCCCAGCAAGACCATCCAACCGGGAGCATATATCCTCGTTTATTGCGACAAGGAGGAGACAGGCCTTCACACACCCTTCCGACTGGAATCGGGCAAGGGCTGCGCTGTATATCTCTACAACAACGGCACACTTATCGACAAGGTGGAAGGACTGAAGAAACAACCCGCTCCGAATATTGCTTACGGACGCACCACCGACGGCAGCGACTCTTGGGGATATATGTCAGAGGCCACTCCTGCTGCAGCCAACTGCGGTAAGACCTGCAAGGATATCCTCGGTTCTCCAGTGTTCAGCGTAAAGGGTAAGGTTATGAAGAACGGGCAACCATTTACCCTCGAACTATCACTACCCGAGGGCTCAGAAGGAGCTGAGATAAGATACACCACCGATGGGTCGGAGCCCACACGCACCAGCTATCTCTACAATAGCCCCATCTCAATATCCAATACAACCATCGTAAAGGCAAAACTCTTCCTCGACGGTATGCTTTCGCCACGAGCCACTGCCCAGTCTTACATCTTCTTCCCGCGTGACATCACCCTACCCGTCATCTCCATTTCCACAGACAAGAATTATCTATACGACTCAAAAATCGGTATTTATGTGGATGGCAACTACCAATCGGGCAAGAAAAACTATGAGTTTGACTGGCGTCGCCCCATGAACATAGAGTTTTTCTTCGAACCAGAAAAGGAGAGTCAGATCAACCAACTGTGCGAAGCACGAATCATGGGTGGAGCCACACGCGGTTCGGCACGCAAATCACTTGCCGTATATGCCAACAAGCGATTTGGCGAGAAACGTCTCAACTATGAGTTCTTCCCAGAAGACCGTCCCGGCATTACCGATTTCAAGTCGTTGGCACTCCGCAATGCCGGCAATGACTTCGACTATCTTTTTATGCGAGATGCTGTCATCCAACTCAATACCGCACGCCATTGCGACATCGACTATCAGGCTTACCGCCCCGCCATCGTATATTTCAACGGCGAATACATGGGTATGCTGAATATCCGTGAGCGCAGCAATGAGGATAATATATATACCAATTACGACGGTCTGGAGGACATCGACATGTTTGAAAACTGGTGGGAACTGAAGGAAGGCACATGGGATAACTATAATGCCTTTAAGGACTTCTATGCAGAGCATGGACATACTCTCGCCGAATATGAGAAATGGATGGACACCATGGAATTTCTAGATATCATGCTTGTCAACCTCTTCTACAACAACCGCGACTTCCCCGGAAACAATATCGTGATGTGGCGTCCTATCGCTGAGGGAGGACGCTGGCGCTGGATTATGAAGGACACCGACTTTGGATTGGGACTTTATGATGTAAACGCAAACTATAATACCATCAAGTGGATATACGACCCCAACTATGATCCAGGCACCAATTGGGGCAACCAATACGAGCACACTCGTCTTTTCCGGCGATTGATGGAAGATGCCGACTTCCAGCGCGAGTTTATCGACCGTGCAGCAGTGTATATGGGCGACTGGCTCAATGAGCGTGGCACCCTTGCTATCCTCGACCCTATCTACGATGCCATCAAGTATGAATATCCCCATCATCGCAAGCTAATCAACGAATGGTGGCCCAATTATGATGAAGAACTTCGTAAAGCCCGCAATTGGATTGCTATCCGTGCCGGATATTTCTATAAATACTTGGCTGAATATTATAAATTAGGCACTCCGATACCACTCAGCGTCAACAAGGCAGCCACAGAGACAGAGCGCAGCGAGATGGAGATAGACATCAATGGAATAACGTTGAGCGAGGCACTCTTTGACGGCAAATTCTTCAAGGATCGCCGCATCACTATCTCTGGCAAATCGCTGCGTAAGGGATATATCGTCAAGGGATGGAAGGTTACCACCACAGACAATAATTCAAAGGAAACCACAGAGACTATAGAGGGCTCTGAATATTCATTCCTTATGCCCTCATGCAAGAGCCTTGCCATTGAGGCTATTGTGGATACAGACACTGGTATCAATCAGGTTCTCTCAGATGATACGCCAGCCGATTATTACAATCTCAAGGGTGTTCGCATTAATACGTCACAACACCCTGAAGTAATTATCTCACGCCAGGGCAAGTCGTCACGAAAGATTCTCAGTCGTTAAGACATAATAAAGGCTATCTTCGTTCAATGAAGATAGCCTTTATCATTATTTCACTACAATCTTCTTTTTATTCCAGATATATACACCAGGACGAAGACCAGCTGTGGATGTAGCATTCTTGCGAACGGTAGTTCCACTTAATGTAGTTATGTTGGAAGCAACATTTCCGTCGATAGTCACGCCGTTAATGCCAGCGGCATATTCCTCGGCAGTGATGAGGGGCAGTTCATCTGGAGTGCCAGATGGTACTTTAAGATAAGCAGTATTGGGAGGTATAGCACCCTTTGCCATAAAGAAACGAAAATCATGTGGCACTGTAAAATCACTGACATTCTTTTTTATAAAACCGGGTCTTCCATCACTGCAGACACCAAGAACGCGCATTGTTGCAGGGTCGTATGCCACATAGTCCTTATGAAAACTCTGTCCATTGTCAATGCAGAAATACACACCACTAAGATTGTTGGCACTTGGCAATGTTGCGCTATTAATAGCTATGTCAAGCTTATTATCTGCAGCAGTAGCTCCTGCACACTCAAAGATTACTGGAGTTGCAGCAGGCACAGCACCCGTAATCTGTCGGATAATAGCATAACCATTCTCCACTTTCTCTACATAATATGCCTTAGTAGAAGCAGATACAGGAGTGAATCCCCAGTGTGCATACATTGTCGCATAATATTTACCGTCAGCAGTTACTGTAGGTTTAACTCCAAAGTAGTTGCTACCTGATGAACTTACAGGAAGGATATTCCAATCCCACGTACTACTGTTATTAATATTAAGTTTGTTAACTACTGCACTACTTGATTCAGACAATTCCGACAGATATTGCGTTCCGTTATAAACAACATAACATCTGTACTTACCACCCATATCCAATATCTTTATATCGTAGTTGATAATTGAATAAGTGTTAGTACCCTGTCCGTGTAGATTGCAATTATAATAAGTTTTGCCGTTTGTTGTTCCTGAACTCTTCTTTTCGATAAAAATAATCGTAGCCGGATCTGACTCCACCCAATCCCAATTCTTGTATGCACGAAGGGCATTCAAGTCAGCTTGGGTTGTTACCACCTCGGTCTCACTTCTATCATGTATGATACCAACATATCTACTTGTTGCTTTATTCTGCACACGATAATAGCCATTTTCACCCAACTGGGCAAAAGCGGCTGTTGATATGAGAAGCGAGGCAGCACTTGCTAATAGATATTTCTTCATGGTTCTTATAATGTTACAAAGAAAAAGTCGGTCTCAACCTAAGTAATATTACAAAGGAAGAAGACCGACTTATTATGATTTAAAATATAGCTTCGTGATTAGATTAATCCTCAGCGATACAGATAGTAACGCGGTTCATGTCGTTGTCGTTGAACGGCTGTACGCGTGAACCCTTAGAAGACTTCACGATGCGGTCGCGAGCGATACCACGGTTAACGAGCTCTGTCTCAACAACGTCAGCGCGACGAGCGGCGATACGGTCGTTGAACTTAGCAGAACCTGTACCACGGTCAGCATAACCTGTTACAGTAACTGTTGCCTCAGGATACTTCTTCATGAAGTCAACAACTTCCTGAATCTTGTTGAAGCCATCCTGGCTGATCTTGTTCTTACCGATGGTGAAGAATACCTCGCGACGGAGCTTACCACCCTTAACGCGCTCATCAGTCTTAGCGGGAACCTCAACAATCTTCTCAACGATGCGCTCTACGATCTTCTCCACTGGAGCGGGAGGAGTGATAGTGCGTGTAGAGTAGGTCTTGCCAATGTTGTAGCGTACGCCAACGAGAGCGTTGAAGTACCAGTCACCATTACCTGCCTTCTTTGAGTTGTACTTATCGCTAAGAACGTTAGCGTTAGCCTCGATACCGATTGACCAAGCATCGTTGATGCGGAAGTCAACATTAGCACCAACGCGACCTACGAAGCGTACCTTTGTTCCGTCCCAAGCATAAGTAAGGTTCTCAGAACCATGGTTGTGGTCAGCTGTAGCGGCAGCAAGAGCAACAGCGTCGTCGTTGCTGAAACCTACGTTCAGACCGATACCAGCCAAAAGGCCTACGTTAACAACGCGGTTGGGGTTGTAGCCACAGAGAGCGTTAGAGAGGTTAAGGGTTCCGTCAACCATAGGAGCGATATACTTCCAGTTGTACTTCTCCTTACCTACCTTTGCGCCATCAGCCCAGCTGTACTCGTTGATACCACCCTTGCTCTGCCAAGCATTAACAGAGAAGCGGGCACCCCAAATCGGAGAGAACTGACGACCAACACCGAGCTGGATGTTCGGAGAAATAAGGTCTCCAAACTTCACCTCACCCAGGGTGTACTGGGCACCAATCTGACCCTGTACGTACCAATGAGGATTGAATACGTATTCGGTCTTAGGTGCGTCCTGTGCATTGGCAACGAGACAACTCATTGCCATTACAC
>SAMEA3663023__coassemble_1497_pt1 | contig 12120 bp, 6 predicted proteins | sample SAMEA3663023__metabat2_low_PE_038 | metagenome-assembled genome bin SAMEA3663023 (sample SAMEA3663023) | pig gut metagenome | biome: pig gut; feature: pig-associated habitat; material: faeces | place: France | collected 2012
TCATTGGCATATTTCGCCCATATCTCATAGAATACGGGGATATGATATGAGGGGTCGGTAAACTGCCCTCCCCATGGGTCGGGAGTAAAGGTAATGAGCTTGTGCTCGATGTTGATGAGCGGTGAGGCATCCGACATGCCCGTTTTCTCCATTGAGCAGTTGAGGATGTTTTGCGCCTCGGCAAGATAGTTGATACCAGTGTCGTTGCCCCAACGGTTGGAAGCGAAGATCAACGAAGTGACAAAATAGAGTTCTCCGTCGGATGCAGCCCCTTGGGCATTAGGCGTTCCGTCGGTCTTGCAGCTCCACCGGAAGTATCCCTTTCTCTGCCCTTTTTGATGCTGCATATATTTCTTCGACCATCGCCATAAGCGGTCGAAGATATCTTTCTTGTCCCATTGCACTGCAATCATCATGCCGTATGACATTCCCTCGGTGCGCACATCGTTGTTCTTGATGTCTGAGATGTATGCCATAGAGTCGCCCACTTCGAAATACACCTTATTCTTGCCTGTGAAAAGTCCGTCGAAGGCTTCCTGTAACTTTGCGTCGATAGCCGTCTGCGAATATCCCATTTCGGCGAACAGATTGCGGTATTTCCCTGATTTCATAGCTCCTTGCGCCCATGGCATCATGTCGAATCCTATATAGTCGATTTCGACATTATTTCCTTTCATAAGCGTTACATTAATGTCTTTGATACCTATAGGTGCTTCCTTCACCTTTACTCTCACATCGCGCCATTTGTCTGTCTTCGGAATATCCACAATAGCCACGACCTTGCCTTCTGCTTTTACGGCAATACGTGCTGCCGAAGCCGACTTTGCCCTAACGACAATCTCGCATACAGCATCATTGCCGAAGTCAACACGATTATATTCCACCGATGCTCCCTTCTTAGGGAATACCGTTTTCCATCCCTCGAATGGAGCAGAAGGATTAATAAACTCGATATCAGCACCACCAGATATTCTACTATACCTGTCAATCTCTATACGATTGCGTGCCGAAGTCACTCCCACTCCTCGCAGTGTGGGCGTAACCTTGCGGATTGTTCCGTCGGCATTGAAGAAGAGCGAGTCGCAACGCGCCGAACGCAGTTTGTCAAACTCAGGTGAATAGTCGTTGTGATGATAGAAGAGATACCACTGTCCCTTATATTCTACGATGGAATGGTGATTGGTCCAGCATGCCACCGGCGATTCGTCCATGATAACTCCCTTGAACTCAAACGGTCCCATAGGTGAGTCGCCCATAGCGTATGCCAGAGTCTCTGTTGAGTCGCGCACCCACGGGAAGGTGTAGTAATACTTCCCCTGTCTCTCAAAGACAAATGGTCCTTCCTTGAATCCCTCGGGCAAGTTCTTCACCTGTTCTGGTTTGGAGTCGAGTTCCATCATGTTGTCCTTGAGTCGAGCCATCCACATTCCCATACCAGCCCAATAGATATATGCCTTACCATCCTTGGGGTCGATGAGCACGCATGGGTCAATACCATTCAGCCCCTCTATTGGTCGCCACATGGGTTGGAACGGTCCTTCGGGACTCTTGGCAATAGCCACTCCCACACCAAATCCTTTCTTCTCGCCACGAGGTGCGGCAGGGAAATAGAAATAATAATTGCCACCCTTCTCCACGCAGTCGGGCGCCCACATGGCGTATGAGTCACGCTTCACCCATGGCACCTTGTTCTGTGTGACAATCACCCCATGGTCGGTCCAGTCGGTGAGGTTCTCCGACGAGAAGACATGATAGTCTTCCATCGAAAACCATTTTTTCTCGGGTTCCACCGGACTGACGATGTCATGCGATGGATATACATACATCTTGCCGTTGAACACTCTTGCCGTTGGGTCGGCGGTATATTGGTCACGTATGATAGGATTTTGTGCCAAGACAACAGATGTCGCCATACCCATCATTGTCAATAGCAATATATTCTTCTTCATTTACGGAAATTCCATTTAGAGTTATCACTGTTGAAATCATATTCAGCCAATGTCGGCGTACTGTCTGCCACTGAGTAGATGCAATATTTGGTGTTTACTCCGTCGATGCCTGGGATAGCCTTTGGCATGATGCGGAATGTGCCGTCGGTGAGCTGTTCTATGCGCCATAACTGCTCAGCCGCCCCTGTATATTCCGGCACAGTAGTCAGTTCCTTGTCGGCTGTTGCTGCCAATGCACGATTGGTTCCCTCGATGGTTATCTTGAAATAAGGATTGCTAAGATATCCACCAGCCTCAGGCACAGGCGTTATTGTCCATCTCTGATGCGGTCGGAACATATTGTCGCCCGCTCTCACAGCTATGTCGCCCTCTGGCCATGTCCTCCTCACCTCATCGAGAGTCTGCGATGGCAGCGGTTTGGTGGGTTCCGCGGGATCTATCTTCCACCACATGCGTCGTTCCTGTTCTATGCGCACGAAATCCACTGCCAACTCCAAGGCATAGCCACGGCGTTCCGACTCGATGCTCATTGTGCCACCCTCAAACTGTTCGCCTGCCACTGGCCAGTCGTTTTTCCACAACAGCGGACGGATGGCGAGCACACTTCTGCCGCTACGCTCGAAGTCGGCCTCATAATGAAACGAGGTCACCTCTACACCCTCGTCAATGATAGTGCGACCGAAATGACCTGCGCCTACGGCTCTTCTTGATGCCGGCACAACCATCTTTCCGCCACCTTTTATCATGTCGCGTCCCACATTGTCAAGATAAGGCCCGATTACTTGACGCGAGCGTCCTGCTACAATGTTATATGTAGAGTTCACACCGTCGCAGCAAGTGCCGTGGGTGCCAAGCAGATAATACCATCCGTTGCGGTAGATGAGGTCGGTGGCCTCGCAGTCGATAGCCACATCCTTCTCCTTGTTGCCCTCCACCCGTCGTCCTGTCTTGGGGTCGAGCTCTATCATACGGATGAATCCAAAGTATGTGCCGTAGCTCATCCACAACCGTCCGGAGGTCGGGTCGAGCAGGAGTCCGGGGTCAATGGCGTCGCAATCTTCAAGGTCGGCAGAGCGTACCACCTCAATAGGTTCCGAGAACTTGAAGTCTGGCGACTTCGGGTCGAGGGTTTTGTTCCACATTGTATATATTATGCCGCAATGACCTCCACCGAGACCACCGCCCGTACCTCCATACACCACGAGATACCTGTCGCCAATCTTCAATGCGTCGGGAGCGGCTCCGCCACCAGGGCGCTCTGCCCCACCCTTCCATGTCCATCCGTCTTCGGTGATAAGTCCACCACCGCCAGTACCGAAGGTATAGTATTTTCCGTCACACTCCACGAGTGTCGATGGGTCGTGAATCCATGGTTGTCCTATCTGTGCCTCAGCTACCATTGTCGCCATCATTGTGGCTGCCAATACGATAATATTTTTTGTCTTCATCTTATTCTGATATTTTTCACTGGATTACCGTTTTCATCAATAAATCTCACGCAGAAATCACTCATTCCAGGACCATTGATTACTGCACCTCGCAGCACATTCATTCCCTTCTTTAGGGTAATCCTCTTCGACATACCGTCGTCGGCCACCATACGTCGGTCGCCCGAGAGCATCAGTGTCTCCTCGCCGTTTAGCCACCACAACGAGGCGGAATTGGAACCAACAGATAGACGCACACCATCGATATCCTTGTCACACTCTATCACTGTTGTGGCAAGGAAGATGATGCCGTAATACTTTTTGTCGAGTCCTGTGGCAAAGCGGAACAGTTTGACATTATACAGTTTACTGTCCATCTTATGCCATTGCAGTTTCTGCTTACCCACTTTCACTTTCTGTCCGTTCTTGGGCAGCAGTGAGAATTGACCCTTGAAATATTCCATACCAAGATGTTGCTTGATATAAGAATCGGTAAACACCGTATTTCCCCTATTGGGTTTGTCGATAGGCTCAAGCAATGTCCATCTGCGTATAAAACCCTCATTGTCGGGACAAGCAGCCTCGGATGTGACTGGAGTGAAATAATTGTCAATGGAAGGTCCCTTGTCGGCGACCTTCCAGTTTTCCCGTTGTGCATGTATTGCCACTGACATCATCAGTGCAATAGCCAGCATACAATATTTCTTCATCTATCTTCAAATTTCAACGTTCAACTTCTTCAAATCCTCCGGACGTGAACTGCTACCTACGAACACCTCGTATTTTCCAGGTACTACGCGCATGGTATTGGTGTCTGGATCGAAGAGTGTGAACGCCTCCTCGTCGAGCTTGATTTCCACCTTCTTGGTCTCTCCCGGCTTCAATGTCACACGCTCAAAGGCCTTGAGGGTCTTCAGCGGACCGTCAGCATCGTCGCAACGACGCACATACACCTGAACGACCTCGGTGCCCTCACGCTTGCCCGTATTCTTTAATGAAGAATAAAGAGTGAAGAGTGAAGAATCACCTGCGGGTTGCTTCTCTATCTTTATATTTTCATTTTTAAATGTTGTATAGCTCAATCCATAGCCAAAGGCATAGAGCGGATCAGAGAAGTAGCGATATGTGCGACCCTTCATCGAATAGTCCTCAAAGTCGGGCAACTGACTACTACTCTTGTAGAATGTCACCGGCAACTTACCCTGGGGATTATAGTCACCGAAGAGAACGTCGGCCACTGCCGTACCGCCCTCCATACCGGGATACCATACCTGCACGATGGCTGCACAACGCTCTGCCTCGGGGGCAAGGGCAATCGCAGAACCGGAGCAGTTGACAAATACAATCTTCTTTCCAGCCTCGGCAAGATGGCGTATAAACTCGCGCTGCACCTTAGGCAGTTCGATATGTGTGCGGTCGCCTCCCTTGAATCCATCAATCTTCACAGGCATCTCCTCGCCCTCGAGCTGAGATGAAATACCGCCTACGAATACAACGGTCTCAATACCTTTCAGTTTCTCAATTGTCTCATTATAGTCGATAGGCAGTTCCTCGCCAATGTTCAGTTTCATGTTTGCTCCCCATGTCTTCACTGTGTGATAAGCCAGTTCCACCTCATATTTTTTACCCTTCTCAACATCGAGTTCGAAGCGCATCGGTTGGTCGCGCCATGTGCTGTCGGCAGCGAGAGTCTTGCCGTTGACCTTGAGCGAGAAAGCTCCGGTGTATTGCATGCGGATGACCGCCTTGCACGACTTTTCGGGAATGAATGTAGTCTCGTAGAGAGCCGAGAAATCCTCCATCTTCACACCGTCGGCAAAGGTGTGCTGACCATTTGTAGTCACAGCGATAGGATTAAAATAGTATTCCTTAGTTACTGGTTTGCCCGAACGGCTGACGTTATTCCAGAATGTGCCTCGAATACCCTTCTTGCCATCGGCAGAGCACTGCGGCAGGAAACTGTTGACAACACATTCCTCGGTGAGGTCGCATCCCTTGAGATACGTAACGTTCTTCTTGCCCACCTTGGCACGAATGCCATCGAGAATAGTGACAGTGGAGTTAGGAGTGCCGTTGTAATTTCCCCACATCATCGGGATATTGTCGGCATTAGGTCCGACGACAGCAATTTTCTGTTTCTTGGAGAGAGGCAGCAATCCCTCATTTCTAATTCCTAATTCCTCATTCTTTAATAGCACAATGCTCTGTCTCGCCATATCGAGCGAGAGCTGGCGATGCTCCTTGCAACTGAGGATAGAGGGAGAAATCTTCGACCACTCGCACGCCTCATGCTCATCCATCTCACCTAATTCAAAGCGGGCTTCGAGCAGACGCACCACATGCTTGTCAATCTCCTTCTCGCTTATCAGTCCTCGCTGCACAGCCTCGGGCAGTTTGGCATAGGCATAGCCGAAACCACACTCCACGTCGGTGCCGGCAATGACACCCTTGGCAGCCGAGTGATAGGGAGTCGACGAGGTTTTGTGATTCATGTGGAAGTCGGCAATGGCACCACAGTCGCTCACCACCATATACTTGAAGCCCCACTCGTCGCGTAGTATCTGCTGAAGGAGTTTGGTGCTGCCGCAACAAGGCTCGTCGTCCCATCGCTGATAAGCACACATCACCTCCCTCACCTTTGCCTTCTGCACAAGATCCTTGAAAGCTGGCATATATGTCTCCCAAAGGTCACGAGGCGACACATTGTTGATATTGGCAGTGTGGCGGCTCCATTCGGGACCGCTATGTATGGCATAGTGCTTGGCACAAGCCAGGAGTTTGCGATGCTTGGCTGTCTCGGGGCCTTGCAATCCACGCACCACAGCCTGTCCCATCTGCGAAGTGAGATAGGGGTCTTCGCCATATGTCTCCTGTCCGCGACCCCAACGAGGGTCGCGGAATATGTTGACATTAGGAGTCCACACCGAAAGGCAGTGGAATCTTGTAGTAGGGATACCGTTCTGATACTGTTCGTTCCACTTAGCTCGTGTCTCGTCGGAAGCCACGGTAAATACGCGCTCCACAAGAGGCACGTTGAACGATGCCGCCATGCCGATTGGCTCGGGGAACACAGTGACATTGCCCTGGTTGGCAAGTCCGTGCAGAGCCTCACTCCACCAACTGAACGGTTTGATGCCCAATCGTGGGATGGCAGGCGATTCGTCACACATCAAGTCTGCCTTCTCCTTGAGAGTAAGGCGAGACGTGAGGTCAAGGGCTCTTTCATGAGCCGACAGGTTAGTGTTCTGGTACGGCCACTGCTGTGCCGAGATACCGCTGCAAATCATCACAGCAGTAGCAAGTAATAGGTTTCTAATCTTCATTATACACTTTGTTTTTACGTTTATGGAATAATACTGCGTGCAAAGTTACGCATTTTCTCCCATACTGAAAGTGTATTTTGTTACATATTCATTTAGAAATGTTACTTTAACAGCTTTTGAGCTATTTCTCAGGCATACCAGCCTCCCAATTAGCCATATTCTGCTGATAGGGTGCATCTTGGTTCATACCGTGCAGCGAGATAAGCAGAGGTGCATTCTCAGGCAGGTCGGCAGGAGCATAGACTAACATATTTCTTTGTGTTCCGTCAACGGAGATATCTTCCGACACGGCCTTATCCTGTGCATTTAATCCTGAGAGAACGCCACACAACAACGTTAACAGAACAATTATTCGATTTTTCATTTGGGTAAATTATTTCTTAAACAGCTTCGGAGCCATCTCGCGCAGTGAGCGACGCCAAGTGAGGAACTCGTGTGCCGTTCCTTCTGACACATAGCTTTCTGCATTATATCCAGCAGCCTTGAGAGCCTCGGCGGCCTTGGTCACACCTTCGGGATTCTCCTTAGAGCCGCAGCTGATGAAGATGTATGACGGAGCCCCTGACTCCTTGACAGAGGATAAATCCTCAGGAGTATATACCCCGCCAGATAGCAGACCCCACGAACCGAATACGTCGGGATACTTCAGAGTGCAAAGTCTTGTCTCCATACCGCCCATCGACAAGCCTGCCATAGCACGATAGCGCTTGTCGGCCTTGGTCTTGAAGTTGGCATCAATATATGGGATTAGGTCTTCGATGAGCACACGCTGGAAGACTGTCCAGTCAAACTCGTGTATGCGTCCGAACACGCAAGTATTGGTCAATCCGTATGTGCAGACGATGATAAACGGTTCGCACTTGCCCTCGGCAATCATGTTGTCCATGATGAGGTTGGCGCGACCCTGATTCATCCAAGCAGTCTCGTCCTCTCCCCATCCATGCTGCAGATAAAGCACAGGGAACTTCTTCTTACCATCATACGTAGGAGGCAGATAGACGAATGCCCTCGGACCACCCTCGCCTACCCAATGGGGGGTGTCGGCAGGAGTGTTCTTAGAGGGGAAATTAACCTCTACCACCTTACCGTGTGGAACATTCTTGTAAGCGAAGAAGTCCTGGTCGGGCGCGGGGATTTCTATTCCGCTCTCCCAACGGATAGAGCCATAGTAGTCCTTTGCACCTGGGTCGTTGACCAAACCGCCATCGATAGTCAAGTGATAATAGTGGAAACCTGGATCCATCGGGCCGTCGGTAGTTCCTTTCCACACTCCGTCCTTATCCTTGTGGAGCACAGTGCCGCCAGAGCCGCCAAGACCGAGACTCACAATCACCGACTTGGCATCGGGAGCCTCAACACGGAAGCGGGCATAACCCTGAGAGTTTACCATAGGATACTGCTGACCAGGCTGATTGAGCGGTGAAGGACGGAAATCCTCCTTAATCACTTGGTTGTCCATCTTCGGGTCGAAGTTCTTGATAGTGTAATATACCTTCTTGGGCTTCACGTCCTTGTCGAAAGGCAGTGGATAATTGTTAACGCCAATCCATGAGTCGGCATCTGAGAGGTTCCAGAACGTAACATTCTTCACCACATCCTTATGCTTGCGGAGCACACGGAAGATGTTGGCATACTGAGCCTCGTGGAGAGTCTTGATATACTGCGGCACCTCGCCAGCCTTGCCCAAGCTAAACTGCAACTGTCCGCCCATCTCCTCGTTGGTGCGAAGGTCGAGTTCGGTGATGTGTATCTTGTCAACAATCTTAGAATACTTCTCGATAGCTGCATCGAAATCCTCCATGCTCGGGAAGTAGATGTTGTAGTGACCCTGCATACCGATACCGTCGATGGGTGCGCCCATCTCCTTCATCTTTTTCACCATATTATATATACGGTCGCGCTTACCTGGCTTGCAGGCATTATAATCGTTGTAGAAAAGTTCGACATTGGGGTCAGCCTCGCGTGCAAACTGGAACACCTTTACGATAAACTCCTCGCCGCATAGGTCCATCATCTTAGTCTTGCGGTAAGGACTTGGAGCCTCTTTCATCCATGGCATCTTGCGTCCGTCATCATCAGAGATAGCCTCATTGAGCACATCCCATGCATAGACAATATCCTTGTAGCGGTTGACCACCGTATGTATATGGTCGCGCAAGCGCTCATAGAACACTTCCTTGCTGACCGGCTTTCCCTTCTTGTCGGTGAACATCCAGTTGGCAAACTGGCTATGCCATGCCAAGCAGTGTCCGCGCATCTTCACGCCATTGGCACGACACCAGTTGGCGATACTGTCGGCACCTGCGAAATTCCACACGCCCTCCTTGGGATGTATCTCACCAGGCTTCATTGCATTCTCGGCAGTAACGCTATTGAAGTTCTTTTTCACCACAGCCATCTGCTCGTCAGATGCCACATTGCGGATATTAAGGGCCACACCAATGGTGAAATAGTCCTTGTAAGTGTCCTTGTAACCCGTTGGGTCTTCAACTCTTTGCATCTGTCGCGGTTGGGCAGACACGCCAATGAATGTACATATAAGGTACAAACAGAAAAGTAATAAACGTTTTTTCATTTAATTAAATAATAATATTGTATAAGTTATCGACTGCAAAGTTACGACAAAACCTCCAATATTATCATTGAATTTGTATCAAATACTTTCCTATTTGTACCATAAGCCTTTGCAATGACTTAATAAAACCAAAAAAAGCCCGTATAGTCGATAAAACACAACTATTCAGACTTTTTATCAAAATAATCACAAGCCCCTTGGTTTGTTTAAACAAATAGGTCGTCGAGAGTTAGGATAACATTGACATGATCCTTATATAAACCACTTTTCACACCGAAAGTAGTGATAAGAGTTGGGATAAGAGCATGTTTAGTACCCGTTTCCATACGGAATAGTTCCAACCTGTTTGCCATTTTCATGTATTCTTCTTTATCGAGGACATACTCCGATTTTGAGTATTTGACCTCACATAAATTAATTGCAGAATCCGCACGGTCGATAATTATATCTATTTGAGCCCCATTGCCATCCTTACGGCATCTCCACGCATAGTTTTCAGTGCGTACACTATAAATACCAAGAGACTTCTTTATTTGGGGAATATGAGCCTGACAAATACGTTCAAAAGCTAATCCGTGCCAAGTGTTGACAGTAGGAGTCTCCATATTCCGCGACCAATAGTGTTCATCTCCTATGTGCTTTAAGACAATGGTATTATAAAAAATAGTATAGAAGTCAACAAGTTGAAATATTGCAGAATTGGTTTTTATCCTGTTGCTCCTTACATTATATCTGCGCACGAAATCACAATATACCAAATCTGTAAGTTGATTGCCAAGACGTCCATTATTGTCAATTTCCAGTGATTTTGCTATTTCCTCACGAGTCATACCCTCAGGGTGTTTCACTAAAAGCGAAATGATGTCAAGATATGGTTGGGGATTGCGAAACAAAGATGAAAAAAGCCTGCGATATTCTCTTGCCATTTCTGCGTTTTCAGAAAAGAACAGTCGGTCAATACCGATAGCAGGACTATCAGAAACACGGAACAGACTCATATAATATGGCACTCCACCTACAGCCATATATGCTTGTAGAACTCCAAGACGTTGCCATGAGAAGCCTTTGGAATGAAAGTATTCTTCACATTCAGCCAAAGTGAATGGACGTAATGCCATCTCATGGGTAATACGGTCGTGAAGTCCTCCATGATTGTCTATGACATTTCTTACCATCCAAGAAGTAGCTGAACCACAGACAATCAACATGATCTCAGACTGCCAATTGGCCCAACTATTCCAAAAATGCCCCAAAGCATTTACAAAACCAGACTTGGGAGTATCAAAACAAGGAAGCTCATCAATGAATATGACAGTTCTTTTGCACTTCTCAATCTTTGTTTCCAACAACTGACGGAGCGCAAAAAACATATCAATCCAAGTCGTGGGTTTCTTTCCTTCATAACCATACGCTTTCAGAGCCGTATAAAACACTGAAAATTGCTCATTGCGGCTACCTTCTAACACTCCGGTTACATCAAAAGCAAAATCATTTTGAAAGAAATTTCGCACCAGAAACGTTTTGCCAACCCTGCGTCGTCCAAAAAGGGCAATAAACTCCGATCTGCCAGAGTCAACATATTGGGTTAACAATCGTTTCTCTTCATGGCGACCTATAAGCTTGTCACTTGTCATCATATATTATTGAATAATTGATTATCACATTTTCGCCACAAAAGTAATAAAAAAAAGGCAAAAATATGCCGATAGTGTGCGAAACTTAAGATTTTTTATCAACTTTCGCACACTATCGGCATATTATTACTATAATAATCAGCAATACTTAGGTGATTCGCCATACTTATTGGGCAGAGGATTGCGTTCTGCCACGTGCTCTTCACCGCCTCGGTGAAAGAAAGCTGTGGTCTTGCCTGTTTAAAGTGTATTAATGCTCACTTTTAGCCCCTTCGCTATGTTCTGGCTCCTTTTCTGGAAAACTCTTGCTGAGCGGACCATATACGGGATGCGCCTCGATGAGTCGGGGATTATATGTCATGGGCAATGTCTTTTCAGCCCAATCACGATAATATGTGGTTTTTCGAAGAAGATACAGATATTTCCTTGCAAGACGAAGATGACCACTAACGAGTTCTACCTCGGCAAGCCTTCTGATGATGCGACCGCTCTGGTTATTATTTCCGATTAGCTGCTTAAACTCAAAGGCAAACCGACGCGAGGCGTTTACCATTCCGAGATAGTAGTACAAGTCGCTCTTCATAAGTATATTTGTCGGGTTGTCGAGATTGCTGTATATCGACACGAACTCCGTCATCTGCTCATTGCTGATAATGTGTTTCTTCCATTGGGCCAACCTTACGGCAGCTACGCTTGCCGGTGCTGAGGGCATTTTGTCAGAAGCCTTGGCAATAATCTCGTTCCATTCCTGCTGGCGTACGAGCATGGAATAATCCAACTGCTGGTATATATCCGACGTAAACCATTCGCGTGGGAAGCATACTTCCGGTTCGCGATAATAATCAATTCCACGCACTATCCTCACAGCAGGATAAGGCAAGATGGAGCAACTCAATATCAATTCAAAGGCTCCTACTATAGCAATAATGCCAACGACAAGAAGATTACGGAGTTTGTCTGCACTGTTAATCAATATATAACCAGACACAAACATTGCCCCAACAATAGCCAATGGTCCAGCCAACCAATATCCCACCACTGCCATTAGCAATGAATAAACCATTGCCCACCTTCGATTATGTGGAGAAAAAGCCATCATACCGAGGGTAATGGCGAGAGAAACCGGGAAGGTAGTCATCACATCCTTGTCGCCCATCAACATCCATACGGCAATAGGCATGATGAATGACAACAAGAAATTGCGCATAGTAT